>ORJL010340933.1_pt1 | contig 13661 bp, 13 predicted proteins | sample 1779941 | NCBI WGS metagenome assembly ORJL01 (sample SAMEA104232317, study PRJEB22302) | groundwater metagenome | biome: forest; feature: aquifer; material: groundwater | place: USA | collected 2011-08-07 | depth 5.8 m
ATCCTGCGCGCGCTCGGGCTGGGCAACGCCTGGGACGCCGTCCTCACCCGCAATGATGTGCAGTACGTGAAGCCGCACCCTGATGTCTACCTTCTTGCCTGCGAGAGGGTCGGCATCCCACCGGAGGACTGCCTGGCCGTGGAAGACTCCGCCGTGGGAGTCCAGGCTGCGGCTGCGGCGGGGGTCCATGTCATCGCGCTGGCCACGGAGTTCACCACGGAGCAACTGAGCGAGAGCCCCTTTGTGGACAGGCGGTGGATGGTGACACCGGACGGACTTGTGGACGCAGTGCGCCGCAGGCTCGAACAGGACCGTGTCCGGGCATGAGCCCCAAGCAGGACGATATGCGTACCATGGTTGTATGGGGCCGTAGGATACCGACATGCGGCCCTCCCCAGAAATCCCTTCCCCGAGAGGAAGGCCAGGATCGGGACAGTACCTAACTCAACGGTAACCCAAGCACCTGTGGAAGAGCCTGCCGCTATGGATGGCCAGGCGCTATAGCGCCGGTGACAGGAGGTCTCATGCAGATCGGCATGATAGGTCTGGGACGCATGGGCAGCGGCATGGCCCAGCGCCTCGCGCGCGGCGGCCACGCTGTCGTCGCCTACGATAGGCTGGCCGAGGCCGTGCGCGCCGTGGAAGGGCCTGCCGTGGTGGGGACGACGGCTCTGGACGACCTGGTCGGGAGGCTGCTCCCCCCCAGGACCGTGTGGGTCATGGTGCCGTCCGGCCAACCCACCGAGGACACGATCAACGCGGTCTCCCGACTCCTCGGCCCAGGGGACGTGGTCATCGACGGCGGGAACTCCTACTACAAAGACAGCATGCGGCGGGCCGCGGCCTTAAAGGAACGCGGCATCCACTTCCTGGACGCAGGCGTGAGCGGCGGTCTGTGGGGTCAGGCGGAGGGCTACAGCGTCATGGTGGGCGGGGAGGTCTCCGTATTCGAGCGGCTTGCGCCCATCTTCCAGACCCTTGCCCCGGGGCCGCACAGTGGCCTGGCGCATGTGGGGCCGTCCGGCGCGGGGCACTTCGTCAAGATGGTGCACAACGGCATCGAGTACGGCCTGATGCAGGCCTATGCCGAGGGCTTCGAGCTGATGGCCGCCAAGGAGGAGTTCTCTTTGGACCTGGCGCAGGTGGCGGAGGTCTGGCGGCATGGCAGCGTGGTGCGCTCCTGGCTGCTGGATCTCACCGCAGCGGCGCTCAAAGAGGACCCCGACCTGAAGGGCATCGCCTCCTACGTCCAGGACTCCGGCGAGGGCCGCTGGACGGTGCAGGAGTCGGTGGACCTGGCGGTGCCGCTCCCCGTCATCACGGCGGCGCTACAGGCCCGGTTCCGCTCGCGGCAGGAAGAGCCGTTCAGCGGAAAGATCCTTGCGGCCATGCGCAATCAGGTCGGCGGGCATGCCGTGCGGAGGACGGACTGAGAGGAGGCGGCTATGGCTGCGGACAGCACCACTATCGTCATCTTCGGCGCATCGGGGGACCTGTCCAAGCGGAAACTGGTCCCTGCGCTCTTTGCGCTGTACAAGCAGGGCCGGCTGCCCCGTGAGTCCCATATCCTGGGCTTCGCCCGCACCGCCATGAGCGACGGCGAGTACCGCGCCGCCATGCGGGAGGCCGTGCAGGAGTTCTCCAAAGAGCCGGTGCGGAGCGACGACTGGGAGCGCTTTGCCAGCCACCTGTACTTCGAGCGCGGCGACCTGACCGCGTGGGCGGACGTCACGCGCCTTCGGCAGCGCCTGGAGGAGTTGGAGCGGGGCGCGGAAACGGCCAACCGCCTCTATTACCTGTCCATCTTTCCGCAGCTGTACCAAGACGCGGTGCGACAACTGGGCGCGCATGACATGGCCAGGCAGGAAACCGGCTGGCGCAGGGTGGTCATCGAGAAGCCCTTCGGGTGGGACCTGGCGTCCGCGCAGGAGCTGGAGGCCACGCTGCACGCCGTCTTCCCGGAGGAGGCCATCTACCGCATAGACCACTTCCTGGGCAAGGACACGGTGCAGAACATCCTTGTGTTCCGCTTCGCCAACGCCATCTTCGAGCCCATCTGGAACCAGCACTACATCGACAGCGTCCAGATCACCGTGGCCGAGGACATGGACGTCCAGGAGCGGGGGGCGTTCTATGACAAGACGGGCGTGATCCGGGACATGGTTCAGAACCACCTGCTGCAGGTGCTCACCTTGGTGGCCATGGAGCCGCCCAGCATGTACGACCCCGACTCCGTGCGGAACATGAAGATCGATGTCCTGAAGGCCGTACGCCGGTGGTCCCCCAAGGAGACAGCGCGCTTTGCCCTGGCCGGCCAGTACGAAGGGTACCGCCTGCACCCTGGCGTCTCCTCCGACTCGCGGACTGCTACGTTCGCGGCCCTGAAACTGTACATCGACAACTGGCGGTGGAGCGGCGTGCCGTTCTATCTGCGCACGGGGAAGGCGCTCTCCTCCAAGGCGTCCGAGGTGGCGGTGCGGTTCAAGTGCCCGCCCCATCTGATGTTCAACGTCCGCTCCGAGCAGGGGATGGCCTCCAACAACCTGACCCTGTGCCTGAGCCCCCACGAGGGGATGCACATGCAGATTGAGGCGAAGGTGCCGGGCCAGGAGATGACCATGCGCACCGTGGACATGACCTTTCACTACACGGACATGCTCCGGGGCGGGGCCTTGCCGGACGCCTATGAGTACCTGCTGCTGGACGCGCTGGAGGGCGACCCCACGCTCTTCATGCGGATAGACCAGGTGCAGGAGGCGTGGAAGATCGTGGCGCCGGTGTTGGAGTCCTGGGAGGGCGCGGCTCCCCCTCCCCTGCACGTCTACCCGCGCGGGTCCTGGGGACCGCCTGAGGCGGAGCACTTCCTTGGGCAGGACGGGGCGTGGCGCATGTTTTGCGGAAGGGGAGGCAGCAGTGACTAAGGTACACGTCTTGCAGCCTGAGGACCTCTATGCCAGTGCCGCCGCGCATGTAGCCGCCCGCGCGGAGGATAGCATCCGCGCATCAGGGCGGTTCGCTATCGCCCTGACAGGTGGGGAGTCGCCAGGGCGGCTGTACCATACGCTGGCGGCCCAGTACAGGGAGCGCACCGACTGGTCGCGCTGGCACGTCTTCTGGGGAGATGAGCGGTGCGTGCCGCCTGAGGACACCGCGAGCAACTACCGCCTTGCCAGAGAGACCCTGCTTAGCCACGTCCCGATCCCCGAGGAGAACATCCACCGGATACACGGCGAGGAGGACCCGCACGGGGCGGCCGCCTCCTATGAGCGCGAGATACGGTCGGTCTTTGGCGAAGCGCCTCCTGCGTTCGATCTTATCCTCCTGGGCATGGGTGCGGATGGCCACGTGGCCTCCCTTTTTCCCGGCTCCAGGGCGCTTCAGGAGAGAGAGCGGCTGGTGGTGGCGAACTTCGCGCCGGAGATGAAGACCTGGCGCGTCACATTCACCTTCCCTCTGCTGAACCAGGCCAAAGAGGTCCTCTTCCTTGTGGTCTCGCCGGAGAAACGGGACGCCTTGCACGCGGCGCTGAAGCCCGGCATCGCACCCGTCCCGGCGGCCTATGTCCGTCCAATGAGCGGCGAGGTCCACTGGTACGTCACCCCGGACCTTGGCCTGGACGAGGCGGTGGCGGCCTAGGACCTGGCTCGTCGTTGCGAGCGCGGCAGTCTGGCGGGGCATGGCGATCTGGCGGGGTGGGACTTCCCGAGCCCACCTCCATCGCCACCCATTGAAGCTGCTACAATTGGGGCGCTCCGCCCAATGACCCTCACCTACCAGAGGACCGTGTATGCCAGATACCCCCCAGACCCCACCCCCTAACGACCAGACCGTCTTTGGCCAATTCCTCGGGTTCGCCCTGTTGGAGGCCAAGGACGGCGTCTCCCGTGTCCGCATGGACGCCAACGAGCGCCATGTCCACCCGGGAGGCGTCCAGGGCGGCGCGTTCATGGCCTTCATGGACCATGCCGTCCACCTCGCCGTCACGTCGCTCTGCACCATGGACCAGACCCATACCACCATCGAGTTCAAGGTGAATTTCATGCGCCCCGGCAAGAAGGGGGATATTCTTACCGCTACGTCCACCGTCATCAGCCGGGGCAGCAGGATCATGGTGGCGGAGACGGAGGTGCGGAACCAGAACGGCGACCTCCTCACCAAGAGTATGAGCACGGAGATGATCATCCCCAAGCCTCAGCCGCCCAAGTCGGGCGCGTCCCAAGGCTAGGTCCCCGAATGTCCCCCCAGACCAGGCGTTTCCAGCACTCACCGAAACTGGTGCGGGCATCCGAGAGCCTTCAGGCGAGGGAAGCGAGCAATGCAGGTCCTCATGAAGAGGTCGTAGGAGAAGCACCCGCGTGCTACTGGCGGCACGCGGGTGCTTCTCCTGTTCTTTCCCTCCCTGGAGGGAGGGGGGTTGTCTCAAAAGTGAGTACAAGGGGATTACGCACCCCACCCCATCCGTTCGAGGACATCCTTCGAGGGTCCCGATTCGCAGACTCATCGGGATCTCCGCTGCGCTACGACCTTCCAGATATGGAATCGGGATCTACGACAGGATGAACGGATTCCCCTCCCCACGGGCGCTTTTGAGACAAGGCTGGAGGGAGGGGGCAGGAGGAGGGTGAAAGCAATGCATCAAAGGGTGCACACCAGAGAAGTAAATAGGAGGCTTCCATGGCCAACAAGCTGCGCGTCGGTGTCATCGGAACCGGCTTCGGCGCCACCGTCCACATCCCCGCTTTCCAGTCGGAGGACTGCGAGGTCGTCGCTGTCTGCGCCCGCCGGGAGGAGCATGCCAAGGAGGCCGCCCAAAAGTTCGGCATATCCAACGTCTTCACCGACTTCCAGACGCTGGCCGAGTGGGACGGTGTAGACGCCATCAGCATAGCCAGCCCGCCCCCCATGCACTTCCCCATGGCCATGGCCGCCCTGGACAACGGCAAGCACGTGGTGTGCGAAAAGCCGTTCACAACGGACGTAGACCTTGCCCACGCGATGTGGGCCAAGGCCAAGGCCTCCGGCCTGACCCACATGGTCGCCCACGAGTTCCGCTTCCACTCCGGGCGACAGTACGTCAAGGAGCTCCTCGACCAGGGGTATATCGGACAGCTCCACATGGGCATCGCAACCCTGGTCAACGGGCCGCGCGGCGCCTTTCACGCCCGTCCCCTCTCCGAGCGGGACGACGCCAAGTCCGGCTTTGGCCTTCTAGCTGCGCTGGGCTCCCACTATATTGATGCCTTCCGCCACTGGTTCGGAGAGGTGGAGTCCGTCTCCGGCCAGGTGCGCACGCTGTTCCCAGACCGCACGGACCCCAAGACGGGCGCCTCCGCGCGGTCCACGGCGGACGATACTTTCCAGTTCACCCTCACCTTCGTCAACGGCGGTTCCATGACCATGGTCGCCACGAACGCCGCCCCCTTCGGCCCCGGCGCGCGGATAGACATCTATGGCCGGGAGGGCGCATTGTCCACGCCCCACAAGGGCCCCGGCATGAATCCTCCCTCCCACGGCGCCGTGCTCGGTGCAAAAGTCGGCGAGGACGCGCTGAAAGAAATGCGCATCCCCCAGCGCCTGGAGCCCCTCACCGACGACCGTGACGACCGGCTCTTCGGCTTTCGCCTGCTTGTCCGCCAGTTCAAGAAGGGCATAGAGACGGGGACGTCCCCGGCCCCTAACTTCTACGACGGCTACAAGTGCCAGCAGGTCCTGGACGCCGTCCGAGAGTCCGCCCGCACGGGCAAGGTCATCACCCTCCCCCGCGAATAGAGACCGCATTTTTCTTGCAGGAACCGGGCGCCTCTTGGCCATCCGGTCCACGCCTCCACGCCCCTTTTTGGCCCTGCTGCTTGCCTGTGGCGTCCAATTGCACACCGCCGCTCTCGTCACAGGACCATATAGTGCTAATGCACCTTTGCACATATATGCAAAGGGAAAATCTTCACAAGTCCTTCACCGCCGTGCATAGCCCTGTTCATATGGTTCTGATGCGGCCCTGTTAAGGTGACCATGAAGTGGATCTTTGAAGAGGCAGGTCATATGGAAGAACATGGAAACGAAGACGTCACCCAGCAGAAGACCGCTGAAAAGTGGCGTCTGAACCGGCGGAATTTCCTCCAGGTCCTGGCTGCCGCCGGCGTCACAAGCGTCGCCACCTCCTTCATCCCCGCCCTGCTCACCAAAGCGAGCGGGCTGGAGCCTGCGGAGGTGGATGCATCCAAGCCCGTGCGCCAGTGGGTCCTGGTCTTCGACCTCCGCAAGTGCGAAGGCTGCGTCACCACTGATGAGGCCCCCCAGTGCGTGGAGGCCTGCAACGCCGAGCACTTTGTTCCACCGGGACAGGACTGGATCCGAGTGCTCCAGATGGAAGGGTCGAACGGGCACCATTTCTTCTTGCCCCGCCCTTGCATGCAGTGCGAGAACGCTCCTTGCGTGAAGGTCTGCCCTGTGGGGGCCACCTACCAGACCAACGAGGGCGTCGTCCTCGTCAACCACGACAGGTGCATCGGCTGCCGCATGTGCATGGCGGCCTGCCCGTACGGCGTCCGCGTCTTCAACTGGGGGGAGCCGCCTAACCCGCCCGAGGCCACCTTCGCCCATTACAGCCCGGAATACCCCGTGCCGCACCGCAAGGGCACGGTGGAGAAGTGCATGCTCTGCGCCCACAGGGTCAAGGACGGGAAGCTCCCTGCCTGCGCCGCCGGGTGCCCCATGTACGCCATCTGGCTGGGCGATTACACCGAAGACATCGCCACAAACGGCAAGGAGGTGGTCAAGCTCTCCACCTTCCTGGCGGAGAACAGCGCCTACCGGCTCAAGGAAGAGCTAGGGACAAAGCCGCGCGTGTGGTACATCCCCGGCCATGGCCAGGACAATGGCCACGTCGTTGGCGAGACGCGTGAGATGAAGCACCCCCGTTCGTGGCAGGAGCAGCAGGCGGACGGCGAGAAGCTCACAGCCCTTGAAGACCACAAGATGGAGGCCAAGTGATGAGCGGCCACCAATCCACCGCTATCCTTAGGGAGCGCCTGAACGACCGCGTGATGGGCCCCCTCATCCACACATCCCTGCGCTGGCTCCTCTGGACCGCGCTGCTGCTCGGCCTCATCGGGTTCGGGCTATGGTCCTACCTCCAGCAGTTCCAGCAAGGACTCATCGTCACCGGGATGCGAGACACCGTCATCTGGGGCGTCTACATCTCCAACTTCGTCTTCTTCAGCGGACTGTCCATGGCTGGGACGTTCATCTCGGCCATCCTGCGGATAACCGGCGCGGAGTGGCGCCGGCCTCTTACCCGCATCGCGGAGCTGACCACCGTGTCAGCCCTGATGATGTGCGGCCTGAACATCTTGGTCGACATAGGCCGCCCAGACCGGCTCCTACACCTGTTCATCTATGGGCGATTGCAGTCCCCACTGCTGTGGGATGTCATCGCCATTTCCACGTACCTTGTGGCCAGCATCATCTACCTCTACCTCTTCATGATCCCGGACGCCGCGCTCGTCCGTGACCGCCTGAAGGGGAAGCTCCCAGGCTGGCAGCACAAGATCTACTCTTTCCTGGCCATGCGGTGGCATGGCCTGCCGGAGCAGCACAAGCGCTTGGAGCGCGGCGCAACCATCATGATGCTCCTCATCATCCCCATCGGCGTGTCCGTCCACTCCGTCGTGTCCTGGATCTTCGGAATGACCTTCCGCGCGGGATGGGACACCACCATCTTCGCCCCGTACTTCGCCGTAGGCGCGCTGTTCTCCGGGACGGCCATGCTCATCACCCTCCTGATAGCATTCCGCCGCCTTTATCACCTGGAGGACTACATCACCACCAAGCATTTCCGCTACCTCAGCTTCCTCATGATCGCCTTCGGCATCGTCTATCTCTACTTCACCTTCGCCGAGTACCTCACCATCGGGTACAAGCTGGAGGGCGAAGAGGGGCCCCTACTCCAGGCGCTCTTCTTCGGCAAGTACAGCCTCCCGGTCTGGTTCGGTTTCTTCGGTGGGCAGATCCTGCCCCTAATGCTGGTGGCCTCCCACCGGACGCGCACCATCCCCGTCCTTTTGGCGGCATCCATCCTGGTGAACCTGGGCATGTGGCTCAAGCGCTTCCTCATCGTGGTCCCATCGCTTTCGCTGCCGCTCCTGCCTTACGACTGGGGCATCTACTCCCCCACCATCGTGGAGATCGGCATCAGTATCGGTACCTTCGCGGGCTTCCTGATGATCATCACGCTCTTCAGTAAGGTCTTCCCCATCGTCTCCATCGCAGAGATGGAAGAGGGGTGGGAGAAACAGGCCAGCCCCGCGCCGCAGCCACAGCCCCATTCCGCTCCCGCTGAATCGATAACCGAGACCGGGGCCACGAACCCGGCCTGATGGAGGAATGCGATGACGCGTCATCTGCGTCTCAAGACATGGGCCATGTCCGCCCTTACGCTTATACTCATGGCCCTGGCCTTCACTCCCGTCGCGTACGGCCAGTCCGGCGCCGACCCGGTGAAGGTGCGCATAGAGATCGATGACCTGGGCTTCCCCGGAGGGGACCCGGATTTCACCGTCGAGGTGGAACAGGGACGCCTGGTGGAGATGACCTTCGTCTGGGCGCACAAGGGGTACCTGCAGGAAGAGCACGTCATGGTGTTGGACATCGGGAACACCAGGCTGGAATGGGACAAGCTTGACTTCCAGAACCGGGAGGCCACGCTCAAGTTCATCGCCACTGACGCCGGCACCTTCGACTTCAAGTGCGACCTCCACTGCGAGGTCCACGACTACATCCAGAAAGGCCACCTGGTGGTCAAGCGCGGTGGCGGGGGCGGCGCAAGCCTGACGCCGAGCACGCTGGAGGTCATCCCTTCGGCATGGGTCTCCACCGGGGACCCCATCAGCCTAACCACGCGCCTGACGGACCCGAATGGGAACCCTGTCAGCAAGGCCCCGGTGCGCTTCTACCTGGACGCCACCTTTGCGGGCACGAAGGAGAAGATGCCTATTGGGACGGTCAAGACGGACGCCAACGGGATCGCATTCCTGGACTACGCTCCCACGGTGGACATGGAGAAACATGTGATCACCGCCCGCTTTGCGGGCATGGGCGTCTTTGACAAGAGCGAGACTGCCCTGGAGATATCGCAGGCCCTCCCAGCGGAACCGGCGTACGAGCGCGAGCCCGGCGTCCTCCAGCTGTTCTGGGACTTGGGCCCGCCGACGCTGACGGTGGCAACGATGGTAGTCTGGGCGCTCCTGCTCTTCATCCTGTTCCAGGGCATAAGTGTGGCCTGGGTCAGAAAGGGATAACGGTGTCATGTGAATTTTCACACATTCTCCACTTCGAATGCATGGACTTTCACATGGGGCAAGCTAATACTAGAGTGTGTCAGCGTGTATCTGGATGTGATAGTGGCGAGGAGGTGCGATATGTTTCGACTGATGAGGCGCTTGGGACCGCCCCGCGGATCGCCCGAGGCCCCCAAAGGGAAGAGCCGATGGGCTGTCGTGGCCATTGGGCTGCTGGCGCTCCCCCTGACCCTTGCGGTGGCCTGCCAGACGGGGGTCGCCCAGACTGAGTACGACGCCGTGAAGGCGAAAGCGGAGGACCAGGAAAAGAAAGTAGCGGCGCTGCAGAGCCAGCTTTCCGCGCAGATAGGCGAGCTCACCCAGCTCAAGCAGCAACTGACGGCCAAGGATGCGGACGTGGCAAAGGTCCAGGCCCAGGTGACGGCTAAAGAGCAGGAGATCGCAACCCTGAACGCCAATATGGGCAAGCTGGCGGGCGTCGTGCCGGTGATCTACACCAAGATCGGCCCAACCCCCGGTCCCCGGCCTACGCCAACGCCTGCGCCGGCCGGCTATGTGCCGCCGACGCCGGTCCCGCCAGACCCGGCATGGGTCAACGAAGTCCTGCCCTTCACCTTCTACGTGGAGACCAACACAGGACACCAGACCAGCGAACTGATCCAGAACCCCAGCTGCGTGGTCTCCTCGCAGTTCCGGCGCGGGACGCACCTGGTCTGGCGCTTCGAAGTCGTGGACGCATCTACTGGGAAGCGCGTCACCAGCCTGGACACCCCCACCATCAAGGTGGTCCTGCCCACTGGTCAGGAGCTTACAGCGCGCTACTCCAAGCGCGGCGGCACGGGGCCGTGGATGTGGGCCGCAGCTTGGGACGTCCCGCGTGACTACCCGCTCGGCGCTCTGGACTACCAGATCACCGTCAAGGACAAGAATGGCAAGACAGGGATGTTTGACCAGGACACCCTGGCCATCGCCAAGCCGGCGACAGCCACAGCGGGGGCAGTGGATTCCCGCGTGATGATCGTGGAATAGGTCCGTAAGACCGTGAGCGGGGAGAGGGGCAGGGCGGTCGTCCTGCCCCTCTCGGCTTGTCCTCCGCAAGAACACTGATGCGCACACTCACCGCTTCTTCACAAGTTGGTGCATTTGCATCATGGCCCTTTCACGGCCTTTCTTTACATTTGGTAGAATCGTAAGGTGCGCGCCCTAGCTGGCAGCCTACGTGAAGTCATATGAAGGAGACAGGGATGAACATGTTATGGAGAGCAGGAGTACGGCACGCCTGGCGCGGGCTTGCCCTAGCGGCTGTTGGCCTCTCTGCCGTTACAGCAGCGTGCGCAGGGCAGACACCCGCCGCTCCAACCAGTACCACGGGGCCGCAGCCGTCCGCCACGTCGGCATCAGCCCAGCAGGCAACCGCGACGACCGTCGCACAGGCGCAGGCGTCGCCGACGCGCACGCCTTTGAAGCTCCTCAAGCTTCAGCCGGACGGCGGGTTCGGCGGCGTCGTCTTCACCGTCACTGGAGAAGGCCTGCCCGCCAATAAGACCGTGGATATCCAGTGGGTGACCTGGGACGGCAGCTTTAACACCAACGTGATGGCGGAGACCATCGAGTTCGCCGGCCTGCAGTACACCGACCGACGCTCCTCCCTCGGGAACGCCACCACCGACGCCATGGGGCGGCTCAACGTTGAATTCAAGACCCCGGTGGACTACGGCGGAGTGCACGACGTGTACGTAGTCGCTGATGGAAAGGACATTGGTCGGGGCGGGTTCCAGATCCGGCGCAACGTCACCGTCAGTCCTGCTGACGGCCCCATAGGAACGCCGATCACCATCTCCATCACCGGCATCGGCAAGCCTCCCATTGAACACGCTTTTTCGCTGCGCTATGACAACCAGTTCTCCGGCTTCATCAGCGGCGTGACCACGCGCGGCACGGCCACAGCGGTCGTCCGCGCGGCGGGACGCCCCGGCCTCCACACGCTGGAGCTGAGCGGCGGCGGGAACCACGGCGCTGGGTACCTGAACAACCAGCAGTCGCCCTATGCAAATCTCTTCCCCAAGGATGGAGCGTTCCGCTTCACCTTCAACGTGACCAAGGACAACGGCGCGCCCGCCGCAACCACGGAATTCCCTGAGGCGAGCCGCGTGGCGCCTCCCAGCGACAGGCCCCGCACAACAAGCACCCTTAAGACGCAGTCCGCAGGGTTCTCCGGGGCACTCAGCGCCACGACGGGGACCATCCTGACCCCCATGACGGTGACCGGCAAGGGCCTGCCTGCAACGTCGGACATCGAGCTCCAGTGGGTCACCGCCAAGGGTAACCGGGTGACCGCAGCGGGATGGGACCTGATCAAGAGCTCCCTGGGTGTCTTGAAAACGGACGCGAGCGGCGCCCTACGCACGGATATCAAGGCGCCGGATGGCCTGGGGGGGTGGCACATGGTCTCCCTGGAGCAGCAGGGCAACGCCATCGCCGAGCTCCCCTTCTACGTCAAGCAGAGCCTGGCGAGCGTGTCTCCCACCAAGGTCAAGGTTGGAGAGAAAGTAGCCATCACCATCAAAGGCGTCGGCTGGACGGAACTGGACAACACCGTCGCCGTCACCTACGACAACGCGTACATGGGCTATGCCTGCGGCTTCAACAGCAACGGCGATGTCACGATCTTCGTGACAGCCACGGGCGCCCCTGGCACACACCTGGTCGACATCTACCCCACTACCTTCCAGGGGAAGGCTACCGGGCGGTGGGGGTTCCAGCTGCCTCAACTGACAGCGCTGGAGGACCACCCCGGTCTGTCCCTCGGATACAGCTTGCCCATCTTCCGGCTGGCGATCGAGATAGTGGAGTAGGAGACAAGCAGAACAGACAAAGGACAGGAGCCGGGTGTTGCTACGCAACAGGATCCCCGCAATCGGCTTCCACGTAGCAGCACTCTGGCTCCTGTCCTCTTGCGCCAACCAGGCGGCCACATCGCCAACCCCGTCACAGGCTCCACCCCCTGCCCAGGCGCTAGTCGCGTCCCTGGAGCCAACAACGGTCACCGTGGTCATGGGAGACCATTATTTTCAGCCTGCGACCTTCACCCTGAAGGCGGGACAACCGGTACGGCTGGAGATGCAGAACAAGGGCTAGCTTCCCCACGCCATCATGGTTGGCCGCGAACTGGGGCGCCTCACATGGGGACCTAACGAGCGCCTGGAGCAGGATTTTTTCAGCGGCATCGAACTCCGGCACACGTTAGACACGGGGATGTTCTCCACGTCCCGTGGCACAGACGTCCTCCTCTACCAGGGGGGGCACAGCGCCGCCCTCACCTTCACCCCACCCGCCGCCAAAGCAGGCGTCTGGGAAGTCGGATGTCTCATAGCCGGCCACTACGAGTTCGGAATGCGCGGCACGCTGGCCGTGACCCCGTGAACGCCTCCCCGGCCTCTCCCTTACCCGTTGGCCTCTTGCCCGTGTAGGCCACGCACCTGGTAACACCGGTAACCTCCGCTCCATACGCTTCTCGCCCCGATCGAGAGGTCTCCTTGCTTCACGCATCCTTCACAGTCCGAGCGGCTGCACACATAGCGGTTGCATTCGCTTCGTCTTTAATGCTTCTAAGACGATTCGTTCACACCGCAGCCAGGAAGCCCGGGAGGGACGTGGAGCGGTAAAGGAGGCAGCCATGGCATACGTAGAAAAGCCCCAAGAGACGGCCGAGACCGGGACGAAAGACCTGAAGGTCATGCCTTCTTTGGGGATCATTGGCTCCTTCGACGACGCCCCCGGCCCGCTACAGATGGCGGCAGTCCACCAGGTCCTGGTGCTCTACTACGGAACCGACAACTGGCTGGAGGAGCGCAACAAGCAGATGCCCGGCTTCTACGGCTGGATCCGGACCACAGAGTAGCGCTCGCGCTATCCTGTGCGTGTCGAACAGCGAGGGCGGGCCGGATGACATCGGCCCGCCCTCGCCTCGTCTCGCGGCGCCCTGCACAAGCGTCCCTGGTCGTAACCCTTCCCTCTCGCTGGGCGTCAAACGGCCACGCGCAACGCTCAGGCGTTGCGCGTGGCCGTTCCTAGCAATGGGACGTAGTCGCCCCTCTACCTCACCGCGACTCGATCTTCAACAGCGCCCCCACGCCTTCATGGGCGCCGAGGAGCGCCGCAGCCGGGCCGTTCACGATCTCAAGGTCTATTCCGTGCTGCACAACAGCCTTGCTGAAGTCCTCACGCAGGTCCGTCTCCTGGAGCTTCCCGCCGCACTGCACGCAGCGCGCCTCCTCCACCGGCTGGAGCAGCCGGCACACCGGGCACCGCCGCGCGGGCAAGGGCGCCTCCATGCTTAGGACCAGCTTGTGCACCTGGTGGCGG
>ORJL010280189.1_pt1 | contig 13659 bp, 15 predicted proteins | sample 1779941 | NCBI WGS metagenome assembly ORJL01 (sample SAMEA104232317, study PRJEB22302) | groundwater metagenome | biome: forest; feature: aquifer; material: groundwater | place: USA | collected 2011-08-07 | depth 5.8 m
CCGGATTATCCCGACCCCGGGCGGCAATGGCGGCTGATCGAAACGCACGGCGTCACGCACTACGGCACGGTGCCGACCGCGGTGCGGCAGATGATGCGGCAGCCCGTGGATGTCGTGCAGCGCCACGACCTGTCGTCGCTGCGCGCGACCATAAGCGCAGGCGAGCCGTGGAACGAAGCTGCGTGGTTGTGGTTTTTCGAGCACGTGTGCGGCCGCCGCATACCGATCCTCAACTATGGCGGCGGAACCGAATGCGGAGGCGCCATCCTGATCGGATCTTTCCACCGGCCGCTCAAACCCTGCGCGTTCGGCGGCCCCGTGCCAGGTTCAGGCGCGGATATCGTGGACGCCGAAGGCCGGCCATGTGCCCCGGGCCAGATGGGAGAACTGGTGCTGCGAATGCCTTCCATCGGGCTGACACGCGGGCTGTGGCGAAACCCGCAGCTCTATCTCGAAACCTACTGGCAGATAATTCCAGGCGTGTGGGTGCAGGGCGACCTCGCGCGACGCGACGCCGACGGCTTGTGGTACATGCTCGGACGCTCCGACGATACGATCAAGATCGCGGGCAAACGCACCGGGCCGGCGGAAATCGAATCAGTGCTGCTCGAATCGGGACTGGTGGCGGCGGCCGCGGTGGTTGGCGTGCCCGATGCGATCACGGGAGCGGCATTGGCGTGCGTCTGCGTGCCGGCGGCTCACACCGAAGACAGTCAACGCCTGCGCCGCGAAATCGCCGCGGCAGTCGCGACGCGTTTCGGCGCGCCCTATCGGCCCAAACGCGTGTTGCTGGTGTCGGCTTTGCCCAAGACGCGCAACGAAAAAATCATGCGCCGGCTCGTGCGGGCGGTGTTGTCGGACACGGAGTTGGGCGACCTCAGTTCCTTGGTCAATCCCGACGCCGTCGATGAACTGCGCGCGGTGGCAACGGCCGAGGCGTCTACTCCGCCTTGATTCCAGCCTCCTTACGCTGCCTTCAGTACGAAATCTACGTGCACCGCTTCATATGGAAACTCTATGCCGTCCTCGGACCGCTTGAGTAAGCCCGCGTTGATCAGCGCGGTCACGTCGGAATGCACCGCACGCACGTCGCGATTTACGCGCCGCGCCGCCTCGCGTATGGACACCACCCCCGCGCCGGTCAGAGCGCGCACCAGCGCCATGCGGTTGGGTGCCAGCACCTTCCATAACAGTTCCACGGTTGGGAACGAGATATGCGCACCTTGCGGCTTGCTTTTGAAGGCCGCCACGAACCGCCGCCTGGTTTCGTCCGTCGAGGACACCGAAACTGTCACTGTTTTCATGTTGCTCACGATAGCAACACCTGCAAGCGTTGTCAACGCGAGCAACACGCGAGCAAAAAACGTGAAGATCACGCGCCGGCTGGTGCGAGCGGTATTGTCCGGCACCGAACTAGGCGAGTTGAGTTCGCTGGTCAATCCCGACGCCGTCGATGAACTGCGCGCGGTGTCAACGGCCGATGGCCCTACTCCGCCTTGATTCCAGCCTCCTTCACGACCCCTCCCCACTTCTCGCGCTCGCGAATAATTTGCGCGCTGAACTCCTGCGGAGTATTGCCTATCACCTCGGCGCCCAAATCGGCGATCCGCTGCTGAATCGCGGCAAGCCTCAACGCCGCGACGATTTCGCCGTGCAGTTTCGCGACGATGTCCCGTGGCGTGCCTGCCGGGGCCAGCACACCGTACCAACCGCTGATCTCGAAACCCGCGAGGCCGAGTTCACCGAGCGTCGGCACGTCGGGGATCGTCGTAAGGCGTTTCGGCGCCGCAACCGGTGGGCGCAGCTTGCAGAAGACGAAACAACCAATGATTGCAGCCAGCAGCTTGGCAGCGTACTCGGTCGTCGCGGCGCACTTCTACAACAGCCAGTAACTGAGCAACGCTCATTGCGATTGCGGCCAAAGTCGCGGTTCAAATGCGGGCCGCTTGCGGCCGTAAACTCGAATCCGCCTGCTAAACGGTAACTGCCACGCGCTCGCGAAGAAACTCGGGGGCGAAGTCTGCACCGTTTGGCCAGGTGAGCGTATGGTAAGCAACCGAAAAGCGTTTGAATTGCTCGATGTCTCGAAGCGCGCCGAAAATGGGCCCTTCGAGCTCGTTACTGAGATCTACTTCTCCGGCCGCGCCATCGCTGAATTTCAGCCTTACCACGTAGTCTCGAACGTACCGGGCCTCAAGAACGTGAAGAAACATAGAATCACTCCAGAGGGTCAATGGTTTTCAACGGCTGCTTGCTTTGCGCAAGGGACCAGTCTGCCGCGAGTTCAGCCTTATGTAAAGAGTACCACTCCATTACCAAATTTAGGGCACGGCGTGGAAACTTGCCGGTTACCACTCCCGACTCGATCGCGACCGTGATCTCAAACTCAGCGTACTCTGCGTGAAAATGCGGCGGCGCGTGATCCTTGTAGTACATGTAAATCACGATCCCGAGAAAGCGACAGAGTTCCGGCATGGTCTATTCGTTACCGTTTAACGCCCCGGTTCAGGCGCGCGCCGCTTGCGGAGCGTCGCCTCTGGAACCGGATGTTAGACCATTCTCTCCAAATTCTCGTCGAAGAGTGGCAAGCACTTCACCAAACGTTTCCCGAATGTTTCCACGAGAGAATCGGATTTGCTCGATACCTTGAATATTGGAGAAAGCCTCTGTCCCTTCTTCAAGAAGAACAATCGCGCGATTAAATCCCAGACGGCCCTGGAACAGACCAGCCTCGTGAACGACGTTCTGTCGCGCTCTACGCTCCCCATCGGAAGTTTCGTCCTCGCCCGTCATGATGAGCACGGCAAATGAGCTTTTCCGCAGCATGTCTTGGAGGATGTCGCGAATTGCATGACCAGCTCTTGCGCCGATCTCGTAGGCCTCAACTTCGACACCATGCTTTTCATGAAGATGGTCCTTCAGATCACGCCAAGCGGGGCTACCGCCGTGGCCGATGAAGACTACTGGCGGCGGCTCCGGCTTCTGAGGTGGTTGCGCCGGCTCGGGTAACCTTGAAGCATCACGATTACGTTCGAACACTTCAAACGCCTTCTGCACGCGAGCGCGTGAGGAGGCTTCGACTTCAACGACCACCGAATCCGAATCAAGCTGGACCCACAGTGTGTGGTTCTTAAGTGTCTTCGTGTAGAGAGCATTTCTAGATGAACGACGATAGTCAGCGAAAAACTCTTCCTCGGTATCGTGCGTCCACTCTCCTTCATCGACGCAAACACTGAATCTCTCGTGCATATCTCCCTTGATCCCAGAAAATAGAACTGCCGCGGCCTCTCGAAAGATCTCTGCCGGAAAACGAGTCCTCAAGTAAATTCTGGAGAGCTTCATGGTTCGCTCATCAAAGGCGGTCTAACTTTCAATTGGGTGACGGAAATTGGGAGACCGAAACTAGTTGACACTCACCGGCCACCGCCATCTCTAGTACCTTCGTCATACCCACCATCCTTACGTCCACTGTATACGTTACGCCGCCCACGGGCGTTACGCAATCAAGCCATATCATGGTGCGTATTGAATGCGGTCACGCGCGCCGCCGCGCTGCCCGAGATGGCAGCGGCCGAATAAACTGGTAGCATGATTGCCCCTGAATAACCGCGAAAGCCTTTCCCGATCATGAAAACCTGCTGGATCGTTACCCAGGACCACAAGGCAGTCTTCGAATGGCGCGAGATGCCGGTGCCACAACCGAAGGCGGGCGAAATCGTCATTCGCGTGCGCGCGACCGCGCTCAATTACGGCGAACTCGTGGTGGGCGGCGCCATACACGGCGGACCCGAGAAACTCGGCGGCAACGAGGCCTCGGGCGAAGTACATGCGGTGGGTCCGGGCGTGACGGCGTTTCGTCCCGGTGACCGCGTGTTTGGCCGCGTGCGCGGCGCCTTCGCGGAATATGCCGCGGCGTTCGCGCACCAGATCATGCCGATGCCGCCGCGGCTCAACTGGGAGCAGGCCGCGGCAATTCCGGTTTCGTTTATGACGGCCTATGAAATGCTGTATCCGCCTTATGGCAAGCTCAAGGCGGGGGAATGGCTGCTCGTCACCGGCGCTTCGTCCGCCACCGGTGCGGCGTGCATCCAGATCGCGAAGATGATCGGCGCGCATACGATCGGGACTTCCGGCTCGGCGGAGAAACTCGCGCGGCTACAGGCGATCGGCCTCGAAGTGCCGATTGCCACGCGCAGCGCAAATTTCGCGGCTCAGGTGAAGGCGGCGACCGGCGGCAACGGTGCGAATCTGGCCGTCAATCTGGTCGGCGGCTCGATGTTCGCCGAATGCGTGAGTAGTCTCGCGCGCCACGGCCGGCTCGCGGTGGTCGGTTATCTCGACGGCAAGCTCGAAGCGAATATCGATCTCTCGGCAGTGCACGTCAACCGCCTCGAAATCTTCGGGATTTCCAACGCCAAGATCACCGCCGAGGAGCGTGCGCAGGCAGTCAGCGGCTTCGCGCGCGACGTGCTGCCGGCGATCGTCGACGGGCGCATCACGCCGCTCATCGGCCGCGTGTTCGAGTTCGATGAGCTGCCGGCCGCGAAAGCCTGCATGGAGGCGGGCGCAACGGTGGGCAAGATCGTCGTGCGCGGAATATGAGCGGGGGGCGGCGCGAATTCCGTGTCGTCGTCACCCCTGCGATAGCCGGCGCGGCGATCGCCTGCCTCACGTCCGCCGTTCTGATGTTGTCGTTCACCGCACCTTCGATCGCCCAACCCTATCCGAACAAGCCGATCCGTTTCCTTCTCGGCTTTGCACCCGGCGGCACCGCCGATATCGTGGCGCGCGCGCTGGCCCAGAAGCTGACAGAGAACATCGGACAGTCGGTAATCGTCGAGAACCGCAGCGGCGCCAACGGCACAATCGCCACGGAATTGGTGGCCCGCTCCGCGCCAGATGGCTACACGATTTTACTGAACGGGCCCGGCCACTCGACCAATCCCGCACTGATGAAGCTCGCCTATGATTCCATCAGGGATTTCGCTTTCATCTCGCTGGCGGCGGAGCTGCAGAACCTGGTGGTGGTGCATCCGTCGTTTCCACCGCGGAGCGTGCAGGAGCTGATCGCCTTCTCGAAGAAACGCCCGGGCGAGATCAATTACGCATCCTCGGGGACCGGTACTTCGGTGCACCTTGCCGCGGCATTGTTCCAGTACATGGCCGGCGTGAAATGGGTGCACATTCCTTACAAGGGCGGCGGCCCGGCGGTGATCGAATTGCTTGCCGGCCAGACTTCGCTGATGTTCGGCAATCTGCCCACGGTGATTCAGCATGCGCGCGCCGGGAAACTGCGCCCGCTCGCGGTGACCGGAGCGAGGCACGCATCCGCGGCGCCCAACATTCCGACCGTGGCGGAAAGCGGGATTCCGGGATTTGAAGTAACCTCGTGGTACGGCGTGGTCGCTGCGGCGAAGACGCCGCGCGCGATCGTCGAGCGGCTGCACGGCGAAATCGTGCGCGCGCTCGAAGCCCCCGACCTGCGCGAGCGCCTGACTTCGCAGGGCGCGGACCCGGTCGGCAACACGCCGGAGCAGTACGCCGCCTTCGTGCAGAACGAGATCACGAAATGGGCCAAGGTGATCCCGGCCGCCGGCATCAAGGGAGAGTAATCGATGGCAAACAGGAGGCAGTGACATGGACTACAGCGGTTATCAGCATCTGCTCATCGATATCGACCAAGGCGTCGCCAAAGTGACGATCAACCGGCCCGAGGTTTACAACGCGGTAAACCATCGCCTGCACGGCGAACTCGGAGAAATCTGGCGCGATCTCGACCGCGACCCGGAGGTGCGGGCGATCGTGATCACCGGCGCGGGAGACAAGGCGTTCTCCGCAGGCGGCGATCTGGCGGGGCTGCGGGAACGCATGGCAATGCCGTCGGAGGAGCGATTCAAGGATACGGTGACGTGGGAAGCGCGCGACCTCGTCTACAACATGATCAACTGCGACAAGGTCATCATCTCCGCGATCAACGGCGTCGCCGTGGGCGCCGGCGTGGCTGTCGCGCTGATCGCGGACATTTCCATCATGGCGGAGGATGCGAAGATCGGCGACGGCCACGTGCCCCTTGGCGTGGTGGCGGGCGATCACGCCGCGATGATATGGCCGCTGCTGTGCGGGATCGCGAAAACCAAATATTATCTGCTGACCGCCGAAATGATCGACGGGCGCGAGGCGGAGCGCATCGGGCTCGTGAGCAAGGTCGTGCCGCGCGCCGAGGTGGTGCCGGAGGCGATGAGGATCGCGCGCAAGCTGGCCGATGGCCCGCGCTACGCGCTGGCGATGACCAAGCGGTCGATCAATCAGTGGCTGCGCCTCGGCGGCCTCGCCGCCTTCGACTACTCGCTGGCGCTCGAGAAAATGGCGTTTTTCTCGGGCGATGCACAAGCCGGAGTCAAGGCGATCAGCGAGAAAAAAAAGCCGGTGTATCCGTCCAGTCAGCCGGGCGGGGACTCGCATGGATAGTCGTTTAATTTCAACAGACGGTCATTTCGCATGACCGCTGCACCGCACTGGAATTTGCGCTCGCTCGCGTCCGCTGCGGCCTTCGCTCTCCTCGCCTGCAGCGCTGCGGCGCAAAGCTATCCCAACCGGCCGATTCGGCTGCTGGTGCCGAGCACGCCGGGCGGCAGCGTCGACACGCTCGCACGCACCGTCGGCACGCACTTGAGCGAACGCTGGAAGCAGCAGGTGGTCGTCGACAACCGCCCGGGCGCGGGCGGAACGATCGCGGCCCACATGACCGCGAAGGCGCCGCCGGACGGATACACGCTCATCATGGCAACCATCGCCGCGATGGCGACCATCGTCAACCTTTCGCGCAACGTGCCGTACGACCCGGTGCGCGATTTCGCGCCGGTCACGCAGGTCGCCTCGCAACAGCTCATGCTGCTGCTGAATCCCGGAGTTGCCGCGAAATCGGTGGCGGAACTGGTCCAGCTCGCCAAAGCGAAACCGGGCCAGCTCACCTTTGGCTCCGCGGGCAATGGCGCCGGAGGTCACCTCTCGGGCGAACTGTTCAAAATTCTCGCGGGCATCGACTTGGTGCACGTGCCGTACAAAGGCATCGCACCGGCGATCGTCGACGTGATCAGCGGCCAGGTCACGATGACGTTTCCCAGCATCATCTCGGGCGCGCCGCACGTCAAATCGGGCAAGCTGCGCGCGCTCGCGGTGACGGGCGGCCACCGCTCGCCCGCGCTGCCCGAGCTGCCGACCATGATCGAAGCCGGGATCCGCGGCTACGAATCGAACACCTGGTACGGCGTGCTCGCGCCAAAGGCCACGCCGCGCGCAGTGGTGATGAAGCTCCACGACGAAATTGTTGCGATCGTCACGCTACCGCAGGTGAAAAATCACTTGCTCATCGAAGGCGCCGAGCCCGTCGGCAACACGCCCGAGCAATTTGGCGCGTTCATCAAATCCGAAATCGACAAGTGGGGCAAGGTAATCCGCGCCGCAGGCCTGCGCTCGGATTGACCCGAGAACTGGCGCGACGCGCTTACCACGCCACCGCGCCGCCATCGACCGGAATGATTGCGCCGGTCATGAAGTTGGAGGCAAGCGTAATTGATGGGTCTACGAATGTTGCTTTGTTACGCTTCTTGATGCCACTCAAGCTGGATCCTTGATCTTCCTCGGCCGTCCGCCGAGCCTGCCGTTGCGCCTTGCGGCGGCCGCTTTCGCCGTCGTCGACGTGCTGCCACCGAGCCTGCCGTGTTCGGCAGCGATCCACCGTTTCGAGCCCAGGAAGCCTTCCAACAGCGCTGGCAGATAAATATCCGCATCCAGTTTCGGAAAATGAATCCCGAGACCGGAAGGGGATATTTCAATCGTGTCGAGTTGACTAGGCCTGGCGCGTTCGAGGCCCTGCGCATCACGAGGCCGAAACGCGACCTCGATTCCCGTGCTGAGTCCGATCACCACACGACCTCTTTTGCGCTCGTAATGCACATTCGTTGCGCACGGAGTGTTGCGAAGCCGCGCTTCGCCCCGCCGTTTCGCCATTTCCAATTCGACCTTAGTAACTCTCATGAATCCTGCTCCACTCTGCACATAGCAACCCCAGATCGTCAGCAAGCGCCGTTTTGATCTTCGCCACCTGCGCGATCGAAAAGCCAAAGTTTTCTCGCAATTCCGGCGGACCCTCGGGACAATTGAGATTGAAGACCGCCTCGCAACCGCCACCTATCACGTGAACGTGAGCAGGACGATGATCGTTGGGGTATACGACCACTCGCAGCGCCCCGATCCTGGCTACGGAAGGCATTGTATCATAAACCCAGACCGCTTGGGTTTCTGCTTAATTGCTGGAAGCATTCGATGCTAGGCTTGCGGTTTCGGCGGCAAAACCCCCAGCTCACCACGCCACCGCGCCGCCATCGACCGGAATGATTGCGCCGGTCATGAAGTTCGAGGCGTCGGACGCGAGCAACACCACGATGCCCTTCAAGTCGTCCGGCCCGCCGGTGCGGCCGAGTGGGATGCCGCGCACCACGGTCTGCATGGACTGCTCGAGCAGTTTCTCATTGAGCGGGGTCACGAAAAAGCCCGGGCAGATCGCGTTGACCCGGATGTTGTGGGGCGCCCACTTCACCGCGAGGTCGCGCGTGAAATTGACGAGCGCGCCCTTGCTGGCGCAATAAGCGATCGAGTTATAAGTTGTCGCGTCGCGGCCGACCAGGCCGGCGACCGACGCGATGTTGATGATCCTGCCGCGCTTCGCCTTGATCATCTCGCGCCCCAGCACCTGCACGCAGATGAAAGGCGCGGTGATGTTGAGGTCGAACACCTTCTGCCAGCCATCGAGCGGCGTGTCCTCCGGAGATGCGACCCACGCGCGGCCGGCATTATTGACCAGCACATCGACGCGGCCGAATTTCTTTATCACCGCATCCTTCATGGCCTCGACCTGATCGACCTTGGTCACGTCACACGCCAGCGCGAGCGCGGTGACGCCGAGCTTTTCGAGCTTCTGTGCCGCCTGTTCGCAGGACGCAAGCTTGCGCGAACAGATCACCACGTTCGAACCCGCTTCGGCGAGCCCCGTCGCCATCTGAAAGCCGATCCCCGTCGCGCCGCCGGTGACCACGCTGACGCGGCCTTCGAGATTCATCAATTCTTTTACCGTAGCCATGCGGTCACCTTTCAATTGTCCTTAAGCAATTGCCCTGCGATGATGTTGCGCTGAATCTCGGATGAGCCTTCGTAGATGCGCGTGATGCGCGCATCGCGGAAGGTGGTCTCGATTCCGACTTCGCGCATGTAGCCCATGCCGCCGTGGATCTGCACCGCGGCATCCACGACCTTGCCGAGCGCCTCGGTCGAGAACAGTTTCGCCTCTGACGCTTCGAGCGTGCCACGCTCCCCGCGCATGAGGGTCGCTATCGCGCGCTCGGTGAGGCCGCGCGCGGCGTCGCGCTGCACCGCCATGTCGGCGAGCATCCACTGCAAGCCCTGATACTCCGCGAGCTTATGCCCGCCCTGGGTGCGCACCTTCATGTATTCAGCGCAGCGGCCGATCAGCTTGTCCATGATGCCGACACAACGCGCCGCGACCGTGACGCGCCCGGCCGTGAGCGTTTTCAGCGCCTGAACGTAGCCCGCGCCTTCCGGCCCGAGCAGGTTGGCGGCCGGCACCACGCATTCGTTGAACGCAAGCGGCGCGGTGCTGCAGCCATGCATGCCCATCTTGAGCTCGTTCTTGCCGACCGTCAGCCCCGGAAAATCGCGCTCGAGCAGGAATGTCGAGATGCCCTTGATACCTTTGCTCCGGTCGGTGATCGCCATCACGGTGAATACGTGCGCGACGCTGGCGTTGGTGATGAAAATCTTCTCGCCGTTCAGCACCCACTGGTCGCCTTTTTTGACTGCCGTGGTGCGCATTGCGGCGGGGTCCGATCCGGCCTGCGGCTCGGTCAAGGCAAAGCAGCCGATCCACTCGCCGGTTGCCATGCGCGGCAGAAAGTGCTTTTTCTGGGCCTCGTTGCCGAGCGCGACGATGCCGGTGGTGCTGATGCCGGTGTGATTGCCGATCAGCGTCGCAAAACCGTAATTGGTCTTGCCCATTTCCTCCTCGATCGCGCATTTGCCGGCGAGGTCGAGGCCGATGCCGCCGTACTGCTCGGGGATCGTGAGACCGAACAGTCCCAGCTCGCGCGTCTTCTGTATCAGATCGGCCGGAATTTCGTCGTGTTCCTCGATCCAGCGCGAGCGTGGATCGACTTCCTTCTGGATGAAGCGGCGAATTTCGTCGCACAATTGTCTGACTTCGGGGGAGATTTGCATCGGTGCTCCTGAGCAAGTGTAGGATGGGTTGAGCGCAGCAATACCCATCGTGCATTCCATGGCGATGGGTATCGGCCCTGAAGGCCTCAACCCATCCTACGCGCTGTTGTATTTCTCCGTGTTCTCCGTGGTCTCGGTGGCTACTATTCCTGCAATGGTCTTATCAGCGCGTCGCCTGCTTTGACGCCTTTGCCCTTGGCGAACACGAACAGCGGATTGATGTCGAGTTCGGCAACGTGGTCCTTGAGATCGAGCGCGAGCGCCGACAATCGCACGATCGCATCGGCGAGCGCGTCGATGTCGGCATGCGCCGCACCGCGCGAGCCGGTCAGCACCGGATAACCTTTGATCTCTGCAATCATGTCGAGCGCGGCCGATTTCGTCACCGGCGCGATGCGGAATGCGACGTCCTTCAGCACCTCGGCGAATATGCCGCCGAGACCGAACATCACCGCCGGCCCGAACAACTTGTCGTTGGTCACGCCGAGTATCGCTTCGATGCCGCCCGTCACCATTTCCTGCACCAATACGCCTTCGATGCGCGCGTCGGCCTTATAGGCTTTGGCATTGCGCAGGATCTCATCATACGCCCCGCCAACCTCGGCGTCCGACGCGAGCGCCAGCCGCACCGCCCTGGCCTCGGTCTTGTGCGAGATGTCGGGTGACTGCACCTTGAGCGCGACCGGGTAACCGATGCGTTGCGCGATTGCGAGCGCCTCCTCGCGGCTTGCCGCGAGCGCTTCCTGCGTGATCCCGATTCCGTATTGTGCGAGGATCTGCTTCGCCGCGTACTCGAAGACATCTTCCTGTTTTCCCGTCAGCATGGCGCGCGCCTGACTGCTGGAGATTACCGTCGCCGTCTCCTGCCGCACCACCTCGTTGCGGCGCAGCGCGTCCGCATACCACGACAACGCGGCCAGCGCGCGCCCGCAGCGCACCGGCGATTTGTAATGGGGAACCTTCGCGGCGTCGAGTAGCGCGTAGGGGCCGCTATTGATCTCGTCGAGCGCGCTCCACGACATGAAGATCGGCTTCGCGGATTCGCGCGCGACTTCGGCCACCTCGGAGGCAACCTTATTCGCGATTTCGCCCTGCAGCGACGCGTTGAGCATCGCGACGCTGTCGATATTGGGGTCGTCGAGCACCGCATGCAGCGTCATCTTGAGCAGGTCCGGGTCATTGAAGATTGCCGCCGTGACGTCGATCGGATTGGCAAGCGAGCCGAATGCCGGCACGAAGTTGCGCAGCCGTTCGATCGTGGCCAGCGCGAGCGGCGGCACCTGCATGCCGCGGTTCACGCACTCGTCGGTCATCAGGATGCCAGCGCCGCCGGAAATCGTGATGATCGCGACCCGATTGCCCGCCGGCATTTTGCCGCACTGGAATGCGTGCCCGTAGTCGATCACGTCCTGAATGTCGTCGACCTGGATGATGCCCGCCTGCCGGAACGCGGCCTTGTAAAGCGCCATCGCGCCGCCAAGGTTGGCGGTGTGCGAGGCGGCGGCCTGCTGCCCCTGCGGGGTGTTGCCGACTTTCCACACCAGGATCGGCTTTTTCACGGCAAGCGCTTTGCAGCCGATCCCGATCAGGCGATGCGCGTCCTTGAGTCCTTCGATATAGCCGACGATGATGTCGGTCTGCGGTTCGTCGATGAAATAATCGATGAAATCGAGCGAACTCACGCCGATTTCGTTGCCGGTCGTCACCATCTGGCGGAAGTTGAGTCCGCCGTCTTTGGCGGCGAGGTTCATCACCGAACAACCGAAGCCGCCGCTTTGCGACACCATGCTGACGCTGCCCGGATCGTAATCGGAGTAATACACCGAGCCGAACCCTGCGAACACGCTCCCGGCGACGTTGATCATGCCCTGGCAGTTGGGGCCGACGACGCCGATGTCGTACTCGTCGGCGATTGCGGCAAGCTCCCGCTGCAGTTCCACTCCCTTGCCCCCGACTTCGGAGTAACCGGAACTGAAGATGATCGCGTACGGCACGCCTTTCCTGCCGCACTGCCTGAGCGTTTCCGCGACCCGTGCGGCGTTGATCAAAATCATCACGAGGTCAGGCGTCTCCGGCAGCGCCTCGAGCAAAGCATGACATCTGATTCCGAGAATTTCCGGGTACTTCGGATTGACCGGATAGAGCGCGCCGCGGTAATGGTGAGAGATCAGGTGCTTCAGCGGCTGGCCGCTGATGGTGGCGAGATCCTGCGACGCGCCGACGATGGCGATCGAGCGCGGATTGAACAACCGTTCCAGGTCCTTGCGCATCCTCCCTCCAGAACTTCGTATGGTATGCGTGAACCGCCGTGCGCCGCAAGCCGCTGTCGGCGCCATACAGCGCACCTGCCATACTCGGACACGGTGGCCGATGTTATGATCGCGCTTTAAACCCGCGCTTGAAGTGACGAAAAAAATTAATGCATACCGCCACCGCATCCGCCGCCCCGCCAAAAACTTCCAGGGAAGTGTGGCTGATTTCCGCCGGCCACGGTCTCACCCACTGGTATACCGCGACCTTCTATCTGCTGCTGCCGCTGATCGGCAAGGAGCTCGGCCTGTCGTACACCGAGATCGGGCTGATCATGACCATCCAGAACCTGGCCGGCGCGATCGCGAATCTGCCTGGCGGGATGCTGGTCGACACCGTCGGCAAGAAAGGCTACCTGATGGCGACTTCGCTGTTCTGGGTCGGCTTTCCGTACGCACTGATGAGCCTCACCCACAGCTTCTGGATGCTGCTCGCGTGCGTGACGCTGGTCGGCATCGGCGGCAATCTCTGGCACCCCGCCGCGATTTCCACGCTCGCGTACCGCTATCCCGACCGCAAAGGGCTGGTGCTGTCGTTTCACGGCATGGGCGGCAATGTCGGTGAAGCGCTCGCGCCATTCGTGATCGGCGCCTTGCTCGCGTGGTTCAGCTGGCGCACGGTGGTCGTGATCAATGTGGTGCCGGGCCTGACAATGTCGGTGCTGATCCTGGTGCTGCTCGGCGCGTTTTCGATTTCACACGCCGGGGACAAAAACGCCATCAACGCTACCGGCGCGGCGCGCGGCTTCCGGGGCTACTTGCGGGATAGTGCCACGCTCCTCAGGAACAAATCGCTGATACTGGTCTCCTGCAGCTCCGCATTCCGCACCATGACGCAGGTCGGGCTGCTCACTTTTCTGCCGGTCTATCTCGCCTACGAGCTCGACTATTCGCCGTTTCTGGTGGGCACGTTCCTGACCGCCATGCAGGTCGCAGGCTTCATCGCGTCGCCGATCGGCGGACATCTGTCGGATAAAATGGGCCGCAAACGCGTGGTCACCGCGAGCATGACGCTGACTGCGGTGATGATCGTGGGCATGGTGCTCGCCGGCAAGAGCGC
>ORJL011704400.1_pt1 | contig 13658 bp, 11 predicted proteins | sample 1779941 | NCBI WGS metagenome assembly ORJL01 (sample SAMEA104232317, study PRJEB22302) | groundwater metagenome | biome: forest; feature: aquifer; material: groundwater | place: USA | collected 2011-08-07 | depth 5.8 m
GCAATGGCTGTACTTTCGTTCCACAGGAAAAATCTGCTTGTCGAGTTGCAGCAGGAGATTGTAAACCTCAGGGCAGCTTTGAAAGAATTTTATGGGGCAGAACTGGCAGTTAAAGATGGTGAGGGACTTGAGATTGCCCAGGGAATAATAATGGGCATGAAAAATAAGATAGCGCCATTTGAGAGAGGGGAGGAGCTTGCATCTGTTGCCGATTATCTTGGCAGATATGGCATAGATGGAGAAGTGTTTTTACAGATAACTGACGAGACTGAGAGAAAACTGGCGGTGCACGATGCCATCTTACTGGTGAATACTACTATAGCGCACGAACTGAACAATCCACTCGCAGCGATACACGCGCAGGCGCAGTCAAAGCACAGAGCAGGAGCCACGTTGGGAGTCTATAATTTTGGCAACGAGCAGCAGGAGATGATTGAGCGGAACTTGAACAGGGTTGAAAACGCTATCGGGAAATTTAACGATATAACTGAAATTGTTGAGAAAATCTATATACAAAAGACATATTACATTGACCTTGAAAGGTCCCATTAAATAATGGCACTTCATCGCCAAAAGCACGCCAGATTGTAAATCGAAAGCGGCACTTCCTTTTTCTTCGCAAGGTTCTCAAGAACGAAATCCTGCACTATTTTCTTTGTTGCAGCGAACTGCTCCTTCCCCACTTCCGCGTTGCCGACTGCGTGGCGCTTGCTTTTGGTGTTGAAGCAGAAAAGCGCGTTTTGCATGCCTTCCACGTTGTGGCAGAACCACGAGTCCGAACAGTCGCGGCTGGAATCCATTTCAAAGCAGCGCTTGAGCTGCACGCCGTCAAAGCACTTTATGCAGAATTCCGAATGGAAAATAAGCCCGCTGCCGAATATGTGCTCGGAGTTCCTCGGCCATGCGTTGAAACCGCAGCACTTGTCGTGTGAGGCAACAACGGTCCTGTAGCAGTCGGTGGACTGCGCCCCCCATTGGCAGGCAACAAGGTTTTTGTAGGTGCCAAGCCTGCGCTCGGGCGGGAAATAGGCGATGTTCTGCAGTATTTCAACTGCGTTTGAAAGGGACGCTGATTCTGACGGCTTTTGCGGAGATTTGAGCTTTTCGCCAAGAACAAGCGCCTCTTCCTGCGTTACCAGCCTGTTGTGCGGAAGCTCCTTGAAGACCGGGTAGTTTGATGCCTGAAGGGTGGTGCCGCTTAGGACGGATGCTGCGTCGCGCGTTACAATCGTGTTTCTGGAAAGCCATCCAGAATATTTATCAATGCCAGAAAGCTTTGTGCCAAGAATGACGCCAGCCGTATTTGAAAACGCCTCTTCGAGCTTGGATTTGTCATTGTCGCGAGGCGCGTATTTCAATCCCTGCACTGCAGATGCTGCTGCAGAGTGGTCTTCCTTGCCTTCGTTGACAAGTTCAATCAGGGATGGCAGCTTCTTGTTTTTGATTAGTTCGGCGCGCAATTCGGAAAGGAGCTTTGCTTTTATTGCGGCATACTTGTCTTTTGGAAGCGGGTTGTTGCCTATGCAGTGGCTCTTGCCAATCAGGTTGAAGGAGAACAGGCAGTCGTGGCAGTCCTCAAGTCCGTAGGAATAATACGCCTCGGAAGTGTTGCCGCATATCCATGCTTCGAAGCTGCGCGACATCCGATAAACTATGCCGGAGCGCAGGCAGAATTTCGACTCGCCTCCCTCGTTGGTGCCGAATATGTTTTCCGAAAGCCGCATCCATTGAGAATAGGCGGCGTTCTTGCAGCCGGAAATGCGAACGGATTTGTAGACGTAAAAACTGTCTGATACTTCGGAGGATTTTTCGATGAATTTAGAGTTGCCAATCACTATGTTGCCACAGTAGGAGGCGCGCTCCTGCACCGATTCGATGAGCGAATCAATGTCCTTTATGTCGTAGATGGAAAGCGGCTCGAAATTTTGCATGAAGTCTATTTTTGCCATGTCCTGCACGCGTGCATCATCGCAATAGTGCGCGCTTGTCATGACCACGTCCTTGCCGGAAGATGATTTTCGCACGAAAAGAGGGTCGTTCAATCCTGAGAGCCATTCCGAATATTCGTCAAGCCCGCCTATTTCACCGCCAAGGAGAATCCTGCAGGTGGCCCTCCACTCGCGGTCAAGATGAGATTGGGTTTCGCTTGGCTTTTCCATCAGAAGGAATTCGGCGGATGGAATCTATTAAATCCTTAGCTTCGGACACACACATATGCCTGAGATGAAAGAAGCGCAGCAGCAAACGCACGCTCCAGATTATATTGGCATTTACGAGAAGGCGATAAAGGACTTGGTGCGCGAGTGCGGGAGCCGGGAAGCCGCAAACCGCATGCTCGACGACTTGCAGAAGCATTACGAGACGACCGACAGGCAGCTAAAGGAGCTGCATAAAAGAGACTGGACGAACCCTGAAGCGCACGCTGTTGAAAAGGCAAGGCTCATTGAAATTGCAAGGCACGAGGTCTCAACGATTGTGGAGAAGCACGTGCCGCACACGGCAGACCATGTGAAAGAGCTTATTGTGGCTGCGTCGCTTGCGACAATTGCGCTTCTGCTCCCGACTACTTATGCAGTTTCGACTCTTTCAGTTGCCACTGGCTTGATTTCGATTGGAAGCTCGTATTACATCGGCTTTAAGATGCTGAAGAACTGGAAGGCGATTGCGGGCAAGGAGAGAGTGTCAAGGCTTGCAGGAGTGGCATCGCCCAAGCATGTTGCCGGGTTGAGGGCGCATGTGTCGAGGCTGCCTGAAGGGAAAATAAAAAGAAAGTAGCTTCTTCTGTCGCGTGCTGCGGAAAAAAATTGCCCTGATTAAGGCTGGAAAGAAAAAAAACAGCGCGGACACTTTCGAATTTGTTGGTTCACGGTTCAACTGCAACTATTCTTGCCGCAAGCTCGGATTTGCCGTTTGATTTCACGGTTTTCACAGATACGCATTGAACATCAAGCGTGGTGCTTCCAACCATTATGCTTGCAGGCGTTTCATCTTTGTTAATGCTACGGTAGCTGATAGAATCCTTGTTTGCGCTAACTACTGCCAGCCATACGCCATTGATGAACATGAGGTCAGCGGCGGTGCCACTAGTAGTATAAGCATTATTGAGAACAAGTTCCTTGCCAGTCTTCTCATCCCTGAATATCGTTTCGCCCGCCTTGAAATATCCGTTCACCGACTGCTTCATGCAGCCTGCAACAAACATTCCGGTGATTATGATTGCCTCGGTCAAGACCAGGGTTTTGAACAAGAATCGCTTTATGTAACCCGTGTTTTGTGGCTTTGCTGCATGGACATTTGGAATAAGAGACACGTTCTTCATCCACATCACCCTGACAGAAATTGGTGTGCGAAAAATTATAAAGAGCGCGTATTCCCACTTTCTACATTTCCTTCAGTTTTTTTATCCGCTCGTCAATGGGCGGGTGGGTGGAGAACAAGCCTGAAAACGACATAGGGTTTGCAAAATAAAGCGAGGCTGTTGCATCGGATGCGGACTGCACCTGCGAGCCCTGTTTTTTTATCTTTTCAAGCGCGCCTGCGAGCCCGTCCGGGTAGCGAGTGAGATGCGCGCCTGAGGCATCTGCAAGGTATTCCCGCTGGCGGGAAAGCGCAAGCTTGACAAGCTGTGCTGCAATGGGCGCAAGGATGAGTATCACAAGCCCGATTAGGGCCGCGGCACCGCCGTTCCCGCCGCCCCTGCCGCCTGAGCGCCTGCCGTAGAACATGGAGCGCATGGTAAGGTCGGAGATAAGCGCGACCAAACCGACCATGGCAACCGCAATCGTGGCAAGGCGCGAATCGTAATTTTTTTGTGTGCGACAGTTCGTGCGCTGCCACGCGTTCAAGCTCGGCGCGGTTCAATGTAGAAAGAAGGCCTGTTGTGAATGCCACCGATGCCTTGTTTGGCGACATGCCGACTGCGAATGCGTTTAATGCGGGGTCGTGTATGACATAGACTTTTGGCATGGGAATTCCTGCAGCTATGGACAGGCCTTCGACTGCATTTATCAGGTAGGGATACTGGTTTTTGTCAGCTTCAACCGCTCCTGAAAGGGAAAGGATTAGGCTGCTTGAAAGAAAATATGTGAGAGCGACATAGGCAAGCGCGAAAACTATGCTTATCACAAAACCGAATTCGCCCGCCTGCAAAATAAGGACGGAAAGCGCGTAGAGGGAGGCGAACAAAGCGATGAGAACGAAAAAAATAAGGATTGCCGAGTTGCGCTTGTTTGCGGCAATCTGGTCGTAGAATGAGGAGAATGCCAAAACAACACCCCTTCATCTGCGATGCCGCACTTGATTTTCGATTTTCTTCCCAGCGTTCAGTCGAATTTCACTTTCACGTTCTTGCGCTCGCCCTCGTCAGCCTTGAAAAAGTCGCGCGCAGTAAAGCCGAACATCCCGGCAATCATGTTTGTTGGAACTGTCTGTATTGATGTATTGTAGGAAAGCACGGTATCATTGTAGAACTGGCGCGCGTATGCTATCTTGCTTTCAATTCCGGAAAGCTCTTCTTGCAGCATCTTGAAATTCTCGTTTGCCATGAGTTTCGGGTAGTCTTCTGCAACCGCGAAGAGGGACTTGAGGGTGGAGGAGAGCATGTTCTCGGCTTTTGCCTTGTCTGCAAGCGAGCCTGCGGATGAGACTGCGGCGCGGGCTTTTGTAACGTCGGTGAAAACGCCCTTCTCGTGCTTTGCGTAGCCTTTGACTGTTTCCACAAGGTTGGGGACGAGATCGAACCTGCGCTTGAGCTGCACGTCAATCTGAGACCATGCGTTGTCAATCCGCGCGCGAAGCACTACAAGCGAATTGTAGGTTAGGATGAAAAATAACGCTGCGAGGAATATTGCCCCGCCAATTATCCATTCGAGCATCAGAATCGCCTCCTAAAATTTTGAGCAGGAAAAACCGAAAAATGAAGAAAAAAGAAGCGACCCTTAGCCAAGGGTCTTTTTGTCCACAATTATGTGGTCGGATGCCGCAAGCACCGACGAGTAGGACACTACAAGCAATCCATCTTCCTTGTTGATGCGCCTTGCCGTCGGGTTGTCGAGGTTGGGCTCGCAGAGTATGTTCTCGATTTTGCCAGACCCCTCGGAAATTTCGAGGTCAATCAGGCGCCCGAGCTCCTCGCCGTCGTTCGTTATTATTTTCTTGCCAGCAAGCTGCTTTGCAATGACTATTTTCGCCATGAATATCACCTTCTCTGTTTGATGCGCTAACTTCCGTGTTCAAATTTAAAAAGCTACTGTCGGGAGCGGCTGGCAGGGCGGGCGCTCAAACGCCGTAAGCCTGCGCAAGCACCGAACCCGCAAAAAGGAACATCGCAAGCGCAAACAGCGTGAAAACAAGCCCGAGCGCGCCGGCAACAAGCGCATGGCGCACGAAAACCGCGCTCCAGTCGTCGGTTTTGACCGCGAATTTCTGGTAGGCGAATGAGAGAGCGAACACGATTACTGCAAGAACCGGATTCAGGGCAAGAAGCGAGGCAAGCGCCACCACTGCCATTGCCCATGAAGGCATTTTCTCCTTTTTGAACTTGAACCACAGGAAGAGAAGCGCACCTGAGAGAATTAACTGGATAGCGAGGGCGAACATCACCAGCCCCTGCAAGCCCTGCTGAAAGCCCATCATGGATTCGTTGAGCGCTGCGGGCGGAAGTGCTGTTTCAGATGCCATTATGACCACCGGAACGGGTTCGGAATGAATATTTATATTTGTGGACTTTCCGTTGCATAAGTTAATATCATGCATTCTCGTTTTAGGCAACATCTGGATTTAAAAAGAGTTTGACGCATAGAGAGAATATGGCAGTGAATGCGTTTTACAGGGAGGAAGAACCACAGCAGAAGCAGCAAAAAACTGCTGCGGACATCGAAGTCTCCAGAATAGCCAGCCTAAAGAATGTGAACGAGCTTGCAGGGTATTTGCAGGCGAACTGGAAAACTGGTGGAATTGGGCGGTTTGAAACAGAGAGCTGGAAGGTCAAGGATGCAATAATCAACAGGCTGGCTGCACTCGAAGAAGGAAGCGGAAAAACCGGCAGGACATTGACTGCGCTGGAGGCAGCAGGCGAAACACTTATTGGGGGTCTTGAGATACTGCACCAGTTCCACAGTTCTCTGACAGTAGAAAACGCGCAGAAGCTGGCTGTCAGATTCAAGAAAGCAGGTGAAACCGAAAGAAAATGGATTTTGGGCGGCTTTGCAAAGATGGCTGTGCCTGAATTGGAGAAAAATTACAGCAAGGCGATAGACCCAAAGTTCATGGAAAGCGACGCGGTACTTTCATTGTTCAAGGCCGCAGTGGAAGATTCCCCCGCCATCTTATGGGTGTTCAACAGAACCAGCCAGATAAGATTCGATAATTTATTCTCACAGGCAGGCGACAGCACAAAAACCGAAGTAGTCGATGTTTTTATCGAGAACCTTGACAGGAACGGTGAACACCGAACAACTGCAATCCAGGAACTCGGAATATTCCTGGAAAAGAACCAGAGCCAACAGGCAAAAGATGCGCTTCTTGGTCTTTTCAAATCGCTCGATGTAACAAAAGACGGGGAAACCGCAACTGAAGTTCTGCTGAGCCTGCGACCTTACATGAAAAACTTCGGCAAGCTGGATGAATTCGCAAACGCCATCGGAAAAATCGTGGCAAACACCACGGAAGAAACGCAACTCTCGTTCATGATGCAATTTTTCAATGGCAGCTATTCGGACGAGATATTTGCAAAGCTGTCAGGTGCGCTTGTTGAAGGGGTGCTTGGGAAACTAGGAGAGGTAACCAGCCCGGAACTCCGGCACGAATACATGGATTTTGCACTTGGCGCCATCACCCGGGGGGAGATAAGCGAGGTGCAAAAACAGGAGCTGTTGGATTATTTTTCAGACTATATACAAAAAACGGCCAAGCTGCCGCTTAATGATAGATTTGGAAAGGTTGTGGAGTATTTCTGGCAGTTCACACTCGTCAAAGAGCTTGTTGCAAGGAACGAGGACGCGCTATTGGAGTTTGCAGAGGAAGCCATACACGACCCGGGAAAGATAGTTGACCAGAAAAGGCTCTATCGTTTCTATGATGATTTATACGATATTTTTTTCAGGCATACGCCAGCCTTTGCCCCTGAGAAGCTGGCGCGCCTCATTGAAACTGCCATTGCGGCTGCAGGCGAAACCAAATCTTCCAGGCAGGCGCTTGCCAGGCAGGACGATAACATGTATGGGCGGTTATTTGCGGCTTTCTACGTTGAGCTTTTGAAATATTATTCGGGGCAGGAAAATTACAGCGAAAAGGCTGGCGGGCTTGTTTCGGTCATTCTTGGCTCGGAAACGAGGCGCATGATAACAGCCAGCGGAGATAAACTGGGCATTTTATCAGGAGACTATTCCCGTTACGGGGCAGGATATAAGTTTTTTGAAGCTGCGCGCAGGATGGGAAAGAAACCTGAAAAAACATATCCGCAGGCATCCCTTGTTGCATTGGCAGAATACTTGGCAACGCACAGCGCCGCAGAAGACGGAAAACTTTACCTTGAAATGCTCGGAGTGGCATCTAGCATTGCTCCTGATTCGAAATGGCTGGAAAGCAAGCTGGCGCAGAAAGGGGTTTTGGAACACGTGCTCGGGCAATTCCAGAATGAAACGGATACGCGGACAAAAGAGAAGCTCTGCGACGCTCTCCTGGAATTTCCAAACTATCTTCCAAAATTGGGAAAAATCGTGTTCGCTGAAGGGGCGGGGACAGGCCTGAAGGCGAAGATACTTGAAGCGTGCGGAAAAGCCAGTGTGCAAATAGAAGATGACGGCCGCCTCTACAAGATGATTGGCGAGGCAAAAACTCCGCCGCAAATGAGGCAGGGCATATTGCAGTACATAAAAAGCACCCGGGGACAGGCGGAGGCGGAAAATGTCGCGCTGTCCGTTTTCCTTGACGAGCGGCTGGACTATGTGGAGAGGCTGCTGTCCATACCGGATGCAACAACCACTGCACGCGGGGCCATATTCCCCGGGGAAACATTCGCCCTTATCGCACTTGACTACTGCGTTGGAAAGCTGGAGAAAGGAAACCTTGGCGCGGCCGAATATTATGTTTTTGCGCATGACGCAGCCCTGAGACTCAAGAACATCGGTTCGGCACTTGCACGTGCGCCCGATGAGGAAGGCGGGGAACGGCAGGAAACGGAGCGGAAAAAACTTAGGGAAGACGTCGCAAAGCCTATGGAAAGGTATTTGGCGGTGGTGCGGAAGGACTTCCTTGGCTCGGCAGAAAGAAGGGACCTGCTCGTTGATAGGCACACTTACGACCTGTGGAATGGAAAGATGGATGACGCATCTGACTACAGGTCGCATAACTATGGAGAGCCATACCTTAAGCAATTTGCAAACTACTATGGGACAAACACTGCCCAGGAATTTGTGGCGATGCTGCGGACAATCGGCGAAACCGGAATGCGGATGGATGAAAAAACCGCCCTTTTTCTCATAAGCACTATGAATATTTTTCCTGAAAAACAAGGACGCGTGGACGCCCCGTCTGAGCTTGACCCGTACAGGCAGGAAGCCATCTCTCTATTGGATGCTTTGTTTTCCGCAAAGAACTTCCCAGAAAGGTATTCCGGGGATAACGAATCCATGCAAAACGTGCTTGGCAGGTACCTGGCAGCAGCCGGAAAATGGAAGACGGCTGTAGTGGAGGATAGATACGATCCGATAAAAGGGACCGTGTATGCTGTTGCCAGCGAGGAAGGCGTTGCGTGGCTGAAACAGGAGCTTGCCGAGATAGGAAAAAGGCTGGAGAAAGGGGAGGGCGCAGGCAACTGGGCTGGCTACGCTGCTGATATCGCAGAAATTCTTGACACAGACGGCATCCAGTTCAAGCTTGGAGCTGGCGATGAGGCGGCATTGCAAAAAATGCTTGCGCATGCGATAGGCTCACAGAATCCCGCCATGTTGGAAAACATACCCAACGTTATTTTGAAGAAGACCGCAAGCGCATCCGCTGCAAAAAAGAAAGTGCAGGAAACCCTACTTGCAGGGCTGGGAGCGGGAAGCGGAAATTTTGAAACCGCGCGAATGGCGCTCCTTTCCAAGGAAACGTTCAACAATGCAAATGTGAATAAGGCACTGCAGCAAGTGGCAAACCGCAAAGGGGAGGAAACGCTGTCTTCCATCAGGGCAGGGGCGGTTGCCGCGCTTGGTGAGCACGGAAAAATCGTGAAGGACAGCCTGTACAGCGACGATAGCTTCAACGTGAGAAGCGCCGCGCTTGGCGAGCCTTTGAAAAACCAGATAGGAACTGATGAGCGCAAGGGGCTTAAGAACGCAGAGCGCCACCTCAAAAAAGAGGTGGAAGATTTCGGCACGCTGAGGGGGACTACCGCCAACAGCGCAAGCAGGGCGGCAAATGAGGAAAACCTTGGAAAAATAATGAAACTGCAGGAAAACGCCCTCAAAAACGAGGACTTCAATACTGACGCTGCAAAAAATGAATACTTTTTCTCAAGGATACAGGGGCCAATATTGGGGGAATTTTCGACAGTAACAAACACTGATTTTGCACAGGAGAGAATTGCCCTTTCTTCATACGCAGGAACGTTCAAATTGAAACATGTCTCAGAAAAAGGGTACACGCAAATTGCTGACAAAAAAAGCTCACTTGCCTACATGAAAAACATTACGGATGCCGGAATGTCTCAGTTCCTATTCGAAATGGGAATAAGTTTCGAGGAAACGAACACACTCATGGCAGAGCTTGAAGGGATGCATGTGAATTACGTGTCGTCCTCGGCAGGAATAGGTGGGAGCCATGCTTGCGGCAGGACGGATGTTGGCGAGCCGAACGTGATAAACCTGGATGTTGATGAGATACGGGAACTTGCAAAACGCCTCGGGCTGAATGACAAGTTCGCCCTTTATGACGTTACTCTTCATGAGATTTTCCATTTGCTGGAAGCCAGCGCACTTTTGAAAACCGGCCGCCATCGCCAGAGCGAGCTTCACACATACCTAGTTGGTGGAGTGCCACTGGATGAAATCATCACTGAAATGCTATCCACTCTTTTTATAATCCAGCATACGCAGGACAAGGCGAATCCTGAAGCTGCAGCGCACGCACAGGAGATAGGGGCGGATTTCAGGCAGGTATTGGACAGGCTGAACAACGGTTACCATGAAATAACGCAGTCTGACCGGTTCGTGGATTGGTTTTTCAAAGTAACGCCAACCGAGGTATTCCGGTGCTACATAACAGGAGACCTGGAAAGGTTGAAAGCGAAAACCGATGCAATTGCACCCGGAGAGTTTGAACGTGTGTTCTCGCCCGGAGAATAATGCAGACGCGCCCTATTCGTTTTATAATTTTGACCCCCGCTTTTTGTCTGGTGCTCTAGGGGTGAAAATATGAAATCAAAGGAAACTCATCTTGGAAAGATAATGAAGAACGGAAAACTGCTCATTTTGGCAATGGACCAGGGCATGGAGCATGGCCCGAAGGACTTCAATAAAACGAATATCAATCCTGAATACGTCTGCGACATTGCGTGCAAGGGCGGATTTACCGGCTTTGCAATCCAGAAGGGAGTGGCAAAACATTACAAGGAAAATTATTCCGGAAAGGTGCCGCTGATTTTGAAATTGAACGGGCGAACAAATATTGTCCCGAAAGACGACTGCTATTCTTCGCAGATTGCATCTGTAAAAGAAGCGGTGGATTTGGGCGCGGATGCAATCGGCTATACCATTTACGTCGGCTCGCCGCGCGAGGCAGACATGTTCCGAGAGTTTGGCGCGATTGAAAGGGAGGCGCACGACTACGGATTGCCTTGTGTTGTTTGGGCTTATCCGCGGGGGAAGCATGTGCCGGATGAAAAGAACCCTGACATGGTTGCTTATGCTGCGCGTGTGGCACTGGAACTGGGCGCTGATGTTGTCAAGATTAACTACCCGGGAAACATTGAGGCCATGAAATGGGTGGCGGCATCGGCAGGCAGGTGCAAAGTAATTTCAGCAGGCGGAAGCAAGCAGCCTGATGCGGAATTCGTTGCAAAAGTAAAGGATATTATGGCTGGCAATGGCGCGGGCTTGGCGGTTGGAAGGAATGTCTGGCAGAATGAGAATCCGATGAAGATAACCGAAGCAATAAAGAAAGTGATATTTGGTTAGGGTGGGCGAGCGGACCGAGCGAAAAATAACGCCGCACAGCACGAGGAATCCTTATGGACACGACCACCACGCTTTCGCTGCATTTGAAAAAAGCAGGCATTCCGGAAGACCTGCGCAGGCTCATTTTCGACTTTGCGCATATTTCGCTTGACGCGCAGCACCATTTCCCGAAATATTTGCGCGGCACTGCCGGGAATGAAAACAAGTATGGTGAAGCTGTGCAAAAACTGGACGAGTGGGTGAACGGCTTTTTGTGCGACTCGCTTGTGAAAACGGGCTTGGTGCGGAAGATTTATTCCGAGGAATTGGAAACGCCACTTATTGCTACCATGACAAAGGCGCCTTTTGTAGTAACGCTTGACCCTGTGGACGGCTCGTCGAATATTGGCACGGGAAACCCGTTCGGAACCATAGTTGGCATTTATCGGGATGACCTGCCGCAGCCGGGAAGAAAGCTGGTTGCCGCCATCTACAAGCTTTACGGGCCGATTAATACGCTTGTTTATACTGTGGGGAAAGGCACGCATGAATTCGTGAAGCACTATGGCGGGGACGGCAAGCCTCAGTTTTACATGCTTTCGGAGAACATGAAGGTGTCTGAGCCAGGCGAAGTGTTTGGGATTGGCGGCGAGCCATTGGAGTGGAGCCCGAAAATGATGAAATTTGCCAAGGACTTGTTCCGCGTGCACAAGATGAAAGTCAGGTATTGCGGCACTTTTGTTGCTGACTTTTCACAGGTGCTGCATCGCGGGGGAATTTTTGCTTATCCGGAGAGCAAGAAAAACCCGCAGGGAAAGCTGCGCCTGGCGTACGAGGCCGCGCCTATGGCATTTATCATGGAGCAGGCAGGAGGGGCTTCTTGGTCTGGAAAGGAGTCGCTTCTTGACACTGTTTCAAAGGACGTGGATGCGCGGACGCCTCTTTATTTGGGGAGCAAAACTACGATTGGGAAACTAAAAGCGGCTGTGAAGTAGACTTGTTTGCATCACTAGTTCTTGCTCTGCGCCAAGGCGCCTAAATCGATAAAAGTAGGGAATTCCACATCGCTGACGAAGATTTTGTTATAGACGCGCAAGGAGGCAGCTGTTTTTCCCATACCACCTTGAACGAAGAGAGAATGCGCTTTCTGGGAAAGAACATCTGTTACTGGACAGTTTTCCGGATCTTTTTCTATAAACTGTAGAAACAGCCAGCCTTCCTGCATTTTGAAATTTGCAGCTTCGGTGAATTTTCCAGATGCTTCCAGGTCTGCAGATAGTTGCGACAGATAGAGGCGCATATTTTCTATATCCTTGGCTGGCACTGAAGAAGGATCTTGTGAACCAGCGGCGCCTATTTTGATGATTTCCTACTGCCGGTCAACCAAGTGGCTGCTGATGAGAGCCGCCTGGTATGGCTGCCCGGCATTTCGATACGCATTTGCCCTGTGGAAAATGCCTTCCATGCATAATTCTACTTTTTCCCTGTTGCCTGCCAGAAGGAATTCTGAGGCTGCTGAATGATACACCTGCCCAAGCAGCATAACCTCGTTATTGGTTGATTGCGTTTCATCCTGCCTAAGTTGCAGCCCGCGGGCAAGTTGTAGATAAGCAAGGCCTGCCTCTTCGTGCTCCCCTTTTTCCGCAAGTGCCAGTGCGTATGCTGCCAACGTACGTCCATTCAGGTTCATGATAGAAGGAACCACGCTGCGGATTATGCGGTCGATTTCGGAATGAATTATGGGAGTTAATCTGATTATACCAAGCGAAACTGCACCGCGTATACTTGCGCATATGTCAAATACATCTCGGGCTGGATATTTTTTCCGAACAGCATTTTCAATTTCTAAGGGTAACCACCAGTTTTTTTGCCGTGAGCCATAATAAAAATACCGACCTGCTGCAAACGTAGCCAAAGCATCCTCCAGAGTAGGGCTATCGATGTATTCAGCTAATGGAGTGCCAACCTCTCTGAACACCAAATTAAGAAGGCTGGTTGATTCGTTGCTTACTGCAACCTCGGCTAAAGTCGTGAGTTGCTGCCAGTCGAGTTGGTTTTGTAGTGTCCGTGGGCGTTTGTGCAATTCGTCCACAACAACCTCTGAGATGAGTTTTCGGGCGTGGCTGTTCCAATATTCTGCGCCTGTGCTTAGCGAACCCGGAACGCTGTGGTTGTAAACTTTCGTACTCTTGGCGGCTCTTGCCAAGATGATTGTTGCGTTGAGCGGATGCAGTACTGAATTTTGCTGAAGAGAATGGCTGATATAAACACCTAGGCGGGATGTGTATGGAAGGTTATATAAAGAGTCCGCATGTGTTGAAAGGTCTCTTGGATTTGTGTCCTGTTCACAGTCGCCCTCCTCTAGTAGTATTCGTATTTTGAGCCGAAAAATAGACAGGCTTGAACCGTCTTACGCCGCAGCCGAAAGCCTTTTTAACCGCATGCGCATACAATACGCATATGGTAAAAGTAATCAGCCTTTCCGAGGCGGCGTATGCTGCATTGTTGCGGATGAAACGA
>ORJL010215530.1_pt1 | contig 13657 bp, 16 predicted proteins | sample 1779941 | NCBI WGS metagenome assembly ORJL01 (sample SAMEA104232317, study PRJEB22302) | groundwater metagenome | biome: forest; feature: aquifer; material: groundwater | place: USA | collected 2011-08-07 | depth 5.8 m
AATTTTCTCTAGGGATATCTAGGCTAAGCGCCCAGCTGGTCTCCGATCCGAAAATATTTATTGAACATAAAGATGTAGAGCACCTTAGACTTAAAGAGACAGAAGCAGAAAAGGCAGATGATTTTTGGGTTAAATTTGGGCTAGCTGAGCCGCCGGTTTCTGCTCAAGTTGAAGAAGAAGAGATACTTATTCTCAAGCGTCGCATACACACCCGATTAATCGAAAAATTGAATATAAAAAAGCTGGATATGAAGGTATTCAGTGATCCGGTTAAGAAGAAAGAATTAAAGAGTAAGGCAGAGATGTTGATAAGCAATCTCTTGGTAGAAGAATCCGGAGTATTTATTTCGTCTCCGGAGGTGCGCAAGAAGCTGGTTAAAGAGATTACTGATGAGGCTTTGGGATTTGGCCCGCTGGAAGATCTCCTTGCCGATCCAGAGATAACCGATATTATGGTGAACAATAAAGATGAAATATATATTGAACGTAGGGGTAAATTGGAGCCGACGAACAAGAAATTCATATCTAATGAACAGGTAAAAATAGTTATTGAACGCATTATTGCTCCTATTGGCCGGCGCATTGATGAATCTGTCCCAATGGTAGATGCGCGTTTACCTGATGGCTCGCGAGTCAATTCTATAATTCCTCCGCTCTCTCTCGGTGGCCCGACTTTAACCATTAGAAAATTCCGCAAGGAAAGGTTTAAGGTTGAAGAGCTCATTGGTTTAAAGACTTTTAATGCCAATATACTAGAGTTTGTCCAAGCTTGTGTCTTGACGCGTAAAAATATAATTATATCCGGCGGTACCGGATCAGGTAAGACCACAATATTAAACGTATTTTCAGGATTTATCCCTAATAACGAGCGTATTATTACTATTGAAGATGCTGCAGAATTGAAGTTACATCAGGCACATTGGCTTAGGCTTGAATCACGTTCTGCTAATATTGAGGGTAAAGGGCAAATTACCATAAGAGATTTATTCCGTAATACCCTAAGAATGCGTCCGGATAGAATTATCATCGGCGAGTGCCGCGGTATAGAGACCATAGATATGTTGCAGGCTATGAATACTGGCCACGATGGTTCTATGACGACAATACACGCTAATTCTACTCATGATGTTCTCTCAAGGCTTGATTCGATGATACTTATGTCCGGAGTTGAGCTTCCTATAAGGGCGATAAGAGAGATGATTGCTTCGGCCATAGATGTTATTATTCATACCGCTCGTCTTCCCGACGGTACTAGGAAAGTAGTCGAAATTTCTGAAGTTGTAGGGATGAGAGATGATATTCATGTAGAGCTGCAAAATATATTTATTTTTAGGCAGTCGGGAATAGATGCCCAGCATAACATCCTTGGAGATTTCCACGCCACCGGATACATGCCTTCGTTTATAGATGAGATGAAAAGAAGGGGTGTTCATCTATCTGAAGAGATCTTTCGCTCTTCATTGTAAAATCCATGATTATTAATAAGACCAAGAATACAACTATTGCAAAAGTTGTTTACTTAGCGGATACTCCGTTTAAGAGGATGAAAGGTTTACTTGGTAGAAAAAGCCTTGGAGTTTTAGAAGCTATGGTGATCAGGCCTTGTAATTCAATCCACACTTTATTTATGGGCTTTCAGATAGATGTATTATTTATCGATAAAAACAGTAAGGTAATTATGGGGATAGTTAATATGCCTTCATTTCGCCTGAGCCCTATTTATTTCACTAGTAAATTTGTAATCGAACTACCCGCAGGAACAATCCAAGCCACCAATACTACTAAGGGCGATCAGATAGCCATAGAGTAGTTTCTAGCCACTTAATAATGTCCATTCTGATTATGAGCATAATATCTTGACATGCTCTTAGTTATAAACTATATTATATCTGTAAATAAATGTCCAAACTGGAGTATTCGTGGGGACAATACATAAATTAAAACCAGAAGTTAAAGATTTTATTATAGCAGAGAAGAAGAATAACCCTCTTCTTAGTTGTCGTAAGCTCACCACTCTAATCTTAGGTCAGTTTAATATCCAGACGTCCAAATCAAGTATTAATATAGTTATAAAAGAAGCAGGGTTAAGTGCGCCCATTGGCAGGACTTCTAAGAGGAAAAAACGCCATATAGCTATGCCTGTTTTACCTATATTAATAGATAGTAAACTTGGGTCTGAAATTAAGATGATAGAAAAGTCGGATCTCAAGATGGAGATTGAAGCTCTTTCTGAAGATAAGCTAAGAACCGAAGCTGAAGAAATCAAGGCCAGGGAAGAGAAGCTTAAGGCAGAGGCAGAGGAAGCAAGAAAAGCTGAAGAAGAGAAACTAAGGATAGAAGCGGAAGAGAAGAAAGCTGAAGAAGAGAAACTAAGGATAGAAGCGGAAGAGAAGAAAGCTGAAGAAGAAAGGTTAAGGGTAGAGGCCGAAGAGGCTAAGGCCAGGGAAGAGAAGCTTAAGGCAGAGGCAGAGGAAGCAAGAAAAGCTGAGGAAGAAAAATGGTTAAGATTAGCTAATGAAGAAAGAATACACAAGGAGGAGGTAGAGACAAAGGCGAAGGAAGAAGGGCTGCGCCGTCAAGAAGAAGAAAAGATAAAATCTTCTTCCGAACTTAAAATTGAGAGATTTTCTCAGGTAGAGGGCACTGGGATAATATTCCTTAAGGCGGCAGATTACCTAATTGGAGCAAGCCAGTTAATTACTGAAACAATAATAAATAAGGGCGGTAAAGAGAGGCCCGGCCTTAACGGCATAGTTGATAATTTGATTTATCTATTTCTAGTCCAAGATAAAATAGATAAGACTATTTTAGATAAGTTGTTCGTCTATTTAAATGAATTAGAGAATATTAAATCACTTAAATTGGATATTGCTCAGGCAATCTCTGCGGTTCTTCAGGATGTGCGCTGCATAAAAGCTGTGCTTTCCGACGGTAGTAGTATATATTTAGATGGTCAGATGTATTCGGTTTGGTCTTCACAGCATATTCCACATGATTTTTCCTTACCAATACATAATCTACGAAAACGCTTAGATAAATATTTAAATCATGATTCTCCGCTTGTTATTTTTAGTGCTCCGGGTTATGACATACCTTCTCAGGATTTTTTTGATTTCCTTTCTGCGATAGAAACTAAAAATTGCGGATTCTCCAGCTTTATCTTTTATAATAATAAGTTAGAAGAGTTAGCAGTTTTGCCAGTAGTTGGAGCCAAAAAACGCTTTATTATTTTTGGAGTCTGGCCTTGGCAGTTTGTATCCTCGCGCCACGTAAAAAGCATCGGTCAATTTAGGAGTTTTAGAATTAATGAACAAAATAAAGACTTATATATTGCCGATATAGAGATGGAACTAGTCTACCCAAAGACGGGTAAGCAAGTGATTTTGGGGGGTTGTGCTTTAAAGGCAAGTCCAAGCGATAAGACGCGGATAGCCATTCTAAGTAATTTTCCTCCTGGCGCCAGGAAAGCCGAAGAATTAGCCGAGACGTACCTTGGCTATTGGCCTAATGTAGAAGAGACGTTTCAAGATTATAGCCGAAAAATTGAACTTTTTACCTATACTGCTAATTCTTCGCGTTTTTTCCTTGCCGAAAGCTTTAATGTTGAATTTGAACGGTCGCCGAGCATCAAAGATCTACTTAAGAATTATTTAATGATTTTAGATGCCTATGTGCGCTGGCATTTTCTGCCAGCAGGTTACGAAAATAAGGAATTTTTAACAGTCTGTGAGCGGTTTTACAATCTTGGCTTAAGATTAGATAAGGTTAATGAGAAGGGGTATTTAGCCAATTTTTCTCTGCCCCCTGGTTATTCTTTTGCCCGAGATTTAAGTTATGCTTCTTGTAGGATAAATGAAAGAGGGGTTACTTTATCCGATGGTTTAAGTTTGTCTCTCAATTTACCAAATCAAAAGTAGATAACCATTGGCTTGGTAAGATAGAAAGCGTTTTCATTGGTAGGCTTAATAGTATTGACTCTAGCATGCGGGGGTGTTATATTTTAAGTGTAGAAAATGCCAATTTAAGATGCAGCAACAAAAAAAATGCCACGGTGCGTTGCTCGTCGTTAATTTTATCTTCGCTTTGGAGTTATAAGGCGAGAGCGGACCGGATCGTCGACAAAGCAGTAAATCATCGGCGATGCGGTTTTTTTATTGGGGGCTTTAAATGGATAGAGGTCAGAGTTTCGTAGAATATGTACTCTTGGTAGCAGTAGCATTAGTCGGGTTATTAATTACCGTTAGCACTTTTATGCAAGGCCCGGTAAAGGATGGTTTTTCTCATCATTTTGACACGGTTAAAACACGTATTGTGGGGCACTAAAATGAAAAATAAAAAAGCGCAAAATATAATTGAATATGTTTTACTCTTCGTGATTGTAGCGACGGCAATTACGATTACAAATAGGTATATTTCGCGTTCAATGAGCGCGCGCTTAAAGCAGATACAAGAAGAGTTATCTTATAAAAATGACCGTTAGTAAATCAAAGGAGGAAGAGATGAAGATTAGAAATGATAGTGGTCAGAGCATACTGGAGTATACTCTGGTTTTGGGTGCAGTTATCGCAGTGGTCGTCTTTGTTTTGCTTAGCCCTGCCGGGATTAAGCAAAAGGTGCAAGATGCTTATTCTAGAGCCGGAGATTCAATCAATCAGACTGCAAATGATCTTTCTACCGGAGTCTTTGTTGGCACTACACCATAAAGTAAACTTGAGAATAAAAGGAGGTGGCTAAGATGTTACTAAAGGTAAAAGGACAATCAACAGCAGAGTATGCTATTTTGATCGCATTGGTTGCGGCAGTTGCCGCGGGTTTTTTGTCAGTTTCTCTAAAGGGGGCTATCCGTAATAAGAATCAACAAGCCAGTTCCTATCTTATGAGCGCAGGTGTTGAGGAGAGGTCAGGGACTAACCTACTCGCAGGATTCGCAGAAGATGCTAATGTAGTTCCTCTTTACACTCAGGAAGTTACAAAAACAACATTAAAGGGTGGAGATGCTTATAAGAATGTTCAAGTTTTAGAGAAGGGTGGCTCAGGAAGGACATATCAGAAGCAGACTACTGAAAGTGAGGCGGTTAGCGTTGAGACATTGGATGAAAATGTCAATTAATTATTTTAGGAGGTGAGAGTATGTTTACGAGAAAAGGTCAGTCAATTCTTGAATACGCGATCCTATTGGCTGTAGTTATCGCTGTTTTGTTGATTATGCAGGCGTTTGTAAAAAGGGGTTATCAGGGTTCGCTAAAGAAATCTGCCGATAGCATGGGAGAGCAGTTTTCCGCTGATGGCACAACTATAATGGATAACCAGTCTATGGCAGGGGACCAAGATATTATTTCTGAAGTTGCTACTACTACTGCAACTATGGGCCTGTTTTCAGACAGAGTTCCTGATGGCGTTACTGTTAAAGGAACTTTGGATAATGAGGCATATTCCCTAAATACCAGGAAGGGCGGGGTAATAACAGCTATAACGCAGAGCAAGACAGAGTCTGCTAGCCGTGAAAGTGCTAGGTTAGCTGAGTTTCAGAATGAGGACTTAGGCGCTAATTTTACTGATAGCGACCTGCCGTAATAAGAGGAGATAATCTTATGGGCTTGAACAAGAGAGGCCAGAGCCTCTTGGAGTATTCTATTCTTTTTGCGGTGATCTTAAGCGCTATCCTGATTATGCAGTCTTATATTAAGAGAGGATATCAGGGGAGGCTTAAAGCAGAGGCAGATTCCGTGGGGCAGCAGTATTCTCCAGGGCACACTACTTCAGTAATCAGAACTACTAATAATAGCACCGCGGTGACTATCACAGCAAATGGAATAAGAACTGAAACAATCGGTCCGACTCTACCTTGGCAGCCAACTTCTAGGTCAGAAAAGTTTGAAACCGTCGATTCTTTTGCTAGGGAGTAGTAATATGTTTAGCCGAAGAGGATATAGCCTGGTTATGTGGACAGCAGTCTTTGCGGTAGTTACAGCTGCAACTGCAATGTTTATCGGATCTGTAAGAAGGACGATTATTGCTAAGACTTTAAATACAACTGATTATGTTATGTGGTCGATGTGGGGCGATGATGTCCAGGAAGATGGTAATTGGAATCATCAACAGAAAGGTTCAGCTAGAGGAAGTGTAAAGCATGATGTGGATTTTAAAGCGCTTGAGCATGAAGGTAAAAACCGGGCAATCATTGATGTAAAGGCGAAGACTAATTCTACTTCTCAATCTTGGCAGTAGGAGGAGTTTTGATGAGGATAGGCTTGATTAATAATAAAGGCCAGGCAGCAGCTGAGGTGGCTATTTTAGGCGTTTTGATCTTAATGGCTTTCTCAGCTGTGATGAATTATGGCCAGTCTCTAAACAGGGCGCAACAGAATAAGATGGTTGCTTTTCGTAAGGCAATGAAGAAAGCCTATGATAAGAACGGAACTGCAATTTATACATTTAGGAAGAACTATAATTCTGCTAGTGCTGACTCCGGTTTTTTTCAGGGAAAAGAGTCTGCTGCTGAGAGTTCTTATAACGTAACCTGGTCAAAGGGAGTAGCTGGACCTCATGACACAGCAGATGAAGGTATGTATGCTTATTGGCAGGTAAATAATGGGGAAGAAATAGCGCTACCGACTGTTGACCAGTATCACTATAGCCCTACAGGACAAGAGAGTGACAATAAGATAGCTACTCCAACCTCGGTGTATAAGATTGATGAAACTAGGGCAGGGGTATATACTTATAATCTAACTAAACAGGAGAGCAATCCAGGTATCGGTTATAGCAAGAATGCTGCTGTCGTTGATACCTCTGTTGGTCTTCTTCATACGCGTATTAATACAAATATAGATAAGAATCCTGGAGACGATAATACACCAACGCCTCGTTATCGCGTAAAAGGTTCTCGTCCTTTTGGAGATGTGCAGGTATATACCTATTCACAAAACTGGAATGTGCCACATGATTAATAAAAGAGATAGGTCACAGGCAATTCTGGATTTTGTTCTTTTATTTGGGGTTCTCTTGGTTTTTTTGCTCGGTCTTGTGCGTATATGGACCTGGTTTAATGCTACTTATGCCAGACGTAATGCTACTTACCAAGTGGAAAGGCTTATAGTAGGAAAAGCTAATGATGCGACCGCCGGAGCTTATCTAGAAGTACCGCTTAGGTTAACTGATGATTGGGTTTTTGGAGGGAGGCCAAGTGGAAATATAGATTGGTTTCCAGATGATACAGGAGAGGATCCTACAGCGGATAATTGCGCTAGCGCTAGGGAATCAGCAGCTAGTATGCGCGAACAGGCGCATAACATTAATTGTCAAATTAGAGATTTAAGCCAGATAAATTGTCGTCATGATGCTACTTGTGAGAGTTCAATAGATGATGGTATAAGTGACCTTAGTGATCAAGTAGATGAATTAATGGAACAAGCAGATACCATAGAAATGGGTGGTTGTGATTCTGTTGAGCCTTATCAAGAGCCTGCTGAGTGCTCTTAAGGCTAGTATTGGGGGAATAGGAATGTTTATCTTTTTTGCAGAAAATAGGGCAAATTACAAAAAGGGGCAGATCTTTCCATTCCTAATTGCAATTCTTGTTGTAATTATTATTATGGCTATGATTACTGCTAATTTGGGTAAAATAGCCATATTCAAGACAGACGTCTCTAATGCTGCGGATGCTGGCTCTCTGGGCGCTGCAAGTGTCTTAAGCGGTTTTCTCCTAGGGTTAGGCCTTGAGAGTGACGCTTGGTGCGCGAATGCAATAGTTCTAATAGCGAGGATGTCAGAGATATTTATTTTGGGTAGGGACACCCTTCATATTACACTTCCAGGCATTTCATTAAGCCACCTTTTGGGATATGGAGGCAATGATACAGCCAGGGGAAATCTTCGTAGGTATCCTAATGATTTGATTGCGGCAACAAAATTATATATTCCTTACCTGATAGGTTTTCAGTTTGCCCTAATAAAGGCTAACATGAATGGAGTAATCACTTGGTCAAGCGCTAAACAAAAAGCATTAGCAGATGCCTTTGGCAATGCAGGAGTTGATGAGGGGTTAAATCCAAGCAAAAAGTATAAGAACTTTTACCCGCTTCCGTATGATTGGTATAGCAATCAATATATGGCTCGAGAGAGAAACCAGACTGGTTTTTCTCGTTTTATGAGCCATCCTGTTACCGGATATGGTTGGATGATAGGCCGGATAGTCCCTGGGATCCCATCACTGCCAATTGTTACTTCTGGTTATGGGTGGAGCCAGAAAGATTATGAGTCTTTTGAGAATAGTTTTGATAAAGGGCCTGGATGGTTGTTTTTGTATTTGTTAGAAGATAATTATGTCCAGGTAGTGGTGACTGGAAGAAGCAGTTATCCGATTAAGAAATTAACTTGGACTGAAAACGGGATGGTTGCCGCGATTGGGGCAGGTATTGTTTTTATAGGAGCATATCTGAAGTACGTGAGAGCTGGCCAATGTCATGGTTGGTGGGGGAAGATTAAATGTTTAGGTTACGCAGCTACAGTTGCTGGATTTTATGCTGAAGTGATGCTTGATTTGCCTGTTGGTTATACATTCTCCGGGCGCAATATGGCGCAGTATACTACAAATGCGCCTATTACTGTGCGAGTAAAGCGCTATAAAAAGGATACTGATATGAGTATGTGGAATTTCCAATACGGCGGGCTAAGGGGCATAGTTGCAAATTCTGCTGGCCATGCTTTTGTAGATCATGAGGTTGATTCGACCATCGAGCCGACATTATATAATTTTATGCAAGGTGCCTGGGGTAACCCATCCTCGTGGTTTAATGCTAGAAGGCATCTTTTTGAGACCGAATTGACCGGGTTCATAAACTAATGAAGAGGAAATATAACCTCACAATTAGCATATTCTTAGGCGTTTTAATATTTTCTTCCATTGCCTTAGTTCATGCTTCGGATGAGTTAAGCCTAGAAATTCCCGACCTGAAAAAGATCATTAATTTAGACAATAATGCAAGAGGCTCTTTCGCCAGGGGGGGAGTATACCGTGTAAATAGCGGGCTTGACCAAAGTCTTCTGGAGCGTGAATTTAAGAATTCTCTAGGGGAAAATGGTTTTATCTATCGTCACGATAAAGAGATTAGGCTTAAAGATTCAAGGCGTTTGCGTTTTGATAGAGATAGCTCGGTAATAGATATAAATCTTTTTGATTTAGAGGGGCACGGCACTGAAGTTGTTATTGATGAGTATCTTGATTCGGAATTACCCGTTGATTTAAAGGAAATGCATTCTTTAGTCGAAAAGCAATCTTTAGGAGTTAAGGATGTTGAGATTCCAAAGTATACTCATTATGCCAAGTCTGCGATAAAGCCTTCAAAGGTTTTTTCGCCGGTTAATATTCCACCCCCGCCAGAATCTAGGCCTATAACTGAAGATATCATTTCATCTTGTGGTTCAGAATGTTCTGGAATTGGCCCGGGGGAGATATATCATAGTAAAAATACTTCTAAACAGGTAGAAAACTTTTATCTGAAATTCTTTAAAAAGAACGGATTTGAGGTAAGAGAAGATATGAATTTTAAACTATTGGTATATCGGCGCATAAGGTTTGAGAGAAGCGATATGGCAGTAGAGATATATTTAATTTCTAGGTTGGATAATAGCTGCGAAGTTAAAATAGTCAAATATGCAGATAAAAACGAGATGAGTGAAGTGGAAGCCAATCCCTTTGTTCTTGCGGGATTGCCTAAAGAGGATAATGCAGATGGATCTGATTTTAGCGATATTCCTCGTACCCGGGGAAGCGTGCGTTGGTCAGGTTCAGCTAAAGATGGGCATATCTCTTATCTTGTGCCTATGACAGTACCAGAGGCACGTAAATTTTACTTTGAAGAGATGGCTAAGTTAGATTGGAAGTTGATATTTGAGATGGATACAAAGAAAACTTCTGACGAGCATGCTAAGAACTACGGCGGAGATGTCTTGGTACCTAGTTTATTTGTTGGGAGCAGGATTGATTTAAGTGAGATAGTTAAAAATAGTTACCTACTTGAGTATGACTCGGATTCAGCCGGAGCAAAGATTATGATCTATCAAAACTATATCAAGCCAGGTTCCGGGTCTATCGTTGATATTTTTTATGGAAGAAAGAGGGTGAAAAGGTAATGCGTAAGGGAGCAAGAGGCCAGAGTCTTCTGGATTATATTTTACTATTTACAATAGTTGTTGCGGTTCTCCTAATTATGGGGTATTATGTGAGAAATAGCCTTTCTGGAAAATACAGGGAAGCCGCGGATGTGTTCGGGCAAGGCGAGGTATACATTCCTGGTACGCGAAGATAAAAATTCATGTTGATTAATTTTACAGTTTTTGGTGCGGTAATATTATTAGTAATTTTTATTTCGGAAGTTGTTATACCGTATTTTGCCAAGAAATACGGAAAGGCTCAAGATAAAAGAGCCACAGAGATCTCCGCGACCCTCGAGGAGTCATTTATATTCTGGGAAAAGAAGAAAATGTTACTTTTCTATCTTTTCCCTTTTGTTCTTTCTGGGCTCGGCCTGATTCTATTGAGGCATATCCTTGGGGCTTTTATAGGTTTAATAATTGGTTTAATTTTACCCAATGTAGTAATCGGCATAGCAAAACGGCAGCGCATTAAGAAATTCCGCGGCCAGCTAGTTGATAGCCTGATGATCATATCATCTTCATTGAAAGCGGGCTTAAGTTTCCTGCAATCAATTGAAGTTTTATGTGAAGAGATGCCCGCACCTACCTCACAAGAGTTCGGCTTAGTCATAAGTGAGAATAAATTGGGCGTGAGCATGGAGCTCGCTTTAAAGAAATTGCGTACGCGTATTCCCATCGAAGAGGTAAATCTTATTGTTACCGCTGTGCTTATTGCCCGCGAATCTGGAGGAAATCTTCCATTGGTTCTAAGCCGCTTAACCGATACTATTCGTGATAATTTAAAGTTAAAAGAAAAGATCGCGACATTGACCCTTCAGGGTAGATTACAGGGTATAATTATGATGATTCTACCTATAGGATTTGCCTACTTTATCTATAAACAAAACCCTGGTCATTTTGACGTAATGTTACAAACAGATTTGGGGCGTAAGCTTTTGGCATTAGCCATAGGGTTGGAGATAATCGGCATAGTTCTTATTAAAAGAATAAGTACAATGAAGTTTTAGGGGGGGATTTTGTGTTTGCAATAATATTTATTTTAGTCGTTGCTTCAGTATCCTTAATAGGTTTCGGCTTATTTATCCAGGTGCAAACCTTTCTGCGTTTAAGAGAAGAAGAAGTTGACCCGGACAAAAAGAAGCCTGCCAGATTTAGCCTTCGGGGAGAATCTCTAAATAGGGCGCTTAAGCCGTTTACCTTTGTTATTAATCCTGTTTATAAAAGATTGACCTATTTAAATAAACTTAAACGTCAAGCCGAGATTTTAAGGATCGAGTTAAATTTGTTTGTCTTGGTCGGCCTAAAGATTTTTTTCTCTATTTTGTTTGGTGCTTTGGGTTTTATTTTTTTAAGGCATATCTCGCCTCTCTATGTTGTTTTTGCATTCTTGATCGGGTTCTTTATGCTGGATTATATAATGTGGGGAAAGATCAAGAAAAAAAGAGAAGACATAGTAAGGTGTTTTCCGGAAACTGTAGATCTCTTGCATATGTGTATCAGCGCCGGAGCAGACCTGATCTCGACGATTAAATGGGTTATTGAGAAAAGTATTTATAATCCGTTTATGGAGCAGCTAGGTGTTGTTTTAAGTGAAGTGCAGGTAGGCAAGCCTCGTTCCGAGGCGCTCAAAGATATGTCTAAAAGGCTTCAGCTTTCAGATATCTCCAGTTTTACTAGGATCATTGTTCTGGCTGAACGAATGGGAACCCCAATAGAAGAAGCCTTTAAGAACCTTTCAGATGATACTCGTAATCAGCGTTTCCAAAATGGAGAGCGCATAGCAATCAAGGCTTCACTTAAAATACTCTTCCCTCTTGTTTTTTGCATTCTTCCAGCAATTATGATTATTGTTGCCGGACCAATCATTATCAAGTTCTCTCAAGGAGACTTGATGACCACTGCACTTTAATTCCCGAAACGCTTTCCGTAACTCGTTATCCGCTAATAATTTATCTTCTTCTCCGAAGAAATATTTGTTTTCTAACCTATTATCTTAAGGTGCTCAAAATATTATTTACAAAACATTGGTTAAGCCTTATAATATTTACATGCGTAAGTATAGGCTGATTCTAATTATATTTTTGTTTTCATTGAGCTTAGCAGGATGCTATAAGCTTGCTTGGCGCAATTACTATAATTCGGAATATAGGTTTTCTCTTAAGATGCCACGTATCTGGGAGATTGATGAAGATGCGCTTGATGCTGCCTTAGTAGCGTATTTACCCTCTAGTCCTCAAGATGATAATTTTGCTAGTAATATGAGGGTTGTTGCCGATAATCTACCCGTAGAAGTTCCTCTGGGTACTTATTATGATATTAATCGCGCAGAATTCGAGCAAGTATTCAAAAAACTTATAGATGTTCAGGAAGGCCAGGGCATGACTAGTTTGATACGGTATCAATGGCTTGCTTTTAATGCCCAGTTGGATGAAGAGGTTTTTATAAGAATAGTAAGTGTTGTTTGGATTAAAGGTAAGCGCGTTTATGTATTAACATGTGTGATGAATCTAAGAAGAGCCCAGGAAATAGAACCTGTTTTGCATAAAGTTATTTCTTCCTTACGCATCCACTAATCTCCTAAGATACTCTCTGTAATGCATCGTTTTAAAGGGATATTATAGCTATTTGGATCTCCAGTTTATCATCTTTGAAATATCTCCTAATTAAGACTAGATTGGACATTTATTTTGAGCACATTAATGTCCAATCTGTGATTATAAGAGGTTACCAGCAGGTCATTATAATTCTTAATAAAAAAGTCTTGGCCATAGTTATCTCTTTGAGAGGCATATTTTATTAATTACAATATCCCTAAAAGAAAAAGCTTTCCTTAAATGACCGAAGGCTATTGATATTACTGATTATTATGTTATATTCATATTGTAACTAGGAGGATATAGCCACGGAGATCATGATAGCCGAGCTATGTTCTCGGTATTTTTTTTGTAATATTAAGAAAATGTTTGGCAAAGTGTTTATAAGCCAGCGAAGAAAAAAATAAAATGTTGATATCTCATAAGAAGAATAAAAGAATAACAGCCAAGAGCGTAATAGCTTCGATATTGGTCGTTACGCTTTTGTTTAGTTCTGTTTCTCCTGCCTATGCTAGAAGAGGAAATGTCGGCGAGAGCAATAGCTGGACTGCCATGGCATTGGGGGCGTTTAACGGCGCCACTGCTTCAAGTACCATTGGCTGGTCACAGTGGGTAGTAGGTTTGTTTGTGCAAGTAGCAGTAGGATACGCAGACCTATATTATTTTACGCATCATTATAGTGACTACGGCAGGTCATTAATTTCTTTAAATATTGGCGGCACACATATAAATATAACCAGGGGCCAGATGGTTAACATGGTTGCTTCAGTAGCCGCTGGTACCGTAGCAGGAGTTGTTACTGGTGGAGGCGTAAGCATAGGTTCTGTGGTGAACGATCTCTCTAATGCTTTTACCAGAATGGTTGTTAGTACTACGGTAAGCCAGATATTGGTTAAAAAATTTGG
>ORJL010758291.1_pt1 | contig 13654 bp, 16 predicted proteins | sample 1779941 | NCBI WGS metagenome assembly ORJL01 (sample SAMEA104232317, study PRJEB22302) | groundwater metagenome | biome: forest; feature: aquifer; material: groundwater | place: USA | collected 2011-08-07 | depth 5.8 m
AGGGTTTCCTTTCGGCACAAGAAGCCCTTGAGTCCTAAAGACTAAATTCATCAAGACAATATCTCTACCTGGCAAAAAACGTTGTAAATATGTACGATTGTACTCCCCTGTATCAGGATCAAGCAAGTGAATTCCGGCAAAATGAGCTTCCCCTTTACGGAGGGCAAGAATTCCAGCTAGACTTCCCACATGAGCAGAGGCAAGGGCTCCAGATCCTCCCCTTGCTTTCAAGTGGCTACTCAAAACATCTAAGGTAAGATCATGAGAACCAATCCCTACGAGGGTTTCTTCCAACTCTGAAACTGGCCGTAGGAGTTCAACGGATACAGTTTCACCCTCATGAAACCCTTCTTGCAAGCGCGGAACCCTAATCATGCCATCAGCTCTTACCAAGCTCATAGTCACGCCTGCACCCCGGCTCAACGGGGCGGCAACCCAACGTTCCCCGACTTTCCCCACTTTAACCCGAACAAACTCTTCACTACCTAACGTAGAAAAGACTTTCTTGCTTAATACGGCCTTCAGTGTCGTCGGGGAGCCTTTATTTAAACCCTGTAATTGACTAACCCAAGGCTCTAAGAATAAATGTGCTGTTAGATAAGCGGATACCGGATAACCAGGGATTCCAATTACGGGTTTACCTTGAACTTCACCTAAGACAACTGGTTTACCTGGTTTAATAGCTACTCCGTGTAGATAAAGCGTCCCGTGCTTTTCAACTAATCGAGACGTGTAATCATCCCGACCTTGTGAAGATCCCGCAATGACCACCAGAATATCCTGCGACTCTGCCATCTGGAGGATAGCTTCTTCTAACTGCTGCGGTTGATCCGGCGTAATCGGCCAAATCGTTGCAGCTCCACCCCATTCTTCAACTAAGGAAGCAAGGACAGTGGAGTTACTATCCGCAATATCTCCCACCTGAAGAGTCGCATCCGGTGGACAGATTTCATCCCCGGTCGGTAAAATTCCCACTCGAGGCTTACAGCGAACGTCTACCTCCAAAACCCCTGCAGCCAGTAATGCTCCCTGATCTTGGGGGCGAAGACGATGATGAATCGGAAGAAGCACTTCCCCTTCGACAATGTCCTCCCCTACAGGCCGGACATTATCCCAAGGAACAACTGGAGACTGAAGCAAGATTGTGCGTTTATCACATTTCAATATTTCTTCCAACATGACGACAGCGTCCATCCCTTCGGGGATAGGGTCTCCCGTGTCTACTTGAAACGCTTGAACTCCGAGTTCTAACCAACGAGGCTCCCGCTCCGAAAGCCCAAAGGTATCCTTGACCCGAATCGCATATCCATCCATTGCCGAAGCAGCATAATGGGGCGAACTTCGTTTGGCACGAACAATAGTTCCTGTGATTCTATGTAACGCTAGGCGTACATCCATAGACTCATTTCTTGGAATACAACGCCCAGCGAGCTTGTCCATCATCAAAGCCAGTCCCTCTTGCCAAGCCTTATTTTCAAGATATATTTGGCGTTCCACTTTTACTTTGCCTCCCTATTCCAAACAGTTTGTCTTATAACTAAAGTAATATTAAGGTTATATTAACGCAATAAACGGAAAAAGACCTCTTTCCCTGCTTCTATACCCTCTGTTTCTAAACGAATATGCACTAAAGCATCTGCTAGTACCATCGTCCGAATTAAGCCAGATTTCCCTCGAATCGGTTCAACCTGCCAATCTTCCCCGTTAGAAATAACGCGTACACGCACTAACTCCTCCCGACCACTTCCTGAATATAAATTTTGAGTAAGAGCTCCTTTCGGCAGTGGTTCAACATGCTGAAGTAGCACAGAAGCATCCAGCCAGGGACGGACGATTGTTTCAAAAACGACCATCGCCGAGGCAGGATGTCCGGGAAGCCCAAAAATCAATTTACCCTCCACGACCCCACCGATCGTTGGCTTACCAGGACGAAGTGCTAAGCCATGAAAAAGCAGTCCCGGCTCTCCGAGTTCTTGAATAAGCTGAGCGGACAGATCACGTGACCCTACTGAGCTTCCGCCGGAGAGCAAAACGATATCATTTTCCTCTAACATTTGTATAAGTACTGCGCGGAGTTCTTCCAGATCATCTTTCACAATACCATAATGACGAGCATCGGCCCCACACGAAATTGCCTGTCCCAGTAAGGTGTACCCATTGATATCCCTTGACTGGCCGGGTGCTGGTTCTTGTTCAGGAGGAATAATTTCATCTCCTGTGGAAAGAATCCCGACGCGAAAACGGGGTAAAACAGGGACCTGTATTAACCCTTGGGAAGCAAGGAGTCCCATTTCCTGTGCTCTAATTCGTGTGAATTGTTGAAGGATAACTTCTCCTTTAGTCAAGTCTTCTCCAATGTCTATGAGGTTTTCTCCTGGTGCGACGGCCTTGGTGATGCCATAGAGACCTTCGCCAAAGTGTTCGAGATGTTCAACCATCACGACAGCATTGGCTCCCTCAGGAAGCATTCCACCCGTAGGCATCAGAATTCCTGTACCCTGCCCCAATGGTTCCGTTGGAGCCTCTCCCATCCTTACTTCCCCATGACCTTGAAGCAACGCCGGCATACTTTCACTTGCTCCAAACGTATCTACAGCCCGAACGGCAAGGCCATCCACCGTGGATTTACGGTAATGAGGTAAAGCACAGGTCGCCGGAATATCTTGGGTAATAATACGACCTAACGAATCCACCAAAGGAACCATTTCGACGCGTTGATAAAACGAGAGCATATAGGGTTTTAAGGACTCGATCGCCTCTGCTAAGGTTTTGACCTTAAATAATTCACTACTGCTTCCCATGTTTTTTAACACCTTTCGTGATCATTCTGTTCTGAAGGATCTCTAGTCGTTCAGACTATTGGGTCCACCCACCGACCTTCTAATTTCATGAACGTCAGCCTCCTCCAACAGGTGGAAAGAGTGACAGGGTATCCCCATCTTTCATCACGCTCTGTTCATTAGCATCCCGCCCATTAAGAAGACATATGGCAATTTCCGCTGGTTTTAGGTTCAACGGTTCGAGGGCATCCTTGATGCGACTTTCTTCTGGAAACTCTCTCTCTTCAACCTTAAAACGGCCCTCTCGAAACGTAGCGAATAATTTAATAGTCACACGCACACCGGTTCCTCCTCTCCTGTATACAGTATAATTTCGAAAAGGGACCTCCAAAAAGGTCCCCACGGATAACTTTATTTCTATCATATTTTGCCCAAGGTTAAAAAAAACATATACTTAAGTCCTACACTCCGAGGCTTTCGACGTTCAAGGGTTGTGATGGCCGCTTCGCGACATCCCCATTCAGTATAGTACTGGGCAAATGTTCTGCTAATCTATGTATATGTGCTTTCGAAGGAACTTCCAGGATCGTATCGTTTAAAAAACAATTCGTGAGGGTGTCATCTACTATAGTATAACCTACTGGTACATTATGCAAGCATTCATTGTACCAAATGTTCATTGTATCAAATATTCAAATCCGTTCTCATTAAGCAAGAAGTTCTATAAGCATAGCGGTCTCCGTTTTTAGCCTAGCAACACTTTCATAATTTCTTCCTGAGTAACTGCCTGGTGTGAAGCATGCCACACTACCTGTCTATTACAAACACAAGGGTTGCGGCCTAGAGGATTTATGCAGTATTCGTAACGACAGGCGCACGGAGATGTTACTTAAATATGAATTTCCGACTAAAATTGTAATCATCAATCAGTTAATTAATCCTATACTCAAATCATCCTTAGACAGCTGCCTTGTATTTTCTCTTTCTGCCGAGCGCTTTGCTTCATAATCTGCCCAGCGTTCTTGCATTGACATTGATCTGGTCTTTTTGTGTTTGATAATTTCTGTTACTACCTCCTCTGGCCTTGTTTGCTTTTTATACTCATTGATCATTTTATTAATTTGACTGATTGATTCTCTTACACCTTCATTATATTCCTTCTGTCTTCTAAGGTATTCCTTAGTCGCCTTAATTGATTTCTTTACAGCCAACACTCCAAGAATTGCTCCCCCAATCATTAAAATTCCAGAAATGATGTCTCCTAAACTAATGCTCACCTCGATCTTCGCATTTTGACAAAAATCAATTATACGGCCTACTTGTTCTGCACCTCTGGACATTAACTCCTTAATCATTGATCTAGTTCTCCCTTTATTTGTTTTTTGGCTGATTAAATTTAGTTTATTTTTCTCCTTTAATAAACTGATAAAAGTTTTATAACCGAACCATTTGGAATTATTGATTTACCATAAATTAACATCTTTTATTATATTATAATATAGGTTTATATCAAAAGTATAGATAGAAAATTTACCTTTATTCAAACATAAAACTAAAAAGGGCCCGAAGGTCCTTTCGTTATCTATATACATTGTAGGCCTGACCTATTTGTTACTCCTCTTACCTCTTTAAGGAATTCTAGTCCCCATGGAGAAAGGAGTCATCCCAATATTAAAAGTCTTAATTGCTTTTTGACGAAGACAGCCCGAGTATGCTACCGCCAATTCCCAGGACTGCGCTCAAGGACATAACTACAATGACTATACTGGATACAAGTGCTTCCCGAGGCGGTAGGGGAATGAAGGAAAGGGGGCCTGCCATCTGAGCATAAAGATATTTTATCGCGAATGCTGTCAGAGCCGCTGCCAGCTCCCGCACACCCTCTATACCTTTAATCCTTTCAACCATCTGCATAGCACCAGTATTTGTGTTAACATTTTTTTCATCAAGATAAACGTTTATTTCAGCCTCCCCCTGGATGACTTTAACAACTTGACTGCTTACCCACCAGCCGGAAATTATCATGGCGAGAATAAATAAAATAAGGCCTGTACTAAAAAGAGATAATATATTAGACAGTAAGTTCAAGCGGATCAACGTTTTTGCTTCTTTCAGAAAGTAACCTGCATTTTAAAAAATATTCTTCATGCTAAGTTCATCCCAGCCTTTCCCAACTCAAGCTTCCATTGTCCATCCGGATAAACTTGGAATTTTTTTCGCCATCAATCAGATGGGTTGCATGGGTGGTAATAATTACTGCCGTTTTATTATCTATAAAAGAAGTTATAAGTTTTAATATTCTCCTAAGAAGTGTAGCCAGGTTGTCTGAATCCAGAAGTATTTCCAAGTAAGTACCGGTCCCATCCTCTGATAACTCTTGAAAACCTGCTTAAGGTTTTCCAGCTTTTTTGCATAGGCGATTTCTTCACCTGCAATTGTTACTTTCAAGCTCTCAATTTCCCCGTTTTTTGTTTCTATATCATGGGTAATCCCCTCTTCCTCTTTCTCCATTTCTTTAATCTGCTGCCCCAGTACAAACAGGTTTTGAAGTTTTTCCCTTTCAGTTTCAGAGATACTAGCCATTTTTTCTTTAATTCCCGCAAAAGGATCTTCTTTTCCGAGGACCATGCCTGTAGAAAGAATCACTATTACAAGAGCTATTGACAGGCAAGAAACTAAAAATAATTTTACTTTTACTGTTTTATACATATAACTCAACCTCCCGTTTGCCTCAAACCGAATGTAACCTTACCTAACATTCCACACTTTTCTTGAATTCCTCCTAAAGTAGCAATTAACATTCATTTATTCTCCAAGAAAAATAAAGAAAGCCAGAGCGTTAAAAAACGTTCTGGCTAAGACATTCTCTCATACATTTCCTTTGCATAGGTTTTTTTATTTCTCATTAATCCTCTTTACGATAAACCACTTTACCATTAATCATAGTAAGCTTGACTTTTGATTTCAAATCAAAAGGTTTACCTGTTAAAACAACAATATCAGCATCCGTTCCTTCTTTAAGAATTCCAATCCGTTGATGACTTTCTAATATTTCAGCGGGGTTAATTGTTAAACATTTTAAAGCTTGGTGCTCGCTAAGACCCTCCGAAATGGAGAGAGCCGCTACCGTTCGTAATTGTTCAACAGCATTATAGGGATGGTCAGATATTAAGGAAACCTTAACTCCTGCATTCGTTAACTTTAATACAGAACTGTAATTTCTACTTTTTAATTCCATTTTAATCCTCGGAGTAAGCATTGGCCCAAATGCTACTGGAATATTTCGTTCAACTAAATAATCCGCAACTAAATCAGCTTCAGTTCCATGTTCTATGACCAACTTCTTGATTTTAAATTCTTCTGCAATTCGAACAGCTGTAATAATGTCATCTGCCCTATGAGCATGGGCCCTTAATGAGATCTCTCCCTTTAATAAAGGAATAACCGCTTCTAAACGTATGTCCCTTTTCTTAATTTTATCGTTTTTTTGTTCCTCCATGTAATCTTCAGCCTTCATAAATAACTCTCGTATCAGAGCTGACGTTCCCATTCTTGTTACTGGGCATTTGCTTTTAGTCCCGTAAGTAGTAATGGGATTTTCACCTAGAGCAATCTTTAAACCAGCGGGGCTTCTAACAACCATTTGATCGATGATTTTACCCGCAGTTTTAATAACTACATTCAATCCACCCACTGCATTATTACTACCAGGCCCAATCATCACCGTAGTAACACCTGCTTTAATAGCATCTTTGAATGCAATATCCCTAGAATTAATAGCATCTAAAGCTCTTAAGTGTGGAGTTACAGAATCCGAAGTCTCGTTGTTGTCAACACCAATTTTGCCTGTAGCTTCTTCAATGATACCTAGATGAGTATGGCAATCAATTAAACCAGGTAAAACGTAATTTTCATTAATATCAATTAACATACAATCTTCAGGGATATCTGAAATGGTTTGAGAAATTTGTGCTATCTTGCCTTCTTGGATTAATATATCCTTTTTTAGTGATTCACCGTTATCTAAATCAAGGGTTAAACAACCCTTTAATAAAATGTACATTCTTCTACCTCTATATTCCCTCAAGATCTTTTGAATTACCTTTTTAGTAGCGGTTATAGTTTAAAATAAAAGTGACTCCCCTGGCCGAGAAAGTCACTTTCATTCTTATCTTATCTTCTGATTATATTATTTACTGATTTCTAGAATAACATTCACTATGACCCCTAATAAATTTCTTTACAAAAATGAACATGGGCAATGGGAAAATATGTTAGTATTTAGCACTTTTTAAATCAGGAGTTAAATAAATATCTACTGCATGTCCTGTCTCTCTGTGGCAATCTAAACACGATTGTGCCTTTTTAATTGTTTCGTAATGATTCACATTTGATGAATTACGTAATCTAATAGTATTAGGATGAGATTTATTATCGCCTAAATGACATTCGATGCAATTATGATCAGAAATAACAGCTGTTGTGGGAATAGTATAGTCACCACTAAAGTGTTGAAACACGTAATTTAATCCTCTAGCTTTAGCGTGAAACTTGCCTAACTCGCCACTAGGCTGATGGCATTCAAGACAATTAATTTTTTTATGAATAGAAGTTTGCCATGATGTATAATATTTTTTTATCTCATGACACTTGGTACAAAATGAAGGTCCAGATGTAGCAACGTAGCCAATTTCAAATAGTATATAAAAAGCAACTAGTGAAATGCAAATTCCCAAAATATACTTCTTCCACATTCGTTAATTCACCCCTTTAAAATGCTTTAAGTAGTATGTGCATTGCAATAGTTTTTATTAAACCTCGTAGGCTATCACATATTACTAAATATTTCTTTAAGCCCCAAGTCGTACACCTGCTGAAGTTCAGTCAGAGTAAACAGGTCTGGCATCAGGTTGAAGGCTATGTCAGAGTCTTATTTTAATAAAAAAAACCCTCATAAATGAGGGAATAATTTGGTAACACCAGAAAAAGAACGCCCTTCTCGTATGAACTATTTTGGGAGGGCATTTCAAAGAAACGATAATCCAGTGAACTCGTTCAACTAAAGTTGGACATCGAGACTTCGGTGGGGGAGTCTACCCCCACCGAAGCAGAGTACGGGATTCCCACTCCCACTTATAGAAGTGGGAGTCTTAGACGTGGATAAACATGAAACATCGTCACTAGGGCATAGACAAGAAAAATGAGTATTATTACTGCAAATCGCTTGCTTTTTTCCCAAGTTGCTTATAAACCAGATAACGTTGCTGCCCTTCCTCGAATAAGCGTCGTTCTTCTTCATTTGCAAGCTCCAGAGATGGTACCTGTTGAGGTTTTCCCTTCTCATCTAAGGATACAAAGGTTAAGTATGCCGTTAAAGCTGTTTTAGCAGGTTCGTCCCGAGACACATCTTCAACTGTGACCGTAACAGAGACTTCCATTGAACTTTTGCCAACAAAAGTCAATTTCCCATAACAAGTTACTACGTTGCCAATACGAATAGGATGAAGAAATTCTAGTTCGTCTACTCTTGCGGTAACAACGTTTGTGCGGGCATGTCGTTGGGCTACAACTCCAGCGGCACTATCTATCAATTTTATAATCTCGCCACCATGAACGTTACCAGATGGATTGGCATGCTGCGGCAACATGACGTTTGACATAATTACCTGTGAATGACTAACTGATTTACCCGCCATTGTAATTTCCTCCATTACACTTTTATTGCAACTTATTTTACCACAGTTAACCCGTATACCAAAGGTAGGCAATTCCACCCATATGATTTAACCGCCATCGAAGACTGTTGCGTATTCCGGCTTATCCGGACAGCGAATCCGGCAACATCTGGGGTCATTAATTCAGGCAGCCAGGTTCCCAAGATGCTTTATTCATGCGTCATCACTGTGGACATTCCCGACATTTCCTCATCCACACTCCCCACCCGGGGCACGAGAGTCGCAATACCGTTCATATACCCTACTCCTGAGCCATCTGAGATGAGACGAAGACATTCAAGGTTTGATTGATCGCTCAAGGAATCCTGATCTAAATTCTTATTGTTCATGAGGTCTCCTTCTTCAACAATTAATAACGTTATATCCATAATACAATAATCCTTAAAATGTTCCAAATTCCTTATTCATCTTAGTATTAGATTAAATATGTGTAAAAAAAAGGCCAGCCATTTATAGTCAACCCAAAGCTCTGAGAATACAACAATGAATAGGCTTTTATAAAGTTATTGCATCTCTGCCATCTCAGTAATTCACAAAACCAATTAGCTTAAAGCACTGTTATAATTACATAAAGGTGCTTTCTGCTTTTCTCTTTTTTGAATAATTCTATTAGACATGCCACGCATGCTATAAAAGCCAGCCATAATCTTGTCTGCAGTCAACAATATAATCCACGTACACTGTGCTGCCTTTAATTTGATAGATCAAAAGATATTGTTTGTATATTAGCAGCTTCCGGTATTTATTGATCGGCACAGCCGGATCGGAAAGCCAAGGGTTTCGTTCTGGAAGATCTTCCAATGACTTTGAAGAAACCTTTAAATTTGACCAACAATCAAGGAACTATGTTTGCTCAGCGTGCAAAGCAACAGGTCATCGAGATGTTGTCGGATCGTCCAATATTCGAGATAAAGGCATAAAGGAAGAGATCACCGTAGGCCGAGAAATACCCAAGTATCAAGAAACAAAGTATCGTCGAGTCGAAGTGTGTCCGCATCTTCGACAGTGGTGTAGCGCCCTTAACCGGGCCGCGTGATGGCGTTAAACCAATCACGTGATGAACTGGAGTGAACTTAAGACCTAGAGACTCCGGCTGAAGGGCGGTTCTCAATGAAGGTTTAGAATCGCCCTCCTCTTAGCCCTTGGGCGTAGGTGGGGGAGTGTTCAAATCTAGTTGTTATTGATACCAAGCTACTCTTTTAAAGCACTTTGTAGAACTTGTGAGAAGTTCAAGTTATTCCCCTCTGCGATAGTGTTTAACCATGCTGGGATTGTAAGAGTTTTCTTGATAGCTTTATTTCCGTACTTTTGTGAGTACTCATCTAAGTCAACGCCGATGAGGCTAACGAAGCCATTATCATATTCATCTGGAATCACGTTTTTGATGTTAGAGGCTTTGGGCAATTGTTTGTTCTCTTCTGCTGAAGCTAATAGCCAACCTGAAGAGACATCAATTGCCATCTCCATAGCTTCGGCTAAAGTATCCCCTTCAGTAACGCATCCGGGCAAATCGGGAAACACTACTGTATAGCCGCCTTCTTCGCAAGGGTAAAAGCAAGCGGGGTAAATCAGTTTCATTTGCTAAACCACCTTTTTTTATATTTATTTAATAAAATCCTTTGCAAGCGAGAGGCTATCTCAGCCCCGCTTGTTTTAGAATACAGTTTACGGTTTTACTTTTTAAGTCTTTATTGTGATGTGGTATGGTAATTTTTCCGGGCTTTGTTGGATGTTCATAATGGTAATGTGAGCCCTTTGAGTTCACATATTGCCATCCATCCGCTTTGATTATATTATTCGATTAACGATTCCATTTTCCTCCATAAAATTACAAAAAAATCATTTCTATTCAAGCGTTCTCATTAACTCCTAGAAAGAAGTAGGGTGTAAACTCGTTTACACCCTACTTCTTGTTTTAGCTAATTAATCCCAGTTCCTTTTTTGTACGTTCTGCCATTCGTTTTAGCATTTTTTCTCTTTCGTTAGTATATAACGGCCCACAAAACACTATCCCGTATTTTTCCAACATATTTGCTTGTATCATTTTTTTTGTACGTCCTACTTCAGGGACATATAGAGACTTCCTTTTGGTTTCATGGAATTTCGTGTGAGCCGCTGATCATTATAGTACATTTTCGCTGGCTGTTGGATGGGAATAATCTCAAATTTCCTGCCCATGGCACCTATTCATTCTGCCAGCATTTTATAATTCAAATCTCTAGGATACATCATCTTCCCGCTCATGTTAATAATTATTTTCTCATCATTCAATATTATCACATAAAAAATATCCAACAGCAAAGGGCAAAGAATTAACATAGCTCTCTATCTGGAGATAGAGAGCTATCTGTGTTTAAACATTTTTCCTTGGAAGTTCAGCTTTGTTCTTCTTGGAAAGTAATTGTCACATTTTAGTAATATTTTTATGCGGGCGGCGGTACAATGATGTCTGAAATCGACCGCCTAATGACTAGTACAATCCGCGTTTTCTTTTACTTGAACAACTCTCTCCAATACTAGATTCACCCTTGATCCACCAATTCCACCGTAATTCGCAGTCCTAGTTTTAAACTCACCACCATAGTATGATTTCTCATAATCCACAGTAGCTCCCTGTAAGTATTTAGAAAGCCCTTTTTCCGTCACGATGAAGACACTATTCTCTTCATCCAAAATATCCTCATCAGTTTTTAACTCATCCAGAGTCATCCCGAAATTCGGCCCCCTTCAGCCAAAGCCTGCCACATAGAGTCGAAGAAAACTATTTTCCTTGTTTTAGTTTACTAATACCTCTTTGACTTTCTGGGCCGCGATTTCAGTTATATGCACCTTCTAAATCGCTACTCCTTCTTTATACATCCCCTAGGTATCTCCCTAGAATAATTCACTATTACTTCCTTAGAGAAAGGGAGGTTCCAGAAAACTGCGCAAAACGCGTTACTCCGAATATATAGTGCTCTCAATAATCTTTATCAAAGCACGGTCTAAATCCGCAGCAAAATTCTCCAGTTCTGGTTTTTCAAACATATGAACAAAAGCAGATGGACGAAGTGTACTAATTAACGTTTGCTCTCCCTCAATATATACATTGATTCGGCAAGGCATTAACAGACTAACCGTAGCCTCAATATTTAATGCTTGATAAGCATACTTTGCGTTACAAACCTCAATAATCTTTAAAGGTTCTCTAATAAAACCTTTTTCAGCCAATGTGGCCTGAACATCATGGGTATGAAGTACTCGAAATCCATTCACTTGGGTATGAGCCTCTATAGCCTCAACCATTTCCTCAAAAGACTTTTGTGTTCTAACTTCAAAAATAAAATCAGTCATTAACGTCTCTCCTCCTTGCTATCCTAATAATTAGCATTATAAAGCAAATTTCTTTCATTAGGTCTTTGTTTGGCGCCTTCAACAATCTTTGCAAGTTTCGTGTACACCATGTATCAACCTTCGTGTGTAATTGATGTTGGCCTCTATACCTGTAATGTCCCTTTTTTTAACTGTCCTCTTCATTAATAAAAATGATGGTGGAGTCTTTTGGCAGCGCTGCACCCATTTCGACCATAACGGCTTTCAACAATGCGATAGGTACAGGACAATCACTGTGCGAAATGTGTTCCTGAGCTGCTTGAAAAATTACAGAGTCCTTCACCTTGGCAAATACCTTCATCCATTGGAGCGTCCCTAAGGATTGATTGAAGGCTTTGATCATTTCACAAGGGCTATTAATTGTAATTTCTACCATCTTACTGTCAATTTTTGTGGCATGAACCATAGTTGTAAAATTACAAGCACCAGCTAAGACCTTAACTTTAGTCATTGCAAACCTCCTCTGTTTTATGACGAATATTAACAGACGAGTTTAGCCTTCCCCCTATACCCCCCACGGGTAAATTCATTATGTTAATAATATATTCGAATAGCAATAATTTGTCAATCACATATGGAAAACTTGTAGTTGAAAACTATACTCTTAGTGGTACTCCTCATGATAGCCAGTATAGCGTACGTGATGCTAAGTGTTCCTGTCGATAAAAGGAAATAGGATACCATGAAAGGTATCCTTGCCATTGTTTCAATTGCAGCTTATTTGAGTCTATACCTTGGCCGTCCTATTTTAAGCTAGTTTAGCCCCTAGCTCTTCACAGCTATTTAAGATGCTTTCCACATCTTTATTTAAACAAGCTATACCGTCGGTAGCCTTTTCTAGTTTGAAGTACTGCATAACGCCATCCAGATAAACCGCTATCTCTTTTGGGTCTCTATTTCCGTTAAATAGTGTAGCATATTTTTTTCCCGCTAGTTGACCTTTACCTTCATAATTCCAGCATTTTTCTAAAAACGTTTTGACAGGACCAGCCAATGTTCCAAAGGGTTGCCCACAGGCGAAAACAATTGTGTCTGCTACTAATATGTCTTGGGGACTAGCATCATTAGCTAACAACGTTTCACACTGTCCACCTGCTTTTTCTACACCCTTTTTCAAGGCTTCCACTAATTTTGGCGTTATCCCACGGTAACTATGATAGATCACTACTACTTTACCCACGGTTGCGATCTCCTCCTTATTAATACAATTTACCTTATCAGTATACCATAACGTAATCGCCAAGGTTTGGAAAACTTGGCTGGAAACTGCTGATCTTCCCCACCACGGATATTACTCTTTCCTCAGTTTTGTCTTACCACAATAAATGGGCACTCTCACCATGGGGTAAAGAAATAAATGACATAATTCGTTTGTGACCTATTGAAATAATTAATAGGTTACGTGATATGATTTTATATAATTCGTCTATCGTAATTTATGATGAGAGAATTATTATGACAGGGAGGTATCGTTTTGGACGAAAACACTCTTATCCATAAGCTCTTGGAAATTTTTGAGTATAAAAATCAATATCAGCTTCAAACCTCAAATATTCAGCCACAGGATATGTATGTTCTGGAAAGGATCTATTTTCATAAAAAAATCATAGTCAAAGACCTTTCCAAGCAATATCATATTCCTCCCTCCACCCTTACCGGCTTAATCGACAGGCTGGAGGCCAAAAAATTAATTGAAAGGCACCGGACAAGTGCTGACAGGCGCGCCATAGAGCTGGTAGCTACTGCCGAAGGAAAAGCTGTCGTTGA
>ORJL010314181.1_pt1 | contig 13651 bp, 10 predicted proteins | sample 1779941 | NCBI WGS metagenome assembly ORJL01 (sample SAMEA104232317, study PRJEB22302) | groundwater metagenome | biome: forest; feature: aquifer; material: groundwater | place: USA | collected 2011-08-07 | depth 5.8 m
CGTTCCACGAAAATTACGGCCCGGCCGCGATCCTCCCCGGCGCGCCCCCGCGCTACGTCACGCTGCCCCAGCCGGCTTCGCCCGGAGCAGAGTGGAGCTTCGATCCCGACGAGCTCGCCGCCGCATTCAACGACCGCACCAAGGCGATCATCCTCAACACCCCGAACAACCCGACGGGAAAAGTCTTCACGCGCGCCGAGCTAGAGACGATTGCCGCGCTCTGCCGCAAGTGGGACGCGATCGCCATCTCGGACGAAATCTACGAGCACATCATCTACGACGGCCATCGGCACATTCCGATCGCGACGGTTGACGGAATGGCCGATCGCACCATCACGCTGAACGGCCTGTCGAAGACCTACAGCCTGACCGGCTGGCGCGTGGGCTGGACGATTTCGCCGCCCACGCTGACCGGCGCGATCCGGAAAGTCCACGATTTTCTGACCGTCGGCGCGCCGGCGCCGCTGCAGGAGGCGGGCGCGGCGGCGATGGCGCTGCCCGAGTCGTACTACACCGGGCTGGCCGAGGGCTATCGGCGCCGCCGCGACATGCTGCTCGAAATCCTCGCGGGGCACCACTTCACCTGCTACAAGCCGCACGGCGCGTACTACATCATGACCGACATCAGCCCGTTCGGTTTTGCCGACGATGTCGAGTTCGCGCACTACCTGGTAAAAGAGGTGGGCGTTGCGGCGGTGCCGGGCAGCAGCTTCTACAAGAACGCCTCGAAGGGCCGCACCAAGCTGCGGTTCTGTTTCTGCAAGCGGGACGAGACGCTGAGGGAAGCCGACCGGCGAATGGCGAAGCTGGTGGCGGCGGGTGTGCGGCTGCACTAGCCCGCGACGTCAAGCTCTCCACCGTGGTTGGTAGCTTGGGCGATGCAGCGCGCGGCTAGTACCGCGCGACCACTCCGAAATACATCCCGTTGAAGTTGAACGCACCGGCGTTGGCCTCGTACGTGAAGCCCATGTCGAGCGACCGATACCCGAGTTGCGCGCCGATGTTGTTGGTCACGTTCACCGTGCCGTAGATGTCCACGTCCACGTAGTGCGCTTTGGCGCCCTCCGAGAACTTGTTCGCGATGCCTTCCGGCACGCTGAAGCCGGCGATGTCGGCGGTAATCGAAATATTCGGCACAACGTAGAAGCGGGCAATGCCGCCGACGGCGGGAACAGGTCCGTACGCCCGGGCGTGCTCGTTCAGGCTGCGAATCGGCAGCGTGAGCGTCGCCGTCACGTCCGTGTACTTCGCTTCCAGGATGAACCCGACAAACCAGCGGTTCCTCGCGAGGAAGTCGTATTCGTACCCGAAGCGATACGCCTTCCAGAGGAGCGTCGAGTTCACCGGAAGGCCGAGCGTGTAGCGCTGGCCGAGGAAGATGATGTCCTGGCGGATGATCGCGCTCTGCTGGTACTTGATCGGGACGTATTGAAAGCGGAACTTGTGTTTGCGCGCCGGCCTCAGCTGTAGCTGAAGCGCGGGAAATCGCTGATCGGTCAGGCCGAGGTCGTTCTTGAAATCGATTTCGCTCCCGGGAATCCCGAGGCCTTCAGCGGCAAAGATGATGTCGGCATTGGGAAACCACAGCGCGGCTCCAGCCTCGATGTGATACCTCTCACCGGTCGCCGGGTCCTCCAGCGGTCGCGGCTTGTACTGGGCCGACGCGGGGGCTGCGGCCACGAGGATCGCCGCCGCCAGGCTCAGCACCGCGTACATGCGTCGGGCGGATCTATTCTTCATATTGCGTCGTTTTCCCCGGAAAAGTCGTGACGGGCCCGCTGGGAAAGGCACATTGAGGATAACACAGCTGTCAGCTGCCGGAGCTCAACTGGCGGTCCCCATTTACGCTTCGGCCACCTCGAGCGTCAGCGCGCGTATGCGCCGGCGTCTGCCCGTGTCGTCCAGCGTCATGATTCTGGCCGCGATGAACGCGCTATAGTAGCGGTACGCGATCGCCAGAATGCAGAGAATCGGCGCGATGGCGTAAAGGGCATGCATGGCGAGGATTCTATCGGCGCCCTTGGTGCGCCTTTCGGTCATCCGGCTGTTAACGTGTCCAAACATTTGTATCGGCTTCCAGCGTCGTTGGAAGTAACCGAAATTGTGGCCCCGGGCTCTACCTTAGAGACGCTGACGCCCCGTCGGTGAACCGAATTTGGACCGAATTGAGAATAATTTGAGCCGCCCCGGCCGGTGGTGTGCTGTATGGTTCCGCCAGTCGCTTGTCTGTCGCGCTGCCGACTCGCCGCAAAAGAGAGCGCAAAAGAGAGAAAGAGAGATTGATATGGTTTCGACGTACACACGCGCGACCATCGTCGCACTGCTCATAGGCGTGACTCCGCTGGCCTACGCTCCGGCTGCATGGGCTCAGGGAGGTGCGGGCTCAACCGGTACCATCGTCGGCGTCGTGTCCGATGAGAGCGGGGGGGTGCTCCCCGGTGTGACGGTCACGGCGACCAGCCCGTCGATGATGGGCGAGCAGACCGTCGTGACGGACGGTACGGGCGCCTATCGGTTCGCGGCCGTGCCGGTGGGCGAGTACGCAGTCAGTTTCGAGCTGGCAGGGTTCGCGACAGCCCGTCAGGAGAATATCCGCATCTCGGCCGGGTTCACGGCCACGGTCAACATCAAGATGGGAGTCCAGGCGCTGGCGGAATCGATCACGGTGTCCGGGCAGGCACCGGTCATCGACGCGACGTCGACGCGCGTCGAGACGACCTACACAGCGGAGACGCTCCAGGCGCTGCCCAACTCGCGCGACCAGTTCGCGCTGATCTCGACCGCGCCGTCGATGAGCGCGCGGGCGGACGTGGGCGGCAATACGATCGGGCAACAGCTACCTTACCGAGCGTATGGGTTCAGTGGGCAAAATCGGCCGATGATCGAAGGGATGAACGCCGCCGATGTGACTGCCGGTGGGATATTCATGTTCCAGGACTATGGGTCGCTCGAGCAGGCGTCGGTGACGGCGGTCGGCAACACCGCTGAACAGGCGATGGGCGGCGTGGTCATGCAGTTCATCGCCAAGTCCGGCGGCAACGCGTTCGCTGGGAACTACCTCTTCGACTATTCGTCCAAGAAGATTCAGTCGCACAACATCGACGAGAAGCAACTGCATCCGACCCCGACTGGCCCGACGGCGATTCCCTCTGCGGAATTCAATCGATTGGCGAACTATAAGAATCTCAACGGCGACCTGGGAGGTCCCCTCGTCAAGGATCGTCTGTGGTTCTTCGTCTCCGGCGTCTATCAGCAGAACGAGAGCCGCCAGGCGCCGGCCGGCAGCATCCTTGACGGCACGGTCTTCATCAGCGGGCTCCAGAATCTGACCGGGAAGGGGACCTACACGCTGGGGCCGAACCGGATCATTGGCTATGTCCAGTTGGGTCGGAAGTACTATCCGTATCGAGCCGATGGCGGAACCCTCGGTAATCCGGTCCACGTCACTTACAAGTCCACCCGGCATCAGGACTCGCCACTGTGGATCTACAAGGCCGAGTACAACCGGACCTTCGGTCAAAAGGGGTTTCTCGAGGTGCGCTATGGCGGCGGTGGCTACACGATCCGCTTTACGGATTACACCAATGAGCCGCGCCGTGAGGACGCCGCCACGAACCGGATCACCGGCGGGGGAGTCGATCAGACTTTTCCGCCGCGTCGCAAGCAACTCACCGGCGCGTTCTCGTGGTTTATCAGCGATTTCCTCGGCGGGACACATAACCTCAAGGTCGGCGTCGAGGGCCAGTACGAGTGGCGCAATAACAGCATCGTCCAAGGTTACACGGACAACGTGATTCACATCCTCAGGAACGGTGCGGCGAGCCAAGTGCGGCTGAGTGCCGCGCCGATTTACTCCAAAGTCGCGTTGTTCAACCCGAATGTGTTCATAACCGACACGTATCAGGTCGAGCGGCTGACGTTGACCCTGGGCGTGCGCTTCGACCGCTACCGATCCATCCTGCCCGCGCAGCAGCACCCGGCTGGCCGATTTTTTCCGACGCCCGTGGACTTCCCAGCCGTGGACAACCTCATCACGTTCAATTTCCCGGTGCCGCGACTCGGCGTGACCTATGACCTGTTTGGCGATGGGAAGACGGTGCTGAAGGGATCGTACGGCCGATTCGGGTTCAATCCGGGGGTGAACCTGGCCGATGCGGCCAATCCCAACCCGGGGGACCAATACAGCCAATACAACTGGAGCGACCTGAACGGCGACCTCGTCTACCAGCCGGGCGAAGAAGGCGCCCTGGTCCGGCGGGTCGGCGGCGCGGCGAACTCGTTTCTCGATCCAAACCTCAAGGGCTCCTATAGCAACGAGGCTACCGCCTTTTTCGAACGCCAGCTTCAGGGGAACTCGGGCTTCCGTGTCGGATATGTTTGGAAGAAACTCTACCGCGGTTACCAGCAGGTGAACGAGCTCCGGCCATTCAGTGCGTACAACGTGCCGGTGCAAGTGCCGGACCCGGGAGCCCCGGGCCAGTTCATCCAGGCGTACAACCTCGATACGACGACGCGCGGATCCCGCAATGTGATCACGAATGTGCCAGGCGACGAAGCCACCTACAAGACCGTGGAGTTCTCGTTTGAGAAGCGGTATTCGAACAACTGGTCGCTGGCGCTGGCGTACTCTCGGGTCTGGTCGGACGAGCACGGGACGACCTATGCGGGCAACCGGTTCGCCACGGCGGTGTTCACGAATTTCCCAGGGAACGCGCCCGACAATCCGAACGACAAGCTGAATAATCCGTTTGCGATCTCCCTGGTCAAACTGTACGGCTCGGTCACGCCCTTCTGGGACCTCCGCGTGACGCCCGTCCTGAAGTACGAGAGTGGCCAACCCTATGGCCGCATCGTGCTGGCGCCGCTCAACTACAACTCGGCGGCGCCTGTCCTGGTGGAACCGCTGGGCACGCGCAGCCAGGACGACGTGACGACGGTCGATCTGCGCGCGGAGAAAGAAATCCGGCTTCGCAACAACAAGCGCGTCGGTCTGTATTTTGATCTCTACAACCTGATGAATGCCAACCCCGTGTTGACGATGAGCTGGGTGACGGGCCCGAACTTCGAAGTCCCGCAAACGGTCCTGCCGCCGAGGCTCGCCCGCTTCGGCATCAAGTTCAGTTTCTGAGGACTCAGAAGTTCGTTAAGGTTCCGTGAGGGGATCGTTAGGGCGCAACCTGTCGCAAGGACGATCGTGTTCAACTGTGCGCGGGTCCGGCGAACGGGACGGCGTCGATTGACGAACGGGCGATGGTCATTCTTGCGCTGGACGGGCGCTCAGGGCAGTGGAACGGTTTGTCACAGCCAGCCAGGTAGCACCAGCAGCGCCCACGCCAGGAAGGGTCCCGCGACGACGACCACCGCGCTGTAAGTGAGCATCTGCCGGTAGAAGCGGTTCCGGTCGATGCCCGCCACGTTGGCGAGTACCAACGCGCCGTTGGTCGAGAAGGGACTCACATCCACAACGGTGGTGGCGACGGCGAGGGCAGCGATCATCCCAATCGCGCCGATATGGCCTTCGCGCAGGAAGGGCACCGCGAGGGGCACCGCCACACCCAGAATCGCCACCGAGGACGCAAACGCCGAGGCGATGCCGCCGATAAAGCACAGCAGCAACGCCGCCAGCAACGGCGCGCCGAGACCTGTCACGGCGCCGCTGACGTAATCCATCGTCCCGGCCTTCTCCAGCACGCTGACGTAGGTGAGCATTCCGGTGATCAGCAACACGGTCGACCAGCTGACCTTTTCGACGGCGTCCTTCTGCGACCGAGGTGATAAGAGGGCCAACACGACGGCGATGGATATCGACAGAAAGCCGACGTCGAATCCGAAGGCCGTGGTGCCCACGGCCAGCGCCGCGATTCCGACGATCGTTGCCACCTGGTCCGCGCGAACGGGGCCTGGCCGGGCGTCTTCGAACTCATCGACCTTCAGCTCGGTCTTCACGGTGACCTCGCGCAGGTCGCTCATTCGCAGGCCGATCAGCCCTTGGCCTCCGAGCGCCAAGAATACCGCCGAGGCAATCACGAGATTGAAGAGGAAGGAGCTCAGAAACAGCGTGAGCGGGCTGCTTGGCAGAGCGGTGTCGGTCATCAGGCCGTTCACGAAACTGCCGTAAACACTGATCGGCGAGAAGGCGCCCGCCAGCGCCCCATGCACGACCATCATCCCGATGAACAGCGGGCTCATTCTGAAACGCGCGGCGAATCGCAGCGCAATCGGCGCCACGATCGCCACGGCAAAGAGTGCGCCGATGGATGTCAGCAGCGCGGAGGTAAAGAAGAATACCCACGGCAGCGCCGCCGCCCGCGCCCGCACCAACCTGATGGACCAATTGACGAGTAGGTCGATCGTGCCGTTGGTCAGGGCGATGCCGAACAGGTATGTGATTCCGACGAGCAACAGGAACAGATTCTCGGGGAAACCCGCGATGATGTCACCCGGCGGCAGACCCAGCGTCGTCGTTCCCACCAGGAAAGCGGCAAAGAAGCCCAGAGCTCCCAGGTTCACTGGCAGGACCGTGCCAGCGACGAACAGCGCGAGCAACACGACGATCGACACAATCTCCGGGCGCATTCACCCCTCCTCGGGTCGCATCGCGTATTTCCTTGAGTTGTCGAGCGCCCAGCTACGGGGGCGGCGCCGATGCCGCCTCCCGCAGTCCGCAGACGACTTGCTCAGGACGTGGGTCGCCCGGCCACCCACGTCCGGTTGTATTTGTCGACCCGGTACTTGTCGAACGTGATGAAACGCGGCACGCTGCTCTGGTCGCGCGACCTGCCCAACTCATTCAACTGCGCCGGCTCTGTGCTTCCCCATTTACCGGTATCGAGCCGGCGTATCATCGTTTGGAGCAGGGCGGCGGTTTCGGCAACCGTGACCTGGCAATGCGTGCCAGCCTCGACGTACGTCATGCGGTATAGGTCGTCCTTGCCGTTCTCACGAATCAGCTCCTTATAGCCTTCCGACATGTTCGCCGGGATAAAGGGATCGCCGATCTCGTGCATCCGCAATACCGGAATCTTCGGCTGGCCCACCGGGAAGCGACCTGGCGCCGACCAGAACTTCAAGCCTTCGGGATCAGGCGCCTGCCGAGGCAGCGCGTTGAGCGTCGCGAGATCCGCCTCGAGGGCCAATCCCGCCGTCTGGTAGAGGGCACGAACCGCGTTCTTCTGGAATGTGTTGCCGTTGTTGAAGAAGGCTTTGAAGTCGACCCCAGTGTTCCAGGACACCTGATGCTGATGAATCCCTGCACCCACCGCGCTCTCGAACATGAACCGCGACAGCCCACCGACATCATTGGCAAACTGGATGGCGCTCCTGTACATGCTCTCCTGCAGCGCTGTGACATCGTTGCGGTCCGGGTTCGTCAGCATGGGGTTCGCCCAGTCCGCCACCTGTCCGATCGTCACGGCCAGCGCAATGCGAGCCCGGCCTTCCGGGGTCTTCTGAGCGGCGTGCAGCGCCTGACGCCAGGCAAACGTCAGCGATATGCGGGTCGGCCGCAGCGACGCTCCTTCGCCTGGAAGCCCAAGCGCGATCGAGAGCTCGGGCGCGAGCAGCGCCTGCAGCACCACCCATGTGTCGAGCCATTGATTCAGGAACCAGAGGCTTGGCGCGTGAGTGCCCATCGCGATGACACCATTCACCCGATCGGCCGAATACTCCGAGATGATCAACCCGAGCGCGCCGCCTCCCGAGCATCCGTGATGAATGACCCGCGAGGGCTTCTTGAACCGCTCCTCGAAGATGTCGTGGACCGTGTTGATGTGCGCGATCTCTCGGATGGGATCGTAGTTGCCCACCCACCTGCGCTCGTGCCGGGCGGTCCCGGCAACGGCGTACCCTTGTTCGAGGAAGTATAAATTCCGATGGCTGTTGGGGTCGCTGGCGTAGTCCAGGTCCCTGATCAGTGTCTCGTTCCACTGCGACGGCATCCGCATCATGTACCGCGTGCCGTCCGCGAGCACGCCGGCGTGCTCGGTGTACGTCCTCTGCGCGAGGACTTGTTCGGAGAAGAGAATCAGGCCAGCGGCTCCAATTGCCGCTGCAAACAGAAACGCCCCCCACGGCCTCCATTGCCGGCGGCTGGACCTGCCAAGACGACCGGGTGCTGTTCTCGTCATCGATTCCTCCTTAAGGTTGCGCCGAAGCGAGTCGACCATCTCGACCCTGTCGTGGACGATCGCACAAAGGTGCGATATCCGGCTGGTCAGGACGACGGAGCCGCCTGGTTATCGCCCGAGCGTTCGACCGAGATGGCAATGGGCGTCGCCTCTCGTAACGTGTTCGTCACGATACACGTTCGCTCTGCAATGGCGACGAGCTTGGGAAGCAGCTCAAGGCTGTCGCCCTGTGCCCCGATCTTCATCGCAAGCGTCTCGAATCGCTCCGGACTCCCTCCGATCGTTCCAGTCACCCCGATTCGAACTTCCGTGATCGCGGCGTTGCGCGCGCCGATTGCTGCGAGCAGATTGCTCATGAAGCAGCCGCCCAGGGAGAGCAGCAACAGCTCGCCGCCAAGAGGCCCGCGGTCGGCACCTCCTTTTGCGCGCGGCCGATCAATCAGCACGCTGTGCGATCGAGCCGTTCCCTGCGCGGTTGTCGGGCCGATTTGCTGGACCTGCACGTCGAGTGTCTGACCCATGCTGCTCCTTGATTCCGGCTCAGCGTAACGGTTACGGTGTTGCTATCCAACCGACGTACTGCGGGTGCCGTGTTCCGCGGGCGCGGCCAGCCCGCTCTCTCCAGGCCTCTCACGCCTGTCCGCCGACGGTCGTCAGGGAGCACGCCGGTCCGTGCGGTCGCGTCGGCGCCGGTTCAGAATCGGCTATTTACGTCGTCTTCTTGCTGGCCGCCAGAGGAGGCGAGATGGTACCACAGCACTGGCGCCCGAACTCAGCAAGGGCACCTTGCCACGCCACCGCATTGTTGCTCAACGGTAGCGGCCGATCCTTGAAATGCCGCTCAAATTGTGCTCAAGTATCGATTAAGTCGTCATCTATCCACTACGCGTTGTCGTACATCGCTGTCCGCCTGGAGGGTTGCCGTTGTACGAATTTGGCCCGTATTTGTTGGATCCGGATGACCGGCTGCTGCTATACAGAACTCGCCCCGTCCCCCTTACACCCAAGGCGTTCGACACGCTGGTGGCTCTAGTGAAAGCCGGCGGCCGAGCCGTTTCAAAGCACGAGCTCATGCGGTCTGTGTGGCCGGACGCCGCCGTCGAAGAAGGGACGCTGACGCAGAATATTTTCATCCTGAGGAAGATTCTCGTCCGCGACCCTGGAGACCACGAGTACATCGAAACCGTGCCGAAGCACGGGTACCGCTTGGCCCGGCAAGTTAAACGCCCGTCGACCGATGTTCTGAGCGTGGCGGTGCTGCCATTCAAGCCCATCAGCAGCGGCAAACGGGAGGAATCGCTCGAACTCGGAATCGCCGACGCGATTATCACGCGGCTCAGCACGATTCGGCACATCGCCGTCAGACCTGTCAGCGCATTGAGGAAGTACGCTCGGTTGGACCAGGATGCGGTGGACGCAGGACGTGACCTGCGAGTGCAATGGGTCGTCGAGGGAACTTTCCAGCGCCTCGGCAGCCGCATCCGGCTGTCCGTCCGATTGATCAACGTCGCGGACGCGCGGCCGCGGTGGGCGCAGAGCTTCGATGAACCATTCACGAATATTTTCGACGTTCAAGACGCCATTTCTGAACGCGTGGCAAGTGAGCTATTGCATCGCATCTTGATTGGTCAGCGGCCTGCAGCCCCGATGCAGCGCTACACGGTTGATGTCGACGCCTATCTGGCCTATGTCATGGGCCGCTTTCTTGCCAGCAAACGCACCGCCGATGCTCTCCGGGCGGCGATCACTTGTTTCGAACAGGCTCTTCTCGCCGACCCCGCTTATGCGCTGGCGTATGCGGGTCTCTCGGAAACGTACTTGTTAATCAATTTCTTTCAGACTGTTCCAGTGCCAGACGCCCTTCGAAAAGCGGCCGACGCGGCGCGCACGGCTGTTGCGCTTGACGAAACTTTAGCCGACGCACATGTGGTGCTTGAGATTCAATAATTCGCCCACGAATGGGACTGGCCGGCGGCGGAACAGGAGTTCAAGCGAGCGCTGGACCTTGCGCCGAATCATGCGAGCGCCCACAAGTGGTACGGGCGCTATCTCGCTCTGCGTGGGCGGAACGAAGAGGGTCTCGACCACGTGCGTCAAGCGCTAAAGCTGGACCCAGGATCTGCCATCATCGCCGCCGAAATGGGATGCCTGTCCGTGTTCGGCAACCGTCACGACGAGGCGATGGTGTGGTTCAAACGGACGCTTACCCTCGACCCGATGTTCCCCTTGCCGTTCTATTATTTCGGCTGGTGTTACGAACGCAAGCGCAGGTTCGACGAGGCCATCGCAGCGTTCCTCAAAGCGCGAACATTCTATGGTGATCATCCTGTGCTCACCTGCGCGCTAGCATGCGTTTACGCGGCAGCCGGGCGGCGGTCGGAGGCCCGGCAGACGCTTGCCACGATTCCGTCACCGATACAACAGACATCGTCGTTTCACGTCGCCACCGTTCTGGCGGCCCTTGGCGAGGACGACGAGGCGTTCGCGTGGCTCGAAACGGCATATCACAATCGCGACAGCCAGTTGGTTTCCCTGAAGGTGGAGCCGCACTTCGAGCGGTTGCGGACCGACCCAAGATTCAACGACCTGCTCCGGCGTGTCGGATTGCCGATCGGTTCCGAGGTGGCTGACCGCCCGACCCAGGAATACGGCCTAAGCGGTGACGTCCCGCTCAGCGCCAGTTCGAATTCTCCGGCAGGCAGTCCGAACCCCCGTTGAAACACACAGTGTCGCCGCAAAGACACCGATCTCTGCGCTCCGCTCATCACGACACGGGAAACCGCGCCCGAAGCCACTCGATAATCGCGTTGGCCGCCTCGGCCTGAGTATCTCGTCCGCCCGCGACCGGCTCGATCGGCAGAAGACTGTGATCGCCCCCCTTGATCCAAACCAGCTGCTTGTCTTTCGCCGCGGCGGCGGCGAAGCTCGTTCGGTAATACTCCAGGCCGCAGATGAGCTCATCGGCTGTCCCCACGACGAGCAGCGTGGGCACGGTGCTTTTCGCAATGTTGGCGTCCGTCATCATCCGACTGGACAGACCCGACCACGTACTGAGAAAACCGCGGGGCGTCATGATTCGTGCAACCGAACCGCGGACATAGTTTGCAGGCTCAGCGTTCGCCATCACTCTCCGATCGGATGGGTCGATCGAAAGATCCGTGAACATCGGATTGGCATAGGTACGATAGATGACCAGATACCGGTCGGCATAGGCCGTCCGTCGAACCCGCATTTGCTCGCCGGCGTCCAGCGACGAGAACTGCGCAGATCCCAATCGCTGCTGTGCCGCACGTTGTGCGGCGATGATGCCGTACGCTACGGCGTCGAGCCGCGCATTGCGTTCTCGTTGTGCGGCGCGGTATCGCGCGAGAAACTCCGCGGAGTACTTGCTCGGCTCCGGAGGCGTCCGATACCCGTTGCACGGGTCGTACATGTCGACGTCGCCGAGCGTGGCCAGCGGGTCTGATTCATCGACGACCGCCGGGTCCACTGACTCGATAAAGAAATGCCCTTCGCCCTTGTGCGCATTCAACAGGACCATGGCGTCGAGCGGCAGCATCTCGAACGCGTTCAGGTCCGGCGGATCGCCGGATGGAGCGGACGTCAAGCGTCCAGGGGGCGTGGTCGTCGCCTGGCCCTGATAGAACGCGAACAACCCGCCGCCGCCACTGTGGCCCACGGACACCACACGCTGAATGCCATACCGATCCTTCAGCGTTTTCACCGCTGCGGCGATATCGAGGAGCGTCGCCTCCTGCAGGGCGTCCGCGTCGTTGTTCTCCCATCGGCTTGCGCACCCAAGGAAGGCGTAGCCGCTCGACGCGATCGGCAGCGCCAGAAAATGCCGCGTCATGTTGACGCGCGGGTGCATCATGATCACAGCCGTCTTCGGCGCCTTGCCGGCCGGCCGATAGAAAAATCCCCGACTGCTTCCCTTGTCCGCTGCCGTTATATCGACGATTTCGGTTTCGATGGTCCTGCCCGCCTGAGTGCGGCCGGCATTCTGAGTCGACATGTAGTCGGGCAGATCGATCGCCATCGTGCCGCCGACCACGGGTGACATCGCCAGGAAGTGCCTACGATCGATGGGCATTCGTTTGTCTCGCCGCGCTAGGCTTAGGCTAAGCCTAGGCCGCTGGCACGGGCGCTATCTCGCGCTGCGTGGGTGGAACGAAGAGGATGAACGCTCGAACAATAACAATAGGGTCGCCGTCGCCACTTAGCCGCGCAGTTTGTGCCAACGTTCTGCGAGCTCGGCGTACTTGTCCGACCGCATCACTTTAGCCATCGTCTCGGGCGAAAGGGCGCGCTCCGGTGGCCGCAGGAACTCGCCATGCTCCTTGAGCTCGAGAACCATGGTTTCATACAACTTCGCCGCCGGCTGATAGAGTTGAACGGCGTGAATGTCGATTTTCAACTTCGAGTTGTTGACGTCCCGCAGCGGGATGTTCAGTCCAATGATCGGAATCGGTACCGCGCTCGCGATTTCGTCGACCTGCTCCTTCCCCATCACGACGACGAAGAACGCATCAGCACCGGCGTTGGCGAACGCTTGGCCGCGTCGGATAACCTCTTTGGTGTCGCGATTTGGGCCGATCCACATGCAGTCGGTGCGCGCAATGATGACGAAGTCTGGATCGGTTCGCGCTTCGACAGCCGCTTCGATACGGAGGACCATCTCCTCGATCGGCATCAGGTCACTCTTGCCCGGCCCCAGGTGCTTGGGATTGAGAGTGTCTTCGAGGTGGGTCGCGGCAATGCCCGCGCGTTCGTACGCCTTAATGCTCCGATAGACGTTGAGCGCCGTCTCGCCCAGTTGATCCCCGTCGACGATCGCCGGGATATCGACACCGTCGGCGACGCGTGATCCGATTTCGATCAGCTCGGGCGTCGTAATCAACCCCCAGTCTTCGATGCCGAGATACATAGCCGACATCAGGTTGCCGCCGACGTATATGGCCTCGAAGCCGTGCAGCTCGGCGAGCCGCGCGGTGAACACGGAGTACGCCTCCGGCACGATTGTGACACCGCTCCTCTTCAACAGCGCTCGCAGCTTCGCGCCTTTCGATACAGGACGTGCTCGCGTGGCCGGCGCCGCCGCTTGATCCAGCGCTGCCGCCACCGAAGGGATGCTGCCGGCCACGACGCCGCCGGTGACTGTCGCCGCCTGCTGCAGGAAATTTCTGCGTGTTGTGGAATCCATCCAATGCTCTCCTACAAGGTTGATGGGCGTGGTACGAAGGCCAGAAATCGATGGACCGCGGACAGCGGCCGAGTCAGCTTACCGGGCCGCCCCACCAGTCCAGCGCGCCCGCATTGCAGCCCGATCGATGGCGATACCGTCGTGGTACACGGCCGCGATCTTTCGTGAGTTGGTCATGCGTTCGAGCGGGTTCGCGTCGAGGACAATGAAGTCCGCACGCTTTCCTGTTGCGAGGGTGCCGCGATCGCGCAGGCCCAGAACGCCAGCCGCGACCTGTGTGGCGGCTCGAATCACCTGCAGCGGCGGCATGCCGGCGTCGGCC
>ORJL011241663.1_pt1 | contig 13647 bp, 12 predicted proteins | sample 1779941 | NCBI WGS metagenome assembly ORJL01 (sample SAMEA104232317, study PRJEB22302) | groundwater metagenome | biome: forest; feature: aquifer; material: groundwater | place: USA | collected 2011-08-07 | depth 5.8 m
CCTCAGAGCGGCGGGGGCGTCAAAGAACAATCCTACTACGGCAGCCTGGAGAGCCTCCTCAACGGCATCGGCAAAGGGCTAAAGCCCCCGGTGCGCTGTATCATTCAACTTGCCAATGTGGGCGCCGGCCATCCTGACGGCGGCCTGTTCACCAAGGAGCAGTGGGACCACGGGAACGAACATTCGCCACTGCTGGGGCAGGTCCCGTCCCGTGGCGTCATCGAGATCAAACCGACGAACGACGATGCCTGGGTGACCGCCGAGGGTGAGCAGGTCTCCAAATACTGGAAGACCTACCAGCTTGTCCTGGTCACCAATTACCGTGACTTTGTGCTGATCGGCAAAGACGAGCACGGGAAGCCTTCCAAACTGGAGACATACCGTCTGGCACAATCGGAAAACGATTTCTGGCTGAAAACGGCCCACCCCCAGAAGTTTGCGCTGGAGCACGCCGGGGCGTTCTCTGAATACCTGCGGCGGGCGATGCTGCATGCCGCGCCAATCTCCTCGCCCAGGGAACTGGCCTGGTTCCTGGCCTCCTACGCCCGTACCGCGGCCGCCGGCATCCAAGGCAAGGACGTCCCGGCCATGAAAAGCGTTCGCGACGCCCTGGAAGCCGCGCTCGGCCTGAAGTTTGAAGGCGAAAAGGGCGAGCACTTCTTCCGCTCGACGCTGGTACAGACGGTCTTCTACGGGCTGTTCTCCGCCTGGGTGCTGTGGAGCAAGAAGCGCAGCTATAAAGCAACGGACCTCTTTACCTGGCATGATGCCCTCTGGGAACTGAAAGTGCCGGTCATGCAGGCATTGTTCGGGCAGATCGTCACACCCGCGCACGTCGGGCCGCTGGAAATCGAAGATGAACTGGAATGGGCTTCGGCTACTCTCAACCGGGTGGACCGCTCTTCTTTCTTCAGCGCTTTTGAACAGGACAAGGCAGTTCAGTACTTCTATGAGCCGTTCCTGGAGGCTTTCGATCCAGAGTTGAGGAAACAGCTGGGCGTCTGGTACACACCGCACGAAATAGTTCAGTACATGGTGGCCCGGGTTGACACAGTCCTCAAAGAGGAACTCCACATCGCCGACGGGCTGGCCGACCCGAAGGTCTACGTCCTCGATCCCTGCTGCGGCACCGGGTCTTACCTGGTGGAAGTGCTGAGGCATATTCATCAGACCCTGAAAACGAAGAGCGGGGACGCGCTGGTAGCCAACGACTTGAAGCAGGCGGCGCTGACCAGGGTATTCGGCTTCGAGATACTGGCGGCCCCGTTCGTGGTGGCGCACATGCAATTGGGACTACTGCTCCAGACCCTGGGGGCGCCACTGTCTGAATCGTCGAAGGAGCGCGCCGGGGTCTATTTGACCAATGCGCTGACGGGCTGGGATCCCCTGGACCCCGAGAAGGAAAAAGCTTTTCAGGCCATGCTCACGGGTTTTCCAGAGTTGCTAGGTGAGCAGAAAGATGCCCGGAGGGTCAAGCAGGAGGCGCCCATCCTGGTCATCCTGGGCAATCCGCCGTACAACGCCTTTGCCGGTACCGCGACTACCAAAGAAGAAAAGGATTCCGTCGCTCCCTACAAGGACGGGCTCATCAAGAAGTGGGGCGTCAAGAAGTTCAACCTCGATGACCTGTATGTACGCTTCTTCCGCATGGCCGAGCACCGCATAGCCGAACAGACCGGACAGGGTGTGGTATGCCTGATCTCCAACTTCTCCTATCTGGCCGACCCTTCCTTCGTCGTTTTGCGGCAGCGCTTCTTGAGCGGGTTCGACCGGCTGTGGATCGACAATATGAACGGGGACAGCCGCGAGACCGGCAAGCGCACCCCGGATGGTAAGCCGGACCCAAGCGTGTTCTCAACGGAGTACAACAAGGCTGGCATCCGCGTGGGTACGGCGATAGCGCTCATGGCAAGAAACGTTCAACGCGACGGCCATTCAGTAGTGAAATATCGCCAGTTCTGGGGCAGTAGAAAGCGAGCTGACCTGGTCAGTTCATTGAAAACCGTTGATGCCGACGGTGGGTACCAGACCGTAAATCCGGCCCAGGACAACCGCCACTCTTTCAGGCCATCCCAAGGGGCCGGTGCTTATTCTATGTGGCCAAAATTGGTCGAGGTGGCCGCCATCTTGAGCAACGGTCTGATGGAGAAGCGTGGCAGTGCTCTCATTGACATCGACCGAGTTCCGCTGGAAAAGCGGATAAAAATGTACTATGACCATGATGTCACGTGGGAATCTCTAGAGAGTCTAAAGACCGGTTTGACAGAGAGTGCGGCCGGTTTTGAGCCTCAAAAAACGCGACACAAGATATTGAAAGCCGAGATGTTTGATTCTAGTCGCATCTTAAGATATGCTTTGCGACCATTTGACACCAGATGGTGTTTCTACTGCACCGTGAACCCACTTTGGAACCGCGCCCGGCCTGAGTTATGGAAACAGTATTGGGGGACGAATGGTTTCCTTATGGCCCGCCGTGAGGGAGTTTCAAGCCCAGAGGGGGTGCCGGTCTCCTTCACTGTCTGCCTAGGAGACAATGATTACCTTCGTGGCCATGCTTACTACATGCCAATGAAACTTCGCAAAGCAATCAGCAATCACAATAAGAAGCCAAAGGAACAGGCTCATCTCATCCAGCCTGAAGACGAAGAGATTGAATCCACCGCCAACTTGTCGACTCCTGCCCGCGACTATCTGGCGTCCTTAGGCGTCGCCGACCCGGATGCAGATGCCCACACTGCCGGGCTCATCTGGATGCACGCCCTTGCCATTGGCTACTCGCCGAGATACCTCAGCGAAAACGCTGACGGCATTCGCAAAGACTGGCCGCGCATTCCCCTGCCGGGGACAAAGCAACTCCTGGAAGCTTCAGCGGCGTTGGGCGAAAAGATTGCGGCTTTGCTGAATACGGAAAAGGCGGTGGCTGGAGTGACGGAATCGCCTTTGCGTTTGGAAATGCAGGGAATCGCTTCGATAACCCGCGAGGGTGGGGGCAACCTTAAGCCTGACGACCTTGGCATCACTGCCGGATGGGGCCACGGCGGGCAGGGTGGGACAGTCATGCCCGGCAAGGGAAAGGCGGTGGAACGGGACTACACGGCCGAGGAAAAGCAGGCCATAACCGCCGGCGCTGAGCAACTTGGGATTGCGGCTGACAACGCTTTTGACTTGCTGGGTGATCGTACCCTGGATATTTACTTGAACGAGGTCGCCTACTGGAAGAACGTCCCAACCAGGGTCTGGGACTACACCATCGGGGGTTACCAGGTCATCAAGAAGTGGCTTTCCTATCGGGAGAATAAATTGCTGGGCCGTCCCCTGACGCCGGAAGAAGCCCGTGAAGTCATGAACATGGCGCGACGCATTGCCGCCATCATTCTCATGCAACCCGCCCTCGACGAGAACTACCTTCAGTGCAAGCAGAACGTTTACCCGTGGCCGACCTCAAAACTGCCGTTCGCTCCCGAATGAACTTGAAATGGTCTAGCGAAAAGGCAAAAGCCAGTTCTCCGCACACCGTGCGGAGAATTGGGCGGAAAGTTTAGCGTTCAAGATTTTGCACACAGTGTGTGCAAAATCTCCCGGCGACTCTGGACCGGGATTCTAGGAGGGCGAATTGAAGGCAAAATCAGTGGTTGCAAATTCTGCAACACCTCACGCCGAGGCCACAGCGCAGGAGTCTACATGAGCGATGACCCTCGCACCAATTCAGAGGTGATACTTTATCAAACGAGCGACGGATCGACCAGGCTGGAAGTCCGCCTGGACAATGAGACAGTATGGCTGTCGCAGAACCAGATGGCCGAGCTGTTTCAAACGACGAAGCAAAACGTCAGCTTGCATATCCAAAACATATTCAAAGAGGGAGAGTTGCCGGAAGATTCAGTTGTCAAGGAATACTTGACAACTGCCGCTGACAGCAAGGATTACCAGACTAAGTTCTACAACCTGGATGTTATCATCTCCGTCGGCTACCGGGTCAAGTCGCACCGCGGCACTCAGTTCCGCATCTGGGCCACCCAGAGGCTTCGGGAGTACATCGTTAAGGGTTTCACGCTCGATGACGAACGGCTGAAGCAGAGGGGAGGCGGGAACTACTTCGACGAACTGCTGGCCCGTATCCGCGACATCCGGTCGTCGGAGAAGGTCTTCTGGCGCAAGGTATTGGACATTTACGCAACGAGCATCGACTACGATCCCCGGGCGGAAGCCTCGCAGCTTTTCTTTGCCACGGTGCAGAACAAGATGCACTGGGCGGCGCACGGGCAGACTGCCGCCGAGGTGATTTACGGCCGGGCCGATGCCTCGAAGCAGAACATGGGCATGACCAACTGGGTCGGCACGAAGCCCAGCCGGGAAGAGGCGGCGGTGGCCAAGAATTACCTGTTGCCGGAGGAACTCGATGTCCTCAATCGCATCGTGACGGCCTATCTGGAATTCGCCGAGCTTCAAGCCTTGAGGCGCAAGCCGATGTATATGAAGGACTGGATCGCCAGGCTGGACGATTACTTGAAGCTGAGCGACAGAGAAGTCCTCATCGGCGCTGGAACGGTGTCTCATGAGGAAGCGGTAAGCAAGGCGGAGATCGAGTTTGAGAAGTTTCGTCTGCTTCAGCTTGCCCAGCCTTCGCAAGTGGAAAAGGACTTCGAAGAGGCGGTGAAAAAGCTGCCGAAGCCTGGGAAGACCACTACAAAGGACGCGAAGGGACGCAAAGAGAGGAAGCCCACTGAAGGTAAAGGATTGACGCGACTCGATGCCTCGGACCAGCCGGGTCGGCCGGCGGCGGCCTGAAGGGTATTGGAAATGCTATAATCTTTCCCATATGGTGGTTGAGGGAAACGACTCTGCCCGTCACAGTGTCCCGAACTTAGGGCCGGGAGAATATGAAAATGATAACCGAACTAGAAATAAGTAACTTCAAGTCTATAAAGCATCTCAAAGAAGCTTGCACGCGAATAAACATCTTTGTTGGCGAGCCGAATGCCGGCAAGTCCAACATACTTGAGGCACTGGGGTTTCTTTCGTATACGCAATTCCACGGCAATGCTACACTCCATCAGTTCATAAGATATACGAGGACAACGAACCTCTTTCATGATGATTTCATCGACGAGCCGTTCGTTATTAAGCTCGGTCCGTTGTCGTCAAGAGTGCAATTTGAAAACGGGACCTTTTCAGGAAAAGTATTCAACGGCGAAAACTGGGCCTGTGATATCACTGGTGACTATAACAACATCGGGGTCTTATCTGTCGGCCCGGCCTTCAACCAGAAACCTCTGGTGAAGTTCTATCGGTTTGGTATTTCCGACTCATATACCCGTCCTGAATCTGATTTCTTGTTGCCTCCAGACGGTAAGAACCTGGTGTCCTTACTCTTGACCAATCGCGATCTCCGCTCCACCGCGAACGATATCTTCAACAAATACGGGCTAAAGCTAGTCCTCAAACCCCATGAGAACAAGATGGAGATCATGAAGCAAGTTGAAGATGTACTTATCTCCTATCCGTACATGCTCGTTTCCGATACGCTGCAAAGGGTTATCTTTCATCTCAGCGCCATACTCACCAACAAGGACTCGGTCCTCGTATTCGAGGAGCCTGAATCACACTCTTTCCCTTACTATACCAAGCATCTTGCCGAGATCATGGCTCTAGACCAGGGGAATAATCAGTATTTCATCGCAACTCACAACCCATATTTTTTGGAACCAATTGTGGAAAAGACGCCGAAAGAAGACCTGAGCGTTTTTGTTACGTCTTTCTCGGACTATCAGACCAAGGTAAAGCCCCTGAGTCACGACCAAATCGCTGACCTGATGCGCATCGACGTCTTTTCCAACCTCGAGATCTATTCGAAACGGTCATGATAATTGTCGAGTGCTATTCCGACACGACCCTCGTCGAATGTCTGACCAGCGTCCCCCGACAGTACATAAACCATGAAATGAGAGGGAAAAGCGGAGTATGCAAGCAATTGGCGGACCGCGTAAACTGCAAGGGCCTCGTTGACGAGGACCCAAACGCCGCCGAGCACCCTTATGAGAAGCAAGGGCTCTTGATTTCGGGGTATGCCCAGTACGGCATCAAGCTTCTACAATTCCCGTCCCAGAGTAACGAATTGGTTGTTCTATGTCCTAAGCTGGAGGATTGGGTGCTGGCAACCGCTCAAGCGGCGGGTATTGATGTGACTCGACACGGCTTGCCCAATGACCCTAATAAACTGCACCGGGTTATCGACGACCGGCTGCCTAAATTCCGCATCTTGCTCAATATGCTGAAAGCGCGCAAGTCCCAACGAATTGAAGCACTGACTGAACTACTTAAGATACAGGTACCATAGCTTCCCCCGGTCCACGGAGCCCCCCGGATTGATCGTCGCAGGGTACTGAACGGAGCGGCGGACCGAACTTAAAACCGAGGGTTATTTCACCTGGCGGAGGACTAGCGCCAGGAACTCGGCCCGGGTGGCCATCTTGCGGCGGAAGAAGCCCCGGTTGGCCGACGTGATGATGTTGCTGCCGGGCTTCTTGATGCCTCTCATGGTCATGCACAGGTGCTCCGCCTGGATCACCACGGCCACTCCATCCGCTTCCAGGGTATTGGAAATGGTGTCCGCGATCTGGGTGGTCATTCTTTCCTGGATTTGGAGCCTCTTGGCAAAACAGTCCACCACCCTGCCCAGTTTGCTGGCCCCTACCACCCGGCCGTTTTCGTTGGGAATGTAGCCGATGTGGACTACCCCGAAGAAGGGGAGAAGGTGATGCTCGCAAAGGGAGTAGAAAGGTATGTCAGAAAGTATGACCATCTCGTGATGGCCTTCCTCAAACCCGGTCGAAAGCTCTTTGGCCGGGTCGGAAGTCATGCCAGCCAGAGTTTCGGTATACATTTCAGCCACACGGCGCGGCGTGTCCTTCAGGCCCTCTCTCCTGGGGTCGTCGCCAATGGCTTTGATTATTTCCGTGACGGCTCTGGCTATCGCTTTCTTGTCCATGTGTTCCCTTTAGCCTCGCCGGTGAGGCAGACTACTTTTTGCCGTAAGCGGCCCGGTCCAGGTGCTTCACGCAGTCTTTGGCAGGCGTGCTGTAATTGTCCCCGCCCAGGTAGACCAGGGCATTGACCCCGGAAACATTTACGCCCTTTTCGTTGAAGGCGTCCGTGTCGAAGTGAACGGCCACTACCTCTCCCACCACCATTTCGTGGTCGCCGTAAGGCCGGTGGTCTTTGACGCGGCATTCATAGGTGGCAAAGGCGTCTTTCAGGATGGGGACGGAGGTTACCAGCGGCTTCTCTTTAGCCAGTTTGAATTTCTGGAACTTATCCATCTTGGCGCCTCCGCTCCCTCCAACCGACGCTATCAACTCCGCTTTTTCCAGCGGCATGAAGTTGATGCCGAATTCTTTGCTTTCGAGAATGAGTTGCAGAGTGAACCTCTTCTCGCTGAGCAGGATGCCGTAAAGAGCGGGTTTGTAGGAGAACGGGGCGTGCCAGGCGGCAGCCATGGCGTTTTCCTGGAGTCCGTGACGTGCCGTTATAATGCACGGGGCGCACGGATAATGGTAGAAAAAGGCGCCGGCATTCTCTATTCGCTTCTTCATGATTCAGAACCTCCCTCTAATGGCGGCCGCGAAGCCGCTTTCTGCCTGTTCTCCCGGGAAGGCCCGCCTAGCCCCAGCCGAGGACCTTCTCCACGGCGGCCAGGTTTCCGGCCACCGTGGTGATTTCCGGTGAAGTCGCCAGGGCGGCGTCCGGGTCCTTCAGGCCCGTTCCGGTGATGACACAAACGATGCTCTTGTTCGATACATCGAGTCCGTTCTTGACCGACTTGATAAGTCCGGCGAGGGAAGCCGCTGAAGCCGGCTCCCCGAAAATCCCTTCTTTGGAGGCCAATGCCTTGTAGGCGGCCATAATCTCGTCGTCGGTAACGAAGTTGATGGCGCCGCCCGACTCCCGCGCGGCGTTTTCCGCGCTCTTCCAGCTCGCCGGGTTGCCGATGCGGATGGCGGTGGCGATTGTCTTCGGTTCGGGAATGGGACGGCCCAGGACAATGGCTGCGGCGCCCTCGGCCTCGAAGCCCATCATTTTGGGGGCTTTGGTAGCCTTGCCTCGCTGGCGGTGTTCTTTGAACCCCTTCCAGTAGGCGGTGATGTTGCCGGCGTTGCCCACCGGGATGAACAGATAATCGGGAGCGTCCCCGAGAACGTCAATGACTTCGAACGCGGCGGTCTTTTGTCCCTCGATGCGGAACGGGTTGATGGAGTTTACCAGGGCCACCGGATGCTTGTCCGTCAGACTGCGAACGATCTCCAGCGCCCGGTCGAAGTTGCCTTCGATGGCGATGATACCGGCGCCGTAGGCGATGGCCTGGGCCAGCTTGCCCATGGCTATCTTCCCATTGGGCACGATCACCCAGGCGGTGAGGCCGCACCGGGCGGCGTAAGCAGCCGCTGAGGCGCTGGTGTTGCCAGTGGAGGCGCACATGATGGAGGTGGCGCCGTCCTCCATAGCCTTGGCCACGGCCATCACCATGCCCCGGTCCTTAAAGGAGCCGGTGGGATTGCAGCCCTCCAGCTTGAAATGAAGCTCGCCGCAACCCAGTTCCTTGCCGAGGTGGGTGGACGCCACCAGCGGAGTATCGCCCTCGCCCAGGGAGATGAGGGGCGTTTTCAGCGTTACGGGAAGGAACTCGCGGTACTTGAGAATGACTCCGCGGCCCATCAAGCTTCCACCCTGACGATGTTGTTGATCTCTTTGATGACATCCAGCTTTTCCAGCGCGCCGCGGGCCTGCTGCATCCCGGCCTCGCTGGCATTGTGGGTCATAATCACAATCTCCGCGGTCTGAGCCCTGGTATCCACTTCTTTCTGGATCACGGCGGAAATGCTGATGTTGTTGGCGCCTAGTACGCTGGATATCTTGGCCAGGACGTTGGGCTTGTCGGTAACGTTCATGCGGAGATAGTAACGCGTTTGAATGTCCGTGATGCGCTTGATAGTCTTCTTCCCCCGCGGCAAGAGGACCGGCATGTAACCGCGGCCCGAGGCGATGTTCTGGGCCAGGGCGACCACGTCGGCCACCACGGCGCTGGAGGTGGCTTCGGCGCCGGCCCCTCTTCCGTAGAGGATAAGGTCGCCTACCAGGTCGCCATGTATCTGGACGGCGTTGAACACTCCGTTTACCTTGGCCAGCAGAGAATTATCCGGGATGAACACCGGGTGGACCCTGGCTTCCAGGGTATCGTCGCTGGATTTTCCAATGGCCAGCAGTTTGATGGCGTAGCCCAGTTCTTTGGCATAACGGAAGTCCTTCGATGTCAGGCGGGAGATTCCTTCGTGATAGACATCAGCGGGCCGCACCACGGTGTGATATGCCAGAGTGGCCATGATAGCGAGCTTGTAAGTGGCGTCTATGCCTTCCACGTCGTTGGTGGGGTCCGCCTCGGCGTAGCCGAGTTCCTGGGCCTGTTTCAGGGCCACCGAGAAGTCGGTCCCTTCCTCGGACATCTTGGAAAGGATGTAGTTGGTGGTGCCGTTGATGATAGCGTGAATGGAAGAAAAGCTGTTGGCTGCCAGGTCTCTCTGCAAAGGGGATATCAGCGGGATGCCGCCGCCGACGCTGGCCTCGTAGCGCAAGGCGACGCGGTGTTCGTTGGCCAGGGCCAGCAACTCGGGCCCGTGTTTGGCCATGACCTCCTTATTGGCGGTGACGACGCTTTTCCCGCCTTCCAAAGCCCTGGCGATGAAAGAACGGGCCGGGTTCTCGCCCCCGATGAGTTCGATAACGATGGATATGCCGGGGTCGGCGATAATTTCCGAGGCGTCCGTGGTGAACAGGGCCGGGTCTATCTTTGCGGGACGCTTTCTGAGGTCTTTCTCGGCTATCTTGTGGAGATGCACGGGATGACCGACGAGGGTAGCCAGGACTTCGCGCTTTTCCAGGAGTACTCTGGCGACACCAGTCCCGATCGTTCCCAGCCCTATCAGGCCGATGCCAATGGATTGCTTGTCCAATTGTCTAACTCCCTACTTGCCAGGTTGGAAGCCGGAAGGATGGGCGAAGGATGCCTGTTGCCCGGCAGTGAGTCCCGTGCGATTCCGGCGCCGGCGCCCGGGACTGCCGGAAGAAACGGACAATTCTTTAGGGTTTGGGCCTCTTTGTAGTAGCTGCTTTTTGCAGGATCCAGCCTTTCGAAGCGTCGTCCAGGTTGTTGACGATGCCGTAGTTCTTCTTCTTCTCGTCCAGCCACTTCGTGTAGGCTTCCCTCTTGCGGGCTCCCAGGAAGGACGCGTCGAGGGGCCTCATCTGGGGGTCTTCAATTGCCCGCACTACCCAGTAGCCACCTTTGATGGAGCGCTGACTGTCGTAGACGATGCCGAGTTGGCCGGCATCCAGGCTGAAGACCACCGGGTCGAAACCGGCATCGCCGGTGAAAGAGCCTTTGCTGAGCACGCCCAGATCGCCGCCGGTGTCGGCCGTCAATATGTCCAGCGACGCTTCTTTGGCCACGGATTCAAATTCCTCGCCGTTGTCCAGCCTCGCCTTTACCGCTTTGGCATCGTTCTCGGTTCGGGACAGAATCCCGAAGGCCTTCACGGTATCCCCTGTCTTCTCGGTCACCTTGATGGTCCAGTAGCCTCCCCTGACGTAATTACTACTGTCCAAAAACTGGGTGAGTTCCCCCTTTTTCAGATTGAAAACTACATCGTCGAAGGTCTTGCTCACTTCGTCCCGTGGGAACCATCCGACGTTTCCATCTTTATCTTTGGACTCCGCGTCCTGGGACTGGTCTTTCACCAGGGGCCCGAATGAGGCGCCGGCCTTTATCTGGTCAGCGACTTTGGTGGCATCTTCCTGGGTACGCAGGAAGATTCTTTCAACCTGCACTTGAATCTCTTCGGTCGGCACCAAAGAGGCAATATACTCGTCGGTGACCTTCTGGTTGATGAGCTGGTTTCTTACCAACTGCCGGAATTCGCTTTCGCTTAGCCCGGATTGTGCAAGGGCAGCCTGTATCGCTTTATCGAAATCTTCGGGCTTGCCGCCCATCTCCTTCTTCAGTTCCTGGGTAATGTCATCTTCCGACACCGTAATACCCAGCTTCTGCGCCTCCTGGCCAATGATCTCGGAGTTCTGAAGGTACTCGACCACGCTGTCCAACAGTTGCATGTTGAAGGATCCCTGTTGTTGACGGGAGGCGAAAAAGACGACGTCCTTGACGACAGTCTCTAAGGTGAAGGGTTTGTCATTTACCGTGAAAGCCGTCTGGGCGAGTTGCTGTTTGTCGGCCAGGGCAGGCTTGATTCTGAAGTCATAGTACCCGTAACCGATAAGCCCGATGACAAGGGCGATGACGAAGATGCCGCCAAAAATGACATAGCGCGACAATCTCCTCTGCCGCTCCCATCTGGTGACCTGCTGCTTCGAGAAGGAACGCTCGGTGACGAATCTACTTTTTTTGGGCAAATCTATCTCCTGGGGTGAGGGTGTTCGTCCGGATCAATGCCTCCCGGCATTACTGGGCGGATACGCCAGAGCTTTTCCTGATGTGGGCCGCGGTGTAGGGGAGCAAGGCGATGTGGCGCGCCCTTTTTATCGCCGCGGCGAGAACGCGCTGGTGCCTGGCACAGGTGCCAGTCTTGTAACGGCGCTCGATCTTGCCGCTATCCGACAAGAACCGCCGCAGCCTGATGGCATCCTTGTAGTCAATGACAGAATCTTTAATGGTGCAAAAAGTGCATACTTTTCGTCTCGCAATGAAACGAGGCTTCCGTTCGCCTCTGTTCTTTACGAAACGTCTGGGTCCGGTGCTTGGTCTTGCTTCGGGCATATTCTCTTCTTCTCCAGAATTATTGGATTACAGCGGTAAGTCGTCAGGCTCCACCTCGTCCGCCGGTCCGGCGGATTCAGGCAGGGCCGCGGCAGCCTGCTTGTCCAGGAACTGCATGGTGTTGGCGATGAGTTCTGTGCGGTAGTGCTTTTGACCGTCCTGGCCGTCCCATGAGCGGGTCTTGAACCTGCCTTCGACGTACACTGACTTACCCTTGGTCAGGTACTGGTTAGCAGTCTCAGCCAGCCTATCCCAGGCGACCACGTTGAACCATTCCGTGTCCTTCTTGCGTTCCTCGCCGGTCCCGCTGAAGGAATTGACCGCGACAGTGAAAGACGTCACCGGCTTTCCTGAAGGCGTATAGCGCATTTCCGGGTCCTTGCCAACGTTGCCGATGATCATGACTTTGTTCAGGTTTCCCACGCAGAACTCCTTTCAGCCTCCACTCTAGGCAGGGTTGGATGCGGACTTGGGGGCTTCAGCGGCTACGGGTGCTGGTGCGGCCGCAACTGCGGCCGGGGCGGACACCGCCGTTGGCGCCGCCGTGGCTGCCGCTGCCGCTGCTGCCGCTACCGAGGGTGGCGGAGGAAGCGGCGGTGGCAGGGGTTCGACCCTAACGACCATGTGGCGCAGGATCGTTTCCGACATCTTCAGGTTCTTTTCCAGGGCGGTTATCAGCTTGGTGTCGGCCTTGAAATTGGTCAGGACGTAGTTGCCCTCAATGACCCCTTCGATGGGATAGGCCAATTTGCGACGACCCCACTGGTTCACGCTGGTTATCGTGCCGCCCTTGTCGGTAATCACCTTACTTACGCCCTCGATATTGGAGGGAAGCTTCTCCTCCGAGATATCAGGTTTGTATATGACGATTAACTCATAATCTCTCAATAAAGAAACACCTCATGACTATTAGATTTGGTACACACAGGGATAGAAATTAGCAAGATTATACCATAGAAAAGTTCAAAAACAAAAGGACATTTCCCGAACGGGTGGGGGGCAGGTCGCAATGCGCCGGAAATAGAAAATGGGGAGAAGAAGCACTTCTCCCCATTTCAGCGACGGCTGTGTTACTGAACGCGTCCGTCTATTTTCCAGGAGTTGGACTGGCTTTGGGTGCGCCAGGAGAGGGAGGAGGACCCTGTCGTCCCTGGCCCGCCGGGCCACCGAAACCGGCCTTCGGCCCGCCAAATTCGCCACGCCCGATGCCGGGAGCTTTCATTCCGGGGCCGCCCGCGAGGCCGCTGGAAGCCGGGAGGTTGGGCCTGGCAAGTATCCATGCCTTGTACTGGTCGGCCTGCGCCTGGGTCAGCTTGCCCTGGTCCACCAGACCCTTAAGCCGTGCATCCAGAGCTTCTTTCTGCATGTCGCTACGGGCCTGGGCAAACGCGTTTTCCAGCGTTTGCTGGGGAATTCCCAGAATAGTCGCCACTCTGGTCATCAGGCTATTGCCGGCGGCCGCCGGTTGGCCTGCCGCCTGGGCATAGGCTGCCCCGGTTATGGTGACCGCCACCATGGTGATTGCCAGCGCTGCTCCAATGAGTACCTTCTTGTTGTGCCACATTTTGTGTCTCGCTCCTTTTTTCTGGTTATGAATAATCTCAAGTTCCGGTGATATCCTTGAATTTGCAGTATCGTTATCTACTTTTCAAACCTCCTTTCTGCTTAAGACTCTAACAGCCAGGTGTTAAGATTCCGTTAAGGATTTTGGCGTGGTGAAATCAGCATTGGGGAAGCCGCGGGCTTTGGCCGCGTGGCGGAACTGGAAATGACACAGGGCGGGAGCCCGGACCGTGTACTGTCTCCCCCTTTGCCAAAGGGGGATC
>ORJL010294267.1_pt1 | contig 13646 bp, 14 predicted proteins | sample 1779941 | NCBI WGS metagenome assembly ORJL01 (sample SAMEA104232317, study PRJEB22302) | groundwater metagenome | biome: forest; feature: aquifer; material: groundwater | place: USA | collected 2011-08-07 | depth 5.8 m
GCTTGTGGTTGCAGCCCTATCAGGTGATGAAAATCAGATAAAGAGAGCCTTATATAAGGTGGATTACCATCTTCGTCGTAATTATAGTGCGTATAAGTCACATAGTTTAAAGAAATTACAGAACCTTACAGGGTAAAATTAAGTTACGCTGTAGTGTTATAAATTAATATTTACACTTTATGTTCACTAATATGTCATTGACCAAATTCTTAAAGGCAGCTTATGGATAGCCTTTAAGAATTTGGTCTTAAATAAAATGCCTTTTGAACCGTCATACTAAACGAATTCCCAAGTCTGAGTAACTAATTTGTAATTTGAATAAAGTCACTTTTCTTTATTTTCTTATAAAGTATAACATGTAAAGTATACTTTGCAACAAAATTCTTAGTACAATTTCCAGTTGAAATCATAAAATAAAAATACATCCCCCGTTAAAACGAAGAATGTACAGATCTGATTCTGAGTTCATTGACACATTATCCACCTGTTTTAGCGATCTAAATTAATAAACGGTGCCAGAATAGTTATCTGCACCGTTTATTTCCATGCACACATTTTGGAGATCACTTTTAGATTATTCTGTAGCGTCTTATATTTTATGTGGAATGCACAAATTGCTCGATCGCTGAATCCACTTCAGCCCACCCTTTCAAGCCTATGTGCCAGGTATCCTGCATAAAATAAGGTTCATACTCTTTAGAGGAGAAATCAGCCACTAAAAACCCGTTATCTTGAATCATCGACCGTATTCGCCTATAATAGTCCTCACGTTCTTGAAGGGAAAAGCCTGCGTAATCTGCCCACCGACCATTGGCCGGTATGAGGACAAAGAGAGGCTTAGCCCCTTTTTCCTTGAGCACTCTTAACATTAAGTTAAAATCATTATATTCTTTCGAGGGATACAATTTCAGTCTGGACCAAGAGCCTTTCATTTCAGGTTCCGTGTACTTTGGATAGAGGGTATCGAGAATATTTAAGTCGTTTGAAATCAGGGATTTCCCTCTTTGCTCAGAACGCTTGAGTAGGGTATTCCAAGATACTTCGGGTTTTTCCTTTGCGGTTTGCAGGAGTTCATGAGGTTTAACCTTTTTCACCAAGTCCCGCACACTTAAAACATCCTGAACCTCCAAGACAGCACTATGGATTTCAGCCACGGGCCAATACCCGAGTACCTTCATTTTTGCCCAATACCCAGCTGTAATATAAGCTTGTAGGTAGCTCTGCAAGAGAGGATCGTCTTTCATGACCTCCGGAATTTCGAGAATCCGCTGCGCCAGCTCACTTTTGAGATCAGGGGGAAAACTTGGGCTCAGTATCATTTGATAGATATGAAGCGGCGATGAGTTTATTGCCAAGCGGTTATTTTCTAACCCGTTTCGTTCAGCAAACCAATCTGGAGAAAACGACAGGATCAGTTTTCTACCCTGCAAATGCTCTTGAGCAGCTAGGTTCAAGATAATAACCAAAGACTGGACCGATCCTCTTCCAATAAGAAACGGGACAAAGCCTGTTTGGCTACGCCCTAAAACGTTCGTCGGGTTAAACTCAAAACACGTTCCTAATTCTGAGGAACCATAGAAGGGAACGATATCCTTAGTCGCCAAGGCCTTCGATTGGAGAATATTACCCAAAAGAATCTCCCAATGATCACGTTTCCCGATGTCTTCAATTATCCCCGACTGATTAAGCCACAGGTAATCACTTATAAATTCAGTTATTGATTTCATTCCTAAAATGGTTAGAAAAAATAAGGCTAAACCGATCAGCATCGGACCAAAACGTCGGAAAATCACCATAAATCTCCCCTCGAAAACTATTTTGAGTCGTTACCCCAAAATATGCTCGATTCATATATTTTCAAATCCTCATCTCCGTAGAAGGAAAAAACTTTGCGTCTTTATCCGGATTTTTCCGTTCCTGAAGCTCAGGCATAATAAGCTCAAGATTAAATCTATTATAACCCATCTGGGATGGATAAGTTAAGTGAACATTAGAAACAAAGAGTATCCACAATAATATCGAGATATTGGATACTCTTTGTTAAGATCAAACACTCAACAAACATAACGTTGGACTTCAAGGCTTATGAACTATAACCTAAGGTCATTATTTTTGCTCCCGGATAATAATGTTCTAGAATCTTATTATATGCCAGATTTTTTTGAGCTAGATCATTAGCCCCATACTGCGACATCCCAACAGCGTGACCATAACCATAAGTTGTAAAAGTAACTTGGTCAGGCTTTATAACCCATTCAATATCTGTTGAAGCTAAACCCAATAATGTACGCAATTGAGTTGCTGCATATGTATTGCCAAGTATGGTCATACTCCTGATTCTTCCTGATTTTGTTCTGCTGAGAAGTTTAAAATCGTTAAGCCCAAACACCTTTGGCCCCTCCGATAGACCTAGTCTCCCAACCAACTCTTTGACATTAAAGCTAACTTGCTTTTTAAATCGCAAAGGGTTTTCTTCACCAGAACTAACGTTTTCTAAATATGTTCGTGACGAACCCCAAACATCTTCTGGACGCTCAGTTGGCTTACGACCGCTACTACTATGATAAAAGGCATCAATATACTCTCCCTCGAATATTAAGACTATTCCTTTTGTGCTATCTACTGCCTTTTTAATCTTCATTCGCATACTCCAATACGGAATCCAGCCCCATTTTGCACGCATTTGCTTGTCTGATAGCCAAACTTGAGTTTTGACTGTGGTATCCACATCATAACCTGTATCCTTAATTTGTCTGTTATTTATACGTTTAGCTGCAAAGGTTCTAGCTGCCACTGCTTGCGCTTTCAAAGCCTCAGAATCGAATTCTGCTGGCATCTCCGCCGCTACTACCCCTATCAAATACTCTTCTAAGGGTATTTTTACGGTTTTTTTGTTCTCCATTAGTACTCTTATTACTAGATCTTTAGCAGATCCCTCATCTTTTTGCCAACGTAATACACTCCACGGAAGTAAAATAATAATAATTAACGTAAGAAGAAAAAACCATAACCACTCTCTCTTCATCACTAACTACATCCTCCTACGTACAAGCTTTGTTATAACTTTATGCCGAATATCAATAAAACAGAAGAGCTTTTCAATGGATTAAATTAAGGCTTAAATAACAGTTTAATAACAAAAAAACCGTTGATCTGACTCAACGGTTTTTCGCTTATTAGCCTATCCTACTAATAATCTATTGTGATAAAAAAGTTAGAAGACACAATTAAAGACTAGTCTACTCGTGCAATCTGTGCCCCAATACTAGTAAGCTTTTCCACTACTTGCTCATACCCTCTATCAATATGCTGGACACCCGTAATTTCGGTTGTCCCTTCCGCTGAAATAGCCGCTAAAATTAAAGCTGCTCCAGCCCTTAAATCTGTAGCTTTAACTGGGGCACCCGTTAAACGCTCTACCCCACGTATTAGAGCACTACGACCTTCAATTTTAATTTCAGCACCCATTCTTTTTAGTTCATCAACATGCATAAACCGATTTTCAAAAACTGTCTCCGTTAATATCGCTGTACCACGTGCCTTACATAGTAAGGCTAAGAACGGTGCTTGTAGATCAGTCGAAAAACCCGGATGAACTTGAGTTTTTAAATCAACTGCCTGATAAACCCCATCTCCTGTTACCCGAATTCCTTCATCTTCTTCTGCAAGGTTAATCCCTGCTTCTTCCATTTTGGCTAAGACGGGTTTAAGATGAGCAGTGATAACATTTCGAACTAATACATCTCCACCAGCAGCAGCAGCCATAAGCAAGAAACTCCCTGCCTCAATTCGATCTGGTATTATGGTATGAGTGGTACCGTGCATTTCTTTTACACCTTCAATATGGATTACACTCGTTCCTGCACCTCGGACCTTACCACCCATTTCATTCAAAAAATTAGCAAGATCAACAATTTCTGGCTCTTGAGCAGCGTTTTGAAGAATAGTTATACCTTCTGCCATAGATGCTGCCATCATGATATTTTCGGTAGCTCCCACACTAGGAAAATCCAAATATATACGTGCTCCTCTAAGACCCTTTGTCCTTACGTCAAGAAACCCATGATCCATTTTTACTTCTGCACCTAAGGCCTCGAGCCCTTTTAGGTGCCAATTAATAGGACGTGAACCTATCGCACAACCACCAGGATGTGAAATTCGAACATGACCTTTACGAGCTAACAACGCACCCATAACAACAATTGAAGCTCTCATCTGCGAAACTAATTCATGTGGAGCCTCAATATTATTTATCTCATCGACATGAATTTTCAATTGTGAGCCTTCACGTTCTACCTTCGCCCCTAAGGACTCAATTACCTGTCCCATAACCTTTACATCTAACAAATCTGGAGCTTCTTCTAAAAGCATTGGCTCCGCAGAAAGTAAACTAGCAGCTATTATCGGTAGAATTGCATTTTTTGCCCCACTTACGGTAATTGTACCCTGAAGCTGTTTACCACCAGCCACGACTATTTTACTCAAGTATTGGATTCACCCCCTGACCTAAGCAAGTATTACTTTATGACCTTATATATTTCTCCATTAGATTGCTTTTTTCCTGCTAGATTTACTTAAATCGTACCAATTAGCCATGACCTAACCTCAATACTAAAACTCTTCTATTAACGTTGGTAAGGCTAACACAGCTTGATGACTTCCTTCGCTGGAGCGCGTTAGTAACTGTAGATTAACTTGATCCTTACCTGCAACTACACCCTTTCCCCACCCTGGTTTTAAGGCTGCAACTGATAGTGTAGAGCCTTCTAGCATCCATTGTTTAGGTTCCGCCCCATCTTGACTTAAAAAAGCTGCGATATCCACAGTTTCTTGAATCCTCTCATCAAGATAAACTTGTCCCCCCGCACTGTTAATCCTACCAACCCAATCAAAATACCATCTTTTCAGGCCAAGTTCTCCTACCCTATCAACCTTAGCTTGACCTACTAAACTTGTTGCTTTTTGACCTTTAGCGGTAAATTTAACACTTTCTTCCCAATGCCATTTTCCTGAAGGTAATATCTCTCTGAATTGCTCAATTGAATTCCCGTTTTCAAACCAAATAATTATCTTAACCTCGGCCTCTTTTGCTATACCGTCATACTCTAATAAAAAAGGACTTGAGCTTGATGTTGTTTCCTGACGATAAGATCCAAAATATACTGAATTAAGATCAAACTTACTCCAATTTATCATTATTAAGATTAGCATAACAACACATATTAGTACATACAACTTTTTACTTATCCTGCTAACTTGGTTCCAAACGATACTCACTGTTTTACCTCATTCTTGTTTTACTCTTATACTATTTAATTACATGTTATTATTCTTGCCAAAGAGTTTAAAAGAAAACATGACAATATTAATATAACCAAAAATATTTACAAACCCTTAAGTTATTAATAGTTAAAGATTGTAAATAAAATAAAGTGGGCCCCCTTTAGGAGCCCACAAGAAACCGACTAGTGAAGTATGCTCTGACAATATTTTTGAAACAAGATTAAATCCCAAGATAAGCTTATCTTATCTTTTCTGCTGCATTAATACGTGCAGTAGCTTTACGCAAAGCAAACTCGGCCCTTCTTACGTCGATCTCATTTGTACGTTGCACAAGACGTCGCTCAGCCCGTTCTTTAGCAGCATTAGCCCGATCTAAATCAATGAGTTCACCGGGTTCAGCTGTATCCGCCAAGACAGTTGCCCGATTATCAACAACCTCAACAAATCCACCGGATAAAGCAACTTGCTTATTAGCACCACTCAAAGTATAACGCAAAATTCCAACCTGAAGTCCGGCAATCAAAGGAGCATGATAAGGCAAAACTCCTAGTTCTCCAGCTTCACCTGGTAAAAGCAAGAATTCTACGTCTTCTTTAAGAACCTGTCCTTCAGGGGAAACTATCCGCAGTTCAAATGTTCCAGCCATAGCTTAAGCCCCCAATCTCTTACCTTTGTCCACAGCCTCTTCGATGGTTCCTACCATGTAGAAGGCATCCTCCGGTAGATTATCGTGCTTACCTTCAACTATCTCCTTGAAGCCTTTGATACTGTCTTTTAAGGGCACATACTTACCAGGTGAACCGGTAAAGGCTTCAGCTACAGAGAAAGGCTGAGACAAGAATTTTTGGATCTTACGAGCCCGAGAAACAATAAGTTTCTCATCTTCAGAAAGTTCATCCATACCCAAAATAGCGATAATATCTTGCAGTTCTTTATAACGCTGCAAGATCTGCTGAACGCTTCGAGCAACATTATAATGCTCCTCACCTAAAACGTTCACAGAGAGAATCCGCGAAGTAGAATCCAAAGGATCCACCGCAGGATAAATCCCCATCTCTGAAATTGCCCTTGACAAAACAGTTGTAGCATCTAAGTGGGCAAAGGCAGTAGCCGGAGCAGGGTCAGTCAAGTCATCAGCTGGCACATAAATGGCCTGAACGGATGTAATTGAGCCATTCCGTGTCGAGGTGATCCGCTCTTGGAGCGCACCCATTTCAGTCGCTAGCGTCGGTTGATAGCCTACTGCCGAGGGCATACGACCAAGAAGCGCTGATACCTCCGATCCTGCCTGAGTAAAGCGGAAAATATTATCGATGAAGAGTAAGACATCTTGTCCCTGTTCATCACGGAAATATTCCGCCATGGTTAGTCCTGTTAACCCAACTCTTAAACGGGCACCTGGTGGTTCGTTCATTTGACCGAACACCATGGCCGTTTTTTCAATAACACCAGATTCTTTCATTTCATTCCAAAGGTCATTTCCTTCACGCGTGCGTTCACCCACACCTGCAAAGACGGATAAACCACCGTGCTCTTTAGCAATATTATTAATAAGCTCCATAATCAAGACCGTTTTACCAACACCAGCACCGCCAAAGAGTCCAATTTTTCCTCCCTTTGAATAAGGGGCTAGCAAATCAACGACCTTAATTCCCGTCTCAAGGATTTGAGTGGAGGGTTGTTGATCGACAAACGCTGGAGCAGGACGATGAATCGGATAATGCGTTTCCGCCGTAACCTCAGCACCGCCATCAATAGGTTGTCCTAAAACATTAAACATTCTACCTAGGGTAACGGTACCTACAGGAATCGTAATCGGAGCCCCAGTATTCGTCACTTCCATACCCCTTTGCATACCGTCCGTAGAGGACATGGCTACACAACGAATCGTATCATTCCCTAAGTGTTGCATGGCTTCCAGAATTAAACTAATTTTGAGTTCTGGTACTTCAACCTTAATAGCACTATAAATCTCCGGCAGTTCATCGGGGGCAAACTTGACATCGACTACCGGACCCAGTACTTGGACTATCTTACCGATATTCACAGGCGCTAAAACCTCCTTATTGGGTATTACCGGCAGCTATTCTAGGGCAGCCGCTCCTCCGACGATTTCCGATATTTCTTTAGTAATTGCTGCCTGACGGGCACGATTCATGATCAGCGTCAGACGACCAATCATATCCTTAGCATTATCTGTTGCCGAGCCCATTGCCGTCATCCGAGCCCCTTGTTCACTCGCTTTACCTTCTAATAGAGTACGGTAAATTAGGGTCTCAACATACTTGGGCAAAAGCCGAGCAAGAATCTCATCCGGAGAAGGCTCGAAAATGTATTGTCTTCCCAATTTGCCCACAGGTTGCTCTATAGGCAATAGTTTAATGACTGAGGGTCTATTATTGATCGCACTAATAAATTCAGCAAACACTAAATATACTTCATCTACCGCACCCTCTTGGTAAAGACGCATCACTTCTTCAGCAATTTGTCTTGCTTGGGCGTAATTAGGATTATCACCCAGCCCAGTAAACTCCGCCATGATCTCCACTTTACCGCGCCGGAAGAAATCCCGGCCTTTCCGTCCAACTGGTACAAGACCGGTTTCACAAGTTTGTTCTGCGATAAGGCTACTTGTCTTGCGGATTAAATTAGCATTATAACCCCCGCAAAGACCACGATCAGACGCAATTAAAATATACCCCGCTTTACGCACAGTTCGTTTCTCAAGTAAGGGATGTCTTGTATCCGTTTGAGCTTGCGCTACTCGAGACAGTACTTCTTGCAGTTGACGGGCATATGGGCGAGCAGCAACGACTTTATCCTGGGCTTTCCGCAATTTTGCCGCAGATACCATTTTCATCGCCTTAGTAATCTGCTGCATATTTTTTACGCTGCGGATCCGACGACGAATATCGCGTACTCCTGCCACCTCGTTCACCTACTCCTTTTCAATTTAGACCAAGAATCCTTGCTTGAATTCTTTAATAGCCACCTGAAGTTGGGCTGTCAAATCATCGGAGAGCGCTTTCTGAGTTCGAATGGCAGCCAACAAATCAGCTTTCACGGAGCGCATGAAACGCAGGTATTCTTGTTCAAACCTTGCTATATCACTCACTTCAATATCATCAATCAATCCTTTAACCGCCGCAAATATAACCACTACCTCTTCTTCAACAGGCATAGGAATATACTGTGCTTGTTTAAGGATTTCCAACGTCCGCTGTCCACGGGCTAGACGTAATTGAGTTGCTTTGTCAAGATCTGAACCAAACTGGGCAAACGCCGCCAATTCCCGATATTGCGCTAGATCTAGCCGGAGCTGTCCTGCAACTTGTTTCATAGCCTTGATTTGCGCTGATCCACCCACCCGGGATACGGAAATCCCAACGTTGATCGCTGGACGGAAACCAGAGTTAAAGAGATCGGCCTCCAAAAAGATCTGACCGTCTGTAATAGAAATAACATTCGTCGGGATATAAGCAGATACGTCTCCAGCCTGGGTTTCAATGATCGGTAACGCGGTCATTGACCCTCCGCCAAGCTCCGGAGATAGTTTAGCTGATCGCTCCAAAAGCCGGGAATGAAGATAGAAAACATCTCCCGGATAAGCTTCACGGCCTGGTGGGCGTTTTAACAAAAGCGAAAGCTCACGATACGCCACCGCTTGCTTCGAAAGGTCATCATAGATAATGAGTACATGTTTACCATTGTACATGAACTCCTCGCCCATTGCACACCCACAGTAAGGAGCAATGTAAAGCATTGGCGCAGGTTCAGATGCTGTCGAGGTTACGATGATACTATAATCCATAGCACCTGCATCCTCTAGCACTTTATGAACACCGGCTACTGTCGAGGCTTTTTGTCCAACCGCAACATAGATGCAGATGACGTCTAAGCCTTTTTGATTGATAATAGTATCAATCGCTACCGCCGTTTTACCAGTCTGCCTATCCCCAATAATAAGTTCCCGTTGACCACGACCAATGGGAACCATAGCATCAATGGATTTCAAACCTGTTTGTAGTGGTTCATGCACAGATTTACGAGCTACAACCCCTGGAGCTGGGGATTCAATCGGTCTAAATTTGTCAGTCTTGATCTCCCCTTTGCCGTCAATCGGCTGACCGAGGGCATTAACTACCCGTCCAATCAAAGCCTCTCCGACAGGAACCTCCACAATCCTCCCAGTCCTCTTAACTTGGTCGCCTTCTTTGATTCCAATATAGGGACCTAAGATAACACACCCAATATTGTCCTCTTCCAAGTTCATGGCCATCCCATAAATACCCCCTGGGAATTCCAGGAGTTCTCCAGCCATCGCCTTTTCCAAACCATAGACACGGGCAATACCGTCTCCAACTTGAATAACTGTTCCTACATCAACAACCTCAATGGCACTTTGATAGCGCTCAATTTGTTGCTTGATAATAGAACTTATTTCTTCTGGACGTAAATTCATCCTGCTATTTCACCCCTATTCCCTGAGGTTATTTCTCTGCTGTTCAACCCAACTTCTCACGCATCCGAATGAGTGAATGGGCAACACTGCCATCGATTACACGGTCTCCAACCTGTACCAATGCCCCACCGATAAGTTCCGGACGCAATTCACTAACTAGACGAATATTTTTCCCTGTTAATCGGGCGAGTTCCTTTTTAAGTCGTTCTACTTGACTATCATTTAAAGGAGTAGCACTCACAACTTTTGCTTCAACAATTTGCCGTGCCTCATCGGACATCCGAGCAAATTCTTGCTGAATGGACAGCAGGAAATTTTGACGCCGACGATCAATTAGCAAAAAAAGAAAGTTTTGCAAGGTCTCGCTAATTTGACCTTCAAAGATCTTCTTGATGAAGGACTTCTTTTCCGATAAAGGAATATGCGGATGATATAGAACTTGAGCAATTTCCTCATGTTCCTCGATGATTTGAGTTAACTCCCGCAATTCAGTATCGAAACGATCCAGCGAGGTTTTGCTGGCAATTTCAAATAAGGCCCGTGCATACCTCTGAGCTAAGGCTCCGCTTAACATGGCATTTCACCCAACTCTTGAATAAATTGCTCAATTAGTTTTTCTTGGTTAGGCAGGTCAAGCTTTTGACGAATAATTTTCTCAGCAACGGCAACAGACAAATCGGCCACTTGAGCTTTAACCTCTAAAATGGCCCGATCACGCTCCCGCTCAATATCAACAAGGGCAGATTTTTTAACTTTTTCCGCTTCTTCACGAGCTAAAGCTAGAATTTCAACGGCCCGCTCTTCGCTGACTTTAGTAGCCCTGGCAATGACCTCCTGGGCTTCATGTCGAGCTTGGCGCATTTCTTCCTGATATTCTTTTTTGATTTTCTCCGCTTGTTGACGCTCTTCTGCTGCTTGGGCTAGACTGGATTCAATCGAAGCGCGACGTTGTTCCATCATATTCATCAAAGGCTGCCAAGCATATTTGCTAAGTAGCCAAACAAGCAGCAAAAAGGCTAAGACCTGCGCTACAAGTGTATAGTCTATGGCAATGGGATTCACCGTTTACCCCCCTCTCAAGTCTGGTTCGTCACGGAAAGATTTTTTCAAGGGGGAACTTCCGTCCCCCCTTGTTCCAAACGGGTAAGCTAATTCTCCACCCGCTTTACAGACTTACTTCAAGTAGAGAAGAAGGCCGACGACCCAAGCTAGCAATGGCAAGGCCTCGATCAAACCAACCCCGATGAACATAGTTCCTTGTAGAGATCCTTTGGCCTCGGGTTGACGGGAAATTCCTTCGACCGTCTTAGAGATTACATTTCCATTACCGATTGAAGCTCCGAGGGCTGCTAAACCAACAGCGATACCTGCACCTAATGCAGCTGCAGCAGAAACGTCCACAGAGTTTCCTCCTTTCTTTATACCCCTTAAATTTTAATAATTATTCCCTCAGCACGCATCGAGCGTCGCTGAAAACGGACAGCAGTTAACTTCAGATATCAGGAATCAGAGGTCGGAAACTAGACGTCAGAGTCCTGAAATCCGAAACAAGAAACTAAACTATTGGATACGACGAGATTCTAGAATTAGTGCGATTCGGAGACAGCTTGAGCTACATAAGCAGTTGTAAGTACTGTGAAGACGAAGGCTTGAATTGCACCGACGAAAACACTGAACCCGAGCCAAATGGTATCTGGCAAAACCCCTGGGAGTACCCATATACCTGGAAGCATTAATATTACTTTGATAAGAACTTCTCCGGCAAAGATATTGCCAAAAAGACGAAAAGCTAAGGTCATCGGCTTAGAAAGCACATCGATGAGATGAATAGGTAAAAACACCGCGTATGGTTCAATAAAGTGATGAAAATAATGTAATCCCTTATGCTTGATTCCAAAGGCAAAAACGATAATGATTGTCATCAAAGCTAATGCCAAGGTTGTATTAATATCTGCAGTTGGTGATGCCAAGGTTGGCCCTTCAAAGATCTTATTTAGTTCCGCAAATTCCACCCCAAAATATTCAAATAAATTAAATGTAAAATTGGGTACTAAACCGATCATATTAGCAAAAAATACAAATACGATTAAGGTCAGAAGGTAACTAAGTAAAGGACGTCCTTTTTCATAATCCATATTATCTGAAACCAACCCACGAACGAAATCTACTATCCACTCTAAAATGTTCTGCATTTTACCTGGTTTACCGCTTGTTAAACGACGCACACCCATAAGACAAAAAATCAAGACTAGTACCATAACTAGCCATGTCATGACAAGTGTCTTGGCATGGAAAGTCATGTTCCCTAGATGCCAGAGGACGAGTTCTTCCTTCATTCTGTTATCACCCCTTTCCGCTCAAAATCTGCCGCCGAACCATAAATATCAGGGACAGCAGAATCCCAACTGCGATCCCAATCGCCAAGCCAGGAAGCCAAACCCTTTGAAAACGGGCAACCCCGACGACAACTAAAGTAAGTATCCCCAAACGGACAAAAAAACTACGGCGCATGCGCCTTATAGCTGAGTAAACATCCAATTCTGTCGAAATTAAAATGTCACGATAAAGCCACGCCGAATTAAAAAAACCCAACCAATATCCCAATAAGACACCGAACCAAGTCCTATGACCAGTTATCGTAATCCCTAAAAGTACCAGGGAGGTGATTACCAAGAATATGACTTTTTCACTTTTCATGATCGACTGCCCCGAGTTTAATAAGGGTCATTACTAAATATACCCCCCCGAGTACTAATCCAACTAACATCAACACAAATGTCAACCATGGTCGAGTCCCCCAAAGAGCATCTAAATATTTACCCAGAAAAAAACCGCATAATACTAGTCCAGCCAAAGTTGAAGCAATGCTTGTTCCTAACGAAGCAGCTTTTAGCAAGGACTTGCGGTTGTCATTCATATATATTCATCCTCTATCTTGCTCATTGTATTATAATTCGCCGTCCAAGTCCATATTCCTGCTGTTCGCCCCGAAAGTTTGACTTTTATTCGCTCAATTCACTTTATTTTTAACAAACCTATGTAATATTATTCATTTTTACAAAAGGGTCTGTTAATAATGCCCGCGATTCGTTCTGCCGCTTGCCCGTCACCATAAGGATTAATACTCGTAGCCATAGCCCTATACGCTTGATTATCCGTTAATAATCTATACAACTCAGCGTATACTTTATCATAGGACGTCCCCACTAACGAAACCGTACCTGCTGTTACTGCTTCCGGCCGTTCAGTTGTATCCCTGACGACTAAAACTGGTTTTCCCAAAGAAGGAGCCTCTTCTTGAATCCCACCTGAATCTGTTAATATTAAATAGGATCGATCCATAAGATTAACAAAAGGTTCATAATCTAAGGGCTCAATTAAATGTACTCTTGAATTTGATCCTAGAACCTCTTCCGCGACCTCACGCACCCTAGGATTCTTATGCACTGGAAAAAGAATATAAGCATCCGGAAATTGACTTAGCATCTCCGCTAAAGCACGGTAAATTTGACGCATGGGTTCCCCAAGGTTCTCACGACGATGTGTAGTAACCATAATCATTCGTCGTCCTTTTTCCTGTTCCAGAATCCTCTGAATTTCCTCATTTTTAAAGTCATAACTCGGCTTTACCGTTGCTAGTAAAGCATCAATAACCGTATTACCGGTCACGAATATCTGGCCAGCTGGTACTCCTTCACGCAAAAGGTTCTCCCTGGCAGTAGGTGTCGGAGCAAAGTGGAAATCCGCTAACGACCCGGTAAGCTTGCGATTTATTTCTTCTGGAAATGGAGAAGACTTATTTCCCGTACGGAGACCGGCTTCTACGTGACCTACCGGTATTTTGGCATAAAAAGCTGCTAGTGCCGCAGCAAAGGTAGTCGGAGCATCCCCATGAACCCGA
>ORJL011545566.1_pt1 | contig 13646 bp, 10 predicted proteins | sample 1779941 | NCBI WGS metagenome assembly ORJL01 (sample SAMEA104232317, study PRJEB22302) | groundwater metagenome | biome: forest; feature: aquifer; material: groundwater | place: USA | collected 2011-08-07 | depth 5.8 m
ACGCTGCGCGTTTCTGGCATCCCCGAGCTGCTTGGTCGGGTTGATCGCCACGATGACAATGGCGGCCAGGATCGCGATGATCCCGATGACGAGGAGGAGCTCAATGAGCGTGAACCCTCGCCTGAGCGAATGGGTGGACATAAAGGAGAAAAGGGGAGGAACTAAAGCATGGAAAGTCCATGCACTGAACACAGTGTACAACCAGCAAGTTTTTCTATCGGCCTCTTGTCTTGGCAGCTACTGGAAATGTTGCTGTATAGAAAACTTGTTCGTTCCGCATTATACCGAATGAATCTGCATCCGTATGTTTCAACTCACGAAAAACGCCGCGGCTTGAAAAGCCGCTGCTGTTTCAAAAATTACACAACAGCAGCGCCCTTTCAGGGCGCGGGGTATGCGACAATTCAGGTTATTTGGTATTAGCAAGGGAACGTCTCTCCCGCCAGCGTGCAGACATCATTCAGACAGTGGAACCATTTGTATTCGTGGTCAATGCAGGTGGGGGCGGGACAGGTGACGCATCCGCCCGCTTCGCTCTGGTCATCGGGGAAGAGGGTGACCGTGGTCTCGAAATGCCGCGAGTAGATCGTCGGCTGCACGAGTGACAGGACGGTCGTGAGGTCGAAAGAGAGGATCACGTTCGTATTGTCGATGTTCCTGAACCTGAGGTTCCCTACGCGCGCTTTCGTGTTGAGGAGCGGGAACAGGCTGGTCTTCTGCACGAGGAGGAGGTTCCCGGAGCTTGTTTCCGCGAAGATAGTCGGGTATTCGGCATTGAGCGCCATCTGGAGGGCGAGGATCGCCCCCGTTTGCCCGATAGCGGGGGCGAGAACGGTTTCCGCGCGCCGGATGCTCTTCGTGAGCGTCGCAAGCAACTGTGAGCCGCGCTGCTCCACCTCCGCAATGCCCTGCTGACGCGCGCGTGTTTCCTGCGTGGCAATGAAGATGGCGATCACCGTCGTGAACATGATGGCGAGGATGCCGAGGAAGAGGATCAGCTCGAGGAGGGAGGAGCCGCCAGAGCTGCGGGCGGGCGTCTTCATCGGCAGAGGGAGAAGGCGGCCACTTCCTGCCAGGAGGGAATCGTCGTCTGTGGGAGGAGCTGCTTCACGACGATTTCCAGCCGGCGAAGCACATCCCCCGATTGCCCTTCCGCGCAAATCAGGCGGTTCGTGTTGCCGACCCCGCCGATCTGCAGGAGTTCGCACCGGCCATTGTTCATGTCCAGGAGCTCATTCCCCGCGTATGTCGGGGATGTGCGGAGCTTCAGGAGCGCGTACTCCGCGCACGCCTGCGCGGCGGCGAGAGCCTGATTGGATTGCTGCACCGAGAAACTCACCTGTGCGGCGGACGTTCCGAGGAGCAGGAGGGAGGAGAGGATTGCGGAGGCGATGACGCCGATGATTAAGATGGAGATCAGTAGGATGTAGCCGGGACGGGAAAGACGGTTGTTCATGCTAGATGGCAGAGAGCTGTGAGCTTTGAGCTGTGGGCTATGAGTTCTCATCGCTCTAAGCTCATAGCTCATAGCTTTAGGGGCCAGGGGCGAAGACCAGGAAGGATGAAGGGGTAACTCCGTAGAGACGATCGTGTTGCCAGTCATAGAAAATTCCGTTCATCACGGCTCCGGCGTCATAGGTTTTCAGGATGGGAGTCTCGTTTCGTTCGAGCTTGACGGTATCGATCACGCGGATCTGCGCGGCGTCTGCAGTACCGGCGACGAAGGCATACCGCCCGTACGTGCCCGCGAGACTCAGGACGTCTCCGCCCACCTCCAGCGTCCACGGGCCGGGAGGAGGCGTGGGAACCGGCGCGTCCGCGACGGAGTACATGATGAGCTCGTCAATGGTCGAGCCGTTCATTCTGCCGATGAGGGCGGCGGTTCCGGAGGTGAGGATCGTGGTTCCGTCCTGCCCGTCCGGGAGGTCCATCCCAACGCCGGGGGCGAACGCGAGATGTTGAGGATCGAAGATGTCCACCACCAGGAACTCCGCCGCGTTGGCGGAGGTCGCGGCGTAGGCGTACCCGTCCTGGAGGCTTACCCCTAAGACACTGCCGCTCATGGCGAGGGAGCTTAAGAGCGACATCGGGCCGGTCTCGCTCATCTGGAGAGCGTAGAACTGGTTGTTCGGCGGATCGTCGAGCGTGCCGACGAACACCGTGTCTCCGTAGACGACGATCGATCTGGCTTTCCCGTTCCCGGGGAGATCGAAACTGTTCACGAGGTTGCCCGCGGCGAGGGAGGAGGGCGAAGAAATATCGTAGGCCTGTACCTCACTCGATGGATTGTCGGTCGCGATGTAGAGGCGCTCGCCGCTCACGGCGAGTCCGTACGCCGAAGCGCCGAGGTCGAAGGAGCCTGCTACCCGGACCGGCGCGGCCGGGTTCGTGACATCGAAGATATACAGTCCCTTCCCCCCCAGCGCATTGCTGCTTGTCACGTACGCGAAGTTCCCGCCAACGGCTATTTTCTGGTATTCCGGCGTTCCACTATCCGTGAGTAACGCGATGCGCGACATCGCCCCCCAATTGCCGATGGTCGCCACTTTCCGCCAGTTCGTGAGGTAGGTGGTGAGCGAGACGGAGCCGGACCGCGGAAGATCGAAACTCCATGACACGTTCGATGTAACCTCCATCCAGTCCATTCCCCGCGAGACTATGTCCACGTTCCTGCGGTACCCGTTCTCCTCGGCGGACGCTCCCGAGAACGTCCACCCCGTCGAGGTGAGCGCGACGCCGTGGGTTCCGAGCGTGAGCGAGGAGAAGCTGCGCGCGCGCATGGCACGGACCGCTTCGAGCTGCTGTTCTGCGAGGAAGACCGCGCGCGTCCGGTCGCCCCCCGCAACGGTCGATCGTTCGCCGAGGATCAGCGAGAAACCGATTCCTCCGAGGAAGAGCGTGAAAACGCCAATGGCGATGACCGCCTCCAGGAGGAGACTGCCGGAACGGGAGTTTTTCGGGAGACAGCGCGGGAAGAGGAGGGGGGATCCCCTCCTCTTCCCCTGCGCCGGTTGTCGGTGAAGCATTGGAATACGCACATGAACTCAGCGGAATGTCCAGCTATTTCTCCTGTGAGACGATTCTCATCAGTGCGTCCCCGCAGCCGAACTTCCTCGAGGCATCCACGTAGAGGGCGAAGAGGTTCTTGAGCGAGCGGTAGAGCACCGGGTGTTCCGCGAAGCGGTGCAGGCGGTCAGCCATCCTGTCCTGGATGATATTGAGGAGGTCGGAGCAGCTGCAGCCGTGCGTGTCCGCGAGAGAGTACGAGCTCACTTTCTTCCGCGGCCCCACACGGAAGACGGGGACGCTGTTTCCGCTGCGCGGAGATGTGAGCGCGTAGCGCTCGAACGAGAGATACTCCGTCGGAACGGCTTCCGGAATCTGCGTGGTGTACGGACACCAGTCGAGACTGCCGGTGATTCCGTCGTTGTCCGAGTCGTTATCCGTGGAAGGAGAAGAGCTCGAGGAGGAGCTCGTCGCGCTGCTGGCAGATGAGGAGGAGCTGGAAGACGAAGAGCTGGAGGAAGCGCCTCCGCCGCATCCGCCCGTGCTCGAGGCCTTGTCGATCGAGAGTACCGCGACAGCATCCTGATAGCCCGGCGAACTACTGTCACTCAGCTGGACGAGGATCGCGAGATCCCGGGAGCCGAGTCTCGCCTTTCCTTCATTATCCAGGAGATTGCGGAGGAAGGCTTTCATCTGGCCGCGCGAGACGATGGCCGGAAGGCCGCCGAAAGTTTCCCCGTGCCGCAGGACGCGGACGCGGGTGTCTCCTCTGCCGGTCTCCACCGTCCGGTTGAAGGCCCACGAGTACCGGCCGTTGAACGAGAGGAGGATCTGGCTTCCGGAACCGACATCGCGGAAGACCGTGAACTCGTTGCCGCGCAGGCCGCGGAAGCCGAAGAGTTCCTTCCAGGTGTTCCCTCCGTCGAAGCTGATGCGCGAACGGACGGCAATGCGCGGGCCGCGGAGACCGTACGTGCTCTCGGACCCCGCGATTTTCACCGTGACGTCGGCTTTTCCCTTGAGGGTGACAGTGCCGTCCAGATCGAGCCGGTAGGGCACGGCGCATGAGTCGGCGAGAGGTGCGCTGCTTGCGCTGCTGGAAGAGCTGGAAGCACCCGCGCTTGTGGAACTCGAACTTGCAGATCCGGAACTTGCCGAGCCTGTCGTCGGTCTTCCGGGGGCCCAGTAAATGTAGATGCCGTCATTTTCGATGGTGACACGGGTCTTAAAGTTCACCTTTTTCATGTTGCTTTCCAGGATGAACTCATCGCCCTGGGCGGTGTCGTTGACGATGCCGTCCAGCGGGTTGGCCGACGGATTCTGGGGGTCGTTGGAGATCGATGTGATGTGTGATTTCTTGAACGAAACGCGGGCATCGATGATTTTCTTCCCGACGCCCGAGGTATAGCCGTAGTTTACGATGTGGATCCAGCCGTTGCCCCGTTCGAGAGTCAGACCGGCCGTGACCGGCACCAGGCCTCCGTCAATAATGGTGTTCCCGCTCCCGTCGACGAGGGGGATCGACTGATGATCCGTGAATGCAACGCTCTGCGTTCCGACAAAAACAGTTCTTGTTCCGTCACCGGCCCCCGTGTTCTCCAGGCGGTCGAAGCGGACTTTCACGCGGGGCATGCTCTTGGTTGCACAGGAATATGGTTTCGCTTTGAATTTCAGGAGAACCGCCGCGCTCTGAAAGTCGGCAGTGCGGTCCAGTGTGCCCAGTTCGGTGATGATGAGGAGTTCATCCGACCCGATCCTGATTCGCCCATTGTCCCCGATGCGGTCTCGCATGAAGCGCTGGAGCGATTTCCAGTCGCTGAATGCGGGATAGTTGGGGAGGGGATCTCCGTTCCGCAGGAAATACGTGTGTCCGTCGTCGGAGTCCGAGCGGAATGTCTTGTTGAACAGCCAGGAATATCGGCCATTGAACCGGAGAACGATGGGAACGTTCGCCGGGAGGTTGGAGAGTGTGTATTCGTCTCCTTCCTCGATAGTCCGTCCGTTGAACAGGTCTGTCCAGGCACTGCCGCCGTCCATACTCAATGCGGCGCGCACCGGGATTCTGGGGCCGCCGGAACCGTACGTGATCATCGATCCCAAAATTCTTATCTTCACTTCGTTCGATCTCACCGTTCTCAGGAAGTGACCGTTCTCCAGCCGGTAGAAGATGTCGCAGGGAAGATTGTCCCCTTCACCCGGAGCGTCATTATCGTCGTCATCGGCATCCATGTCCTCCGAGCTGGAGGAACTGCTTGTTCCGCTGCTTACGGAGCTGCTCGATGAGCCCCCACCCCCTCCCGGTATCGAACTGCTTGCCGAAGAACCGCTGCCAGAAGTGCTGCTCGTCGAGGAACCCCCGCCCCCGCCCGGCAGAGAGCTGCTTACCGAGCTTCCGCCCCCTCCCGGCACGCTGCTCGTCGAAGATTCGCTGCTCACTTGCGAGCTCCCGGTTGATTCGCTGGAGCCTGTACTTCCTGTACTCGATGTGCTGCTGCCCGAAGATCCTTCCGAATGCGTGGGTGTGATGATATCACTCACCGTGATGACGCCGCTGCGGTCTATGTCGATCTGGCGGTAGCTGTCCGTGACCGTTGATGTCACGAGGACGCTGCCCGTCACCAGCGGAAGACCGTCAATGCGCGTGAACACCACCTCCGTGAGCCCCGTGGTCTCGATGGTTGGGGGGAGGGGGAACACTATGTCACGATCCGGGTTCCTCTCGGCGTAGGCATCCCCCGCGAAGAGGGTGCCATCCGGGAAATATACTCCCCATGCCGAGTCGAACTTCCCCGCCTGCGAGAGCGTTTGTGCGGCGCGGAGCGACTGCACGAGATGTTGGGTCGCGGTGTCCAGATCCGAGTTGATCTGGTACTGGCGGAACATCGGGATCGTGACTCCCGCCGCGACAGCCATGAGACCGATGACGAGGAGGACCTCGATCGCGGTGAAGCCCCGGCAGAGCCGGTCGCGGAAGCGTTCCTGTTTCCCGGAGAGGGCGTGCCTCGAGAAGCTGCGCATAGGAGAGTGGGGAAGGGAAATTATCGGCCTACCGACCCGACGATCGAGTAGATAGGAACAATGATAGCAAATGCGATGGTGCCGACGATGCCGCCGATGAAAATCAGGAGGATCGGTTCTAAGACCACGGGGAGGCGGGCCGCCGCTTCCTCAGCCTTCTTTTCGTAGATGTCGGCGATCCTGAGGAGCATATCCGCCATCTTCCCCGATTTCTCTCCGGTGATGATCAACTGCTGGACAGAAGCGGGAATCAATGACTTTGTCTCCTTCAGCGTCTCGAAGGCGATTGCGAAGGATTGGCCCATCTCGATCGCATCAGCGAGGCGGAAGTAGAACCGTCTGTAGTAGACCGTGTCGGTCACTTCCGCCATCGAGCGGATGGATGCCACGAGGGGCACCCCTGCGCGGAGCAGGCTCCCCAGGATGACGCCGAACCGCGCGATCGTCGCCGAACGCGCCATGGTCCCGATGCCCGGCAGCCGGAAGATGAGCTGCTGCACTGGTCCCCGGAGTCCCGTGTACCGGAAGAGCAGGAACAGCAGGAAGCAGAAAACGCCGAAGAGCGGGACGGCGACGTTTCCGTGATCCCGGAAGAAGTTCGCGATTCCGATAATGATCCGGGTCACGAGCGGGAGCTTGGCATTGAGGGAGAGGAGGACGGTGACGAGCTGCGGCAGCACGAACCATGCGAGGCCGAGTGTGATCACGACGGTGAGCACGAGCACGATCGACGGGTAGATCATCGCCATCTTCACCTTTGCCCGGAGGGAACGGTCTTTCTCCTGCTGCACGGAGAGGTACTCCATGTTCTTGCTCAGGGATCCGGCTTCCTCACCGATGCGGATGAGCGCGAGTGCGTACGGCGAGAAGAAATTCCGGTTGTCCATCGCCCGCCAGAGCGCGATGCCGCTCTCCACCTCCCCGATGACCTGGGCAGTGACTTTCTTCATGGCCTTCGTCCGCAGTTCCATCTGGATCGTCCTCAGCGCGTCGATGACGGAGAGGCCGGAATTGAGGAGGATCGCGAGATTCTCGATGAAATTCGCGCGCTCCTTCCCGAGTCCGATGGAGCCGAGCCCGTCGAGGAATCGCTGCAGCCCCGATTTGCGTGCGGTCCCGAATTGCGAGGTCAGCGTTTCCGCTGTTTTCTTCTCAAGCTTCTCTTTTTCCTTCTCCTTCCCCTTCTCTTTCACAGGGGTCTTCTCCGCATGCTCTTTCGTTGCCTCCGCCGGTTTCGCTGTAACGGCTGGAGAAGCTTTTGCCGGCGATAGCGCAGCGGGCATGGAGAGCGAGACCTTCAGGCTATTGCTGCCTGTCGGATGCGCGCTTCGCGAGTCCTGTGCGCTACTTGCCTTTGGCCGGGAGTTTTTTTCGTTCATGGGCAGGGAAGAAGATTTCCTCCGGAGGAGCGGCGACACGCATCAGCTCCTCGATGGTCGTGAGTCCTGATTTCACTTTCTCCAGCCCGTCCTCGAACAGGAAGAGCATCCCGTTTTCCCGTGCCCTGAGGAGGATATCGGAGCTGCTCGCCCGTGCGATGATCAGCTCCTCGATCGCCTTGTTCACTTCCAGGAGTTCGTAAATCCCCACGCGTCCGCGATACCCGGTATTGCCGCAGGCATCGCACCCCTTCCCGCGGTAGAGGTGGACGGACTCTTCCGTCGTGAAGTAGTGTTCCGCGCCCTTGAAGAGCAGGCGCGCCTCGCGCGCCGGAATGGTATAGCTGAAACGGCAGTTCGGGCAGATGCGGCGGGCGAGGCGCTGCGCCACCACCACCTCGAGCGTGGAGGCGAGGAGGAACGGCTCCACGCCCATGTCGATGAGGCGGGGGATGGCCGTCGCGGAATCATTCGCGTGGAGCGTCGAGAACAGCAGGTGCCCGGTCAGCGCCGCGTTTACGGCGATGGTCGCGGTCTCGGTGTCGCGGATCTCGCCGACGAGGATGATATCCGGGTCCTGGCGCACGAGGGCGCGCAGCCCCTTCGCAAACGTCAGGTTCGTCAGCTGGTTCACCTGGATGTGGTTGATGCCGGGGATCTTGTACTCCACCGGGTCCTCGATGGTGGAGACGTTCACGTCCGGACGGTTGCGCATCTTGATGAGACCGTAGAGGGTGGTGGATTTCCCCGATCCCGTCGGTCCGGTGGCGATGATCATGCCGAACGGCTTGTGCGCGGCTTTCTCCAGGAGTTCCCGGTAGTAGTCGGAGAATCCCAGGTCCGTGAGCGTGAGGTTCCGCACGTATTCGGAGAGGAGACGCATGACGATTTTCTCCCCGTCCACGATCGGGATGATCGAGACGCGGACGTCCATCGTTCCGGCGCGCGATTTGTAGCGTATGGCGCCGTCCTGCGCGGCGAAATGCTCGTCGATTCTGAGGTTTGCTTCGATCTTGATTCGGTTCACGATTCCCTCGTAGAACTGCTTCGGGAGCCGTCCGGCCTCGTGCATTACGCCGTCAACGCGGAAACGGACGACGACGTCTTCCTCCCGCGGCTCGAAGTGGATGTCGGACGCCTTGAGCCCCATGGCGTCCTCGAAGATTTCCTCCAGAATTTCGGGGGCCACCTGGTGCTGCTTCTCGATGATGGACTGGAAGCGGGTTGCCAGCGGCTTGTGGTAGAGGGAGAAGGTGCCGCTGACCGCATTCTTCGGCGCGTAGACGAGGATCACCTTCCCCGCGAATTTCTTCCCCTCCGTCTTCGCGGTTTTCCCCCAGAAACTGCGCTTCGCCTTCTCCGCCTCCTTCGCCGCTTTCCCCGTGAGCACCATCGTCTTCCGGCCGACGTTCGCGCGGATCGCTTCTTCCAGGCCTTCCTGCGACGGGCCGGAAGTCGCGACTGTGATTTCCTTGTCGCTGCTTGCAATCGCGATTGCCGAGAACGTCCGCGCGAATTCTTCGGGGAGGATCGTCACCGTTTCGCGTGGCGGCGGCTTCGCGAGGAGATCGTAGAATGGCAGCTTGTAGTACTCGGAAAGGGCATTCTCGAGGAGGTCCGCCGTGAGGAGGCGCCGCTCGAAGAGAATGATGCGGAGTTCCACTCTCCGTTCCTCCGCCTCATGCAGGACATCCTTCAGTTCTTCCCCGGAGAGATAGTTCTGCTTGAGGAGGATGTCGCCGAGGTCTGCGTTCGTGAGTTGCATAGACTAGAAGACGGATTGGACACGCGCGATAATCTCCGCGATCGGCGTGTTGGATTTCACGAAGTAATCTATGGCTCCCAGCCCCTTCGCCTTGGTACGGTCCTCGTCCTGCCCCAGATTGCTCAGGACGATCACCGGAACCCTGATCTTCCGGCTCTTCATCTCCTCGAGAACGGCGAAGCCGTCCATCACCGGCATGATGAGATCGAGGAGCATCAAGTGGTATCCGCCTTTTTTGAGTTCTGCGAGGGCTTCCTCCCCGTTCACGGCGATGTGCGTCTGGTAGCCCTGGCTCTTCAGTTTCATCTCCAGTGCGTGCGCCAGCGGGCGCTCATCTTCCACGATGAGGATGGACTTGTTCTTCACTTTCACCGGAGGCCGGGGAACGGCCGGCTCTGCGCAGCCGCCTCCTTTCGGTGGTACCTTTGGATTTTTTGGTGTCATAAATCCAGATATCATAGCACAAAACCCTCTCGTTCACAACGCAGGCAGAGCCTGTTACACTGTTCTCGTGCCGAAGCGATCTTCCCCCGCACCGCATCGACGTGCCTTGCTCTCGGTATCCGAGAAAACCGGCATTGTGGATTTCGCGCGCGTGCTCCAGAACGCCGGGTACGAGATCGTTTCGACCGGCGGAACGCAGCGAGCCCTCGAACAAGCGAAAATCCCAGTGACCCACGTCGAGAAGATCACGCAGTTTCCGGAGTGTTTCGGCGGCCGCCTCAAGACTATTCACCCGCTCGTCGCGGGTGGTGTCCTCTTCAAGCGCGGAGACAAGGAGCAGCAGAAAGAAGCCAAGACACTGGGCATTCAGCCGATTGATATTGTTGTCGTGAATCTCTATCCGTTTGAGGAAGCGTATCGGAAAGCTTCAAGCTACAAGCGGCCAGCTTCAAGTGGGTTTGTTTTGAGTGAAGAAGTGATTGAGCAGATTGATATCGGTGGGCCGACACTTCTCCGGAGTGCCGCGAAGAACCATTCGAGCGTCACGGTCGTGTGCGATCCCGGTGATTATCCGCGGGTCATGGAGCAGATCGAAAAGACCGGAACCACGACCATGGAGCTTCGCTCGGAACTTGCGGCGAAGGTCTTCACGCATACGGCGGCGTACGACGCACTCATTGCCGAAGCTCTTTCCGGCGGGCTGTCTGCCGGAGTGGTATTGGAGCGGGGACAGATGCTGCGTTATGGGGAAAATCCGCATCAGAAAGGCATTTTCTATTCGATTGCCGGTCGGCTGGCACAGCGGTGGAAACAATTGCAAGGCAAAGGTTTGAGTTATCTGAATATTCTCGACTCTGATGCCGCATGGAGAATGGCCGGTGATTTCAAATGTCCGACTGCCGTTTTCGTGAAACACGCGAACCCGAGTGGGATCGCTTCCCATGAGAGGATCGAGGAGGCGTTCCAGCTGGCATACGACACGGACCGGCTTTCCGCGTTCGGCGTCATTATCGCCATCAACCGGCCCTGCACCGGTTTGGTCGCCAAAAAAATCATCGATCAGAAGATTTTTACCGAAGTGTTCCTGGCGCCTTCGTTCGAGAATGAAGCTTTGGATTTGCTCAAACAGAAGCCAAATATTCGTGTGCTCGAGATGGATCACGCGCGTTTTTCCGACGCGCCCGTCTACCGCTCGGCATTCGGCGGGATGCTGGTACAGGATGAGGATACGCGCACGGTCACGGAGAGCGATCTCACGTGCGTGACCGACCGGAAACCGACCCCTGAACAGCTCGAGGACCTCCTCTTCGCCTGGAAGGCGGTGAAGCACGCGAAATCCAACGCCATCGTCCTTGCCAAGCGCCAGGTGACCGTTGGCATCGGTTGCGGTCAGACGAGTCGAGTGGATTCGACGTGGATCGCCGCGAAGCGCGCGGGAGTGAACGCGCAGGATGCGGTGATGGCGAGCGACGCGTTCTTCCCGTTCCCGGACGCGGTGGAGGAAGCCGCGAAGCATGGGGTAGCCGCGATCATCCAGCCGGGTGGGTCTATCCGCGACAAAGAAGTTTTCGCACGTGCGAATGAGCTGGGGCTGGTGATGGTTCTCACGGGAGTGAGGGGATTCCGACATTAGTTGTTCTTTTTCTGTCCGAGCGACAGAAAAAGAACCAAAAAGAGCGCGTGTGCGCCAACGTCCGCCCGCAGACCCCCGCCGTGGCGCACGCCACCCTTCGTTGCTCTACATTTATCGCCCGACAAAATCTCATCGTTGATCGCTAGTCGCTGCCCGCTTATCTTGGCTGCCGCCGCGTCGCGTTGCCGCGCCTGATAGGGAATCTCGCTAGAATGCTCCTGTGTTTCCTCGTATCTCGTGCAGGGGGCGGAAGGTCTACCTTCGCCAGGCGAAGAGGGAGGATGTTCCCGTTCTCGCGCAGTGGGTTTCTGACATGGAGGTCATGAAGCATGTCACCATGCGCACATTCACGCTTGAGGAAGAATACGCATGGTTTCGTGAGATGCAGGCAAATGCTGACGAGCATGTGTTCTTCATTTGTCTTGCCGGAAGCGGCGAGCTGATCGGTTCGTGCGGTATTCACGATGTGCGAAATCCGCAGACCGTAGGAATTGGATTGTTCATCGGTGACAGGACGCAGTGGGGGAAAGGGTACGGCACGGAGGCTGTGCAGCTGCTTCTGAGCCACATCCATAAAGTGCTTGAAGTTTCACGCGTGCGACTCAGGGTAGACACGGTGAATCGGTCGGCGATCCGCTGTTATGAAAAATGTGGATTCAAGATTTATGAACGACACAAAAATCCTGAGCGGATTTTCAGCAATGGCGAGGAATATTTCATGGAACGTTTATTCTGAAGTGGTTTTTCCCCATGCTACACTGCGCTCTCTTATGACAAAAAAGCCCATTTTCTCCGGCCTCAACCGTTCGGTTTTCGATCAGGCCAATCCTGCGCCGTATGCGCTGAAGGCGAAGCGTGGTGTGGATGAGGAGGTGGTTCGGCGGATCAGCGCGGACAAGAAAGAGCCCAAGTGGATGCTCGAGCACCGACTTGAGTCACTCAAGGTTTTCTATAAGAAACCGCTTCCAGAGTGGGGGCCGAGTCTCCAGAAATTGGACCTCAATGACATCATTTACTATGCCAAGACCGGGGCGGGAGAGACGGACAAATGGGAGGAAGTCCCGGCGGAAATCCGCCGTGTCTACGACCGGCTTGGGATTCCCGAGGCCGAGCGGCGGCTACTCGCTGGAGTCGGTGCGCAGTACGAGAGCGAAGTGATCTACCATCGGCTCAAGAAAGAGTGGGGGAAACTCGGCGTCATCTTCCTCGACATGGACAACGCGCTCCGGCTCCATCCGAACCTGGTTCGGAAGTACTTTATGAAATGCGTTCCGGCGACCGACCACAAATTTGCAGCGCTTCATGGTGCGGTCTGGTCGGGCGGGACATTCCTCCACGTTCCGAAGGGCGTGAAGGTTGAGCAACCGCTGCAAGCCTATTTTCGCATGAACGCGCCGAACATGGGGCAGTTCGAGCACACGCTCATCGTCGCGGAGGAGGGCTCCTGCGTTCACTACATCGAAGGGTGCTCTGCGCCGAAGTACCCCTCGGCTCCGCTCGGGGCAGGTGGCAACCAGGCGCTCCATGCGGGGCTCGTGGAAATTTTCGTGAAGCCGGGGGCAACGGTGCGCTATAGCTCGGTGGAGAACTGGAGCCGTGATACCTACAACCTTAATACGAAGCGCGCAATCGTGGAGAAGGACGGCACCATCGAGTGGATCGGCGGGAACATGGGGGCGGGAACGACGATGCTCTATCCGTGCAGCGTGCTTGCCGGTGAAGGGGCGAGAGCGGATCACATGGGCATCGCGCTTGCGGGAGGCAGCCAGTGGCAGGACACTGGTGCGAGAGTGGTGCATCTCGCTCCGCATACCTCGAGCAAGGTCATCAGCAAATCAGTGAGCAAAGATGGCGGAGTCTGCGTCTACCGTGGGTCACTCAAGATCGCGCCGGAAGCGCATGATTGCACTGTGAGCGTTGAGTGCGATGCGCTCCTCCTCGATGAAGAGAGCCGCGCGGATACCGTTCCGACCATTCAGGTGCGCAATGACGATGTCACTATCGCACACGAGGCGCGAGTGGGGAAACTCTCCGAGGAGGATCTCTTCTACCTCCAGTCCCGCGGCATCACGGAGGAGCACGCGAAGGCGATGATCGTGAACGGGTTCATGGAGCCGATCGTCCGGTTATTACCTTTGGAATACGCAGTGGAGATGAACAGATTGATTGAGATGGAGATGGAGGGATCGGTGGGATGAAAACTGTGAGAGACAGACCCGCTAACCAGCTTGGCATGGGGTAAGTGCTCATGGTCTTTCCCCCGTCCTCACTCCGCCCCGCTGCGCGGGGCACCTCTCTCCATTGCGATGGAGAGAGGGAATCTCAGGATAAGAACAACAGAAGTCACCCTTCTCCACCGCGGTGGAGAAGGGATGGGGGATGAGGACGGTACTGAAATGCG
>ORJL011581264.1_pt1 | contig 13645 bp, 5 predicted proteins | sample 1779941 | NCBI WGS metagenome assembly ORJL01 (sample SAMEA104232317, study PRJEB22302) | groundwater metagenome | biome: forest; feature: aquifer; material: groundwater | place: USA | collected 2011-08-07 | depth 5.8 m
ACTAAGGCAGATTTGCTGTCACCCGCAGTTGATTGATAATGCATATTCGGGTACATCCGGGAAGTATGAAGTATGGAAGGAAATGGTAGAAGAATTGCTTGCTGAGAACCATAAAGCCCTAATTTTCTCTCAATTTGTGAAAATGTTGAGGGTTCTTTCCGAGCATTGTGATACTCTTGAGGTTGATTATGAGTATTTAGACGGTTCTACAAGGGATAGGGAGGAGCGTGTAAAGCGTTTTCAGGATAATGAAGATGTGCGGTTGTTTCTTATAAGCTTGAAGGCGGGGGGAGTTGGGTTGAATTTAACTGCGGCGGATTATGTTATTCATTACGATCCATGGTGGAACCCGGCAGTGGAGATGCAGGCGACTGATAGAACGCACCGTATAGGTCAAACAAAAAATATCTTTTCGTACAAGTTAATTACCAAAGATACGATTGAAGAAAAGATATTATTACTTCAAGAAAAAAAGAAAGAACTTGTACAATCCATTATTACTGCTGAGACGGGAATAATGAAACAGATCACAAAAGAAGATATTGAGATGTTGTTTGAGTAATAAATTGTATTTTTTTGAGATTGCAGATGACCTGCTCTCATTCATACTTTAGAGTGGTTCTAAAAATCCCTACGCTCGGTACCGCGTCCTCGCAGAACCAAGAAATTAAATAGGATTGAGCACTCTGCGAGGACGCAGAGTGGGGCAGGGGTAGTTTTTAGAACCACTCTTTAAAAACTAAATTCCCCGCCAAACGTTTTAAATAGTAACAACGCATTTAAACCGATAATGACAACTGCACAAAGGACTGCCATTATTGTTGTAAATCGTTTGTTGGCAAAATCTCCCATGAGTTTTTTATCGGTTGTGAATTTGATGAGTGGAATGATTGCAAACGGTAATTGGAAACTTAACGCTACCTGACTGAGGACAAGCATTTGCAAGGGATTCACTTCTAATGCAATTGCAATAACCGCGGGGACCATAACGATGAGTCGCATAACAAGTCTTCGAAGCCATGGTCTTATTTTGATATCAATAAATCCTTCCATCACAATTTGTCCCGCCATTGTTCCAGTGGTGGATGAAGATATCCCCGATGCTAAGAGTGCAATTGCAAAGACAAACGAAGACATCCCGCCAAATAATACCTCTAATGTTTTATGCGCTTCTTCGATGGAAGTGACCTCAAGATTGCGTGAGAAGAATGCCCCTGCCGACATAATTAAAATTGCAGAGTTTACAAACCACGCGCCGTTCAATGCGATGATGGAATCTAACTTGGCGTACCAAAGCGCTTTTATTTTTTCTTCGATTGAAGGTTTAGGAGTAAGCCGCGCCTGTATAATATTTGAGTGGAGATATAAATTGTGCGGCATGACTGTTGCGCCAAGAATTCCAATTGCAATCATAATGCTTTCTGAGCTGATTTCAGGTACTATTATATGATAGGGAATTAATCCCCACTGCGGGTTGGCAATAAACAGTTCAACAACGTAACAAAGTCCAATTGTTGCCACAAATGAGATAATAATGTATTCAAGCGGGCGGAAGCCGTACCGTTGAAGGGCTAATATTAATAGTACATCAAATCCGGTAATAAGGGTAGCAGTAAGTAAATCGATATTGAATAGAAGATAGATTGCTATGGCGGAGCCTAAAAATTCAGCCAAATCGGTGGCAATCATGGCAAGTTCTGCGGTAAACCATAGAAATAAGGATGTTTTGCGGGAATATTGATCTCGGCAGTTTTGAGCTAAATCTCTTCCGGTAACGATTCCAAGCTTTGCAGAAAGGGTTTGCAACAGGATTGCTATCATATTACTGAGGAATATTACCCATAATAGAGAATAGCCGAATCGCGCCCCGCCTTCGATATCTGTTGCCCAGTTTCCCGGATCCATGTAGCCTACGCTAACAAGGAATGCCGGTCCAAGGTAACGGATAGCGCCCACATTAAAGAATTTTCTCTTTTTCTTTGGAGAACCCTGAGTAGTATCAGTTATTCCGTTTAATATCGAGCTTAACATCATTTGTTACTTGCCTTTATCAATGAAAATACTTTTTGCCATTACGGGACTTAATGGGATTTCGCGATTCCCGAGTTTAATCATTACAGAACCATCAAATTTGATTACATGGGTTAGTTTAATGGTACTATTGAGACCGATACCGATTTTTGTAAGGAGTTTTAAGACTTCAGGGCTATCATCACTTACGCGTACAACGCTTCCTTCATCACCAACATGACATTCAGCGAGAGAATTGTAGCTGTATTCTACAAGTTCTCCGTTTGCTGTGGGAATAGGGTCTCCGTGTGGATCAACTTTGGGATAGCCGAGCGCTTTATCAATTCGTACTTCTAATTCGTCAGAAGTTTCGTGTTCTAATCGTTCTGCTTCATCATGGACTTCATCCCACCTGTAATTGAGGAACGTGACAAGAAACATTTCCCACAAACGATGACGACGAACCATTTTTAATGCCAGGCGTTTTCCCTTGGTTGTAAGTTTAACTCCCCTGTACGGTTCATAATGGATGAGATTTTTCTCGGATAATTTTTTAAGCATATCTGTAACAGAGCCTGCGCCTATGCCGAGATGTTTGGCAAGCGATGTTGTGAGAACAGTTTGATGTTCTCCTTCAAGTCTGTAAATGCTTTTTATGTAATCTTCAGTAGATTGATTTGCCATGTTCCAACGAATAAATAATTTAGGTTCGCCTAAATATAAGTTTTGATATGCACAAATGCAAGAGGTGGATTAAATATTAAATTAAGGGTTGTTATAAAAACTCTTTATGCTTGGTTTTAAGTCCTCGAAGAATTATTAAATCGAATAGGTTTCAGCATACTGCGAGGACGTGGGTGGAGTTGGTTTAGTTAGGTTGAGGAAAGATGGTTTTCATTAATGCTAAATTGTTTTGTTCTCAAAAGTGTGACTAGTATGCTGTTAAGTCATTTTCATTATTACTCTGATAGTATTGGCTACGTGACCACCCCCAGCCCCTCCTCATTCGAGGAGGGGAGTGAAGGTGTTTGATCGAATATCTTTTGAGAAGTCCTTAACCATGACTGCATTGGAGAGGAGTCGCGGTAGTTTTTAGGACAGTTCTCAGGGTGAAGATACTATGTTGTTTTGTACCGTGTAAAAAGTGAAAACCGCGATTTGTTGAATAAAATCAATAAAAAATGGTTTTAAAAAGAAATTTAGGTATAACCAGTCACATGATAAATGCAATTATTGGGCTGAAATGGGCAGATAAAAAAAACTTTAAATTTTTTCATCAAAAGACTTGACACTTTGCAAAAGATTTGTTAAAATTGGGAAGTGTGAACACTAAGTGGTCAAAGCCTTTTCAAGTTATTTCCTCACCTTTAGGTAGCTTGTTCAGGTACGCATGCAAACACGAAGTGCTCATTGCTCCAGGTGTAGTTACTCAACAATAATCAAAAAAACCATATTACTATTTATTACTTTTACAAGTTGTTCTGAAACAGATAAGGATAGCCGGGAAAGAAATGGCTGGCTGTTGTTATCATGTAAGAATCTGTATCAAGCTCGGGAAGTAATGTTAGTTTGTTGGGGTTGTTGTTGCTTTGCAATTGAATTTGAAATTATTAAAATCAATATATAACTAACTAATCCACTAACAATTCACTAACAAATTAGGAGCAGGTATCATGAAATACCTTAAACTGTTTGTAACACTTTTGACTGTGTTAACTTTGGTTGCAACTTTTGCCTACGCAGGTGGCGCGAAAAATGCAAACAACGGTGGTGTATCAATCAATTCGATTGGAACACAAACCAACATGGGAACATATTCAAAAGCTTCATTAACGCGACCGCAGCCAATCGAAAAAGATGCCGCTGATGTTGCAAAGTTCAATAAATCCGGCCGAACGATGTCGGTTAGCAGTGATGTGTATTCAACATCATCACCGAAACCACGTCGTGAAGTAACCAGTATCGATCCGTTGGCTGGTAATTACGACATTCCGGGTGATTTCTCATCTATCTCTAACGCCGTTGCAATTCTTAACTATGTCGGTGTTTCAGCTAATGTTACATTCACACTTACAGCCGCAAGCTATACAGAAAATTGTGATATCGTATTCGGAGCATATGCGGGTTCTGATACATATACAGTAACCGTTCAGCCTGCAACCGGCGTAGCGACAACTGTAAATTTCCTTTCTACAGCAACATCAGGAAAAGGTTTCGCATTCAATGGCGCAATGAATGTTACCATTGATGGTTTAAACACAGGTGGTTCAAGTTTAACACTTAAATATCACTCAGCTTCAGTATATCCGTCAGGCGATGCATTCGGTTCCACTATCTTTATTACGGGTGGATCAGCTTACATTACTGTCGCGAATGCTTCTATTGAAGGTATCGTCAATGATCCAGTATGGGCAAACCAGACATCAGGTCGTTCAGGCGTATTTATTTGGGCGGCTGATACGGATCCATACGAAAACGATTACATCACATTCGATGGTTTAACAATCACAAACGCATCATACGCTTTCAAAGCATTTACAGGCAGAAATCTTATTAACCTTACCGGTTATCAAATTACTGTAACAAACTGCCGCGTAGGTGGTGCGTATGGTAATCCCGTTGCACATGGCGGTTTCTGGGAATATGACGCTGTCGTCAATTTCAATAACAATATTTTTGATGGTATCAACATGCTTCAAACATATTGGTATAATGGCACTGATGAATATGACATTAGTGCAGGTTTCTCAGCCTCCCCCGCTCCTGCGGATGCATATAGTGTGTTGTATAACTCACAGGCTACTGCTTCCTATTTCGTTGGTTGCGACGTTGGTGTATTTAATGACAATATTTGGAGAAACGTTCATTATTCCGGTTCAGCCGGAGATGGAATGTTAGTTTATGGTATCAGAATCAGTCAGGGTAACGACGGTTTCAACGTACCTGCAAAAGCCTTTAATAATCGAATCTATGGCATAACCAGTGATCCCGGTGCAGCTGCTATTCTCCGTGGAGCACGTGGTACAATTGGCCAGTTCCATCATAACTCAATTCGCTTAGAAGGCAGCGTTGCTGCCGGTACACAATCTGATTGTATCAGTGGCGTCACTGCAGCTTACAATAATGCATTTTCAAATGAAATTACAGGTAGTAGTTACTCACTTACAGCTGCTATATCTTCCGGTGGTACATTCGCTAACAATGCTATGTATGCAACCGGTAGAATGGTTAATAGCGGAGCATATCCAACAACAGCAGCTGCAATCTCTGGTGGACAAAATGTCGGTGGTGTCTTTGGTCCGGTGAATTTCACGGCAGATTTACACCTTGATCCTGCAGGTCCTTCATCAGCAGAAAATATCGGTAAAACAAATTTAGCTTATGTTACTGATATGGATGGAGATACTCGAGACACATCAGCAGGCGGAACTCATCCCGATGCAGGCGCCGATGAAGTAGCATTAGCACTTACAGCTTCAATGGGTCCTGATGTACTTACCGGTGTGTTCTCAGCGCCTCCGGCAGGTATTCCTTCCGGCGTTCCTCAAGCTCCAAAATTAATCGTAAGAAACAACAGTAATGTAGCAGTTGGCGCGTTTGATGTTACTGCAACAGTTTCTGATGGTTATAGTGAAGTCATGAATGTTGCAGGTTTAGCAGCAGGTGCATCACAATCCTTGACCTTCCCCAATTGGACACCGGCATCAGCGGGTTCATATACCTTCAATGCTACATCAGCTTTAACAGGTGACGTAGATCCAAGTAACGATGCGGCACCGGCTTATACGATTTCGGTATCAGCACCGACCGTCATTGTTGATACAACCTACACTTGGAATGCAAGTGACGAAGGTTGGACACGCAGTGTTGACTGGGTACGTAGCAGTTCGTTTACTAAATTAGGCGGACCCAAAGACGGTTCTTCAATGGTAACAAACCGTCCGAATTTGGCTTCTACCTATACTGAAGGCGCTTATGCAAGTTCACAGGGATACGCAGCAGCATATCCCGGTGCAAACATTTTAACTTCAGAGTGGATGGATTTATCAACAATTGGTGGTGGTACAGATCTCTATCTTTCATTCTATCAAACATTAGATGTTGAACCTTTATGGGATCGCAGCTGGTGGGAATATACCACCGACGGCGCAACATGGAATCATATTGGTGTACAAGATGATCCCAATGGAGTCAACTGGTACAATACCTCATTATATGAATGGTCAGCAATGGATCGCTCACAATTTGATAGTGCAACAATGATTCAATATGGTTTGTGGACTACTCCCGCTCCAACAATCTTCCCATCATGGACATCAAACGGCGCAGCAATTCCCGGAACAGGTCCTTTCGGATGGGTATATAGTCAATTAAAGATGACATCAGCAGATTATCCAACACGTTCAGCAAACATTCGTTTCCGTTTTGTCGCTTTCTCTGATGCCGTTGGATCAACAGATCCGGGCGGATGGGCAATCGATAACGTTCGTTTAGCAGGAACAGCAAATCCATTATTCGGTGCATTCCACGGTCAAGTATTTGCCGACCTCGATGGTGATGGAATCTTTAACAATGCAGATACCCCATTTGCCTCAACCAAAGTATATCTTGGACGTTTCGGTTCATATTTTGATTCAACAACAACCGATGTATCAGGTAACTATGTATTTGCAACACAAGCAGATCTACCCGCATCATACAGCATTAAAGTTGATCTCAGCGGTTATTCCTATACAGTACCTGCAAGTGCAGCAACCACAGGTATTGCAGTGGTAAATCATCCAGCAGACGGATCTGATATTGCAGTCGATTTTGGCGCATATGTCGGTTCAGTAGCCGGTATGGTATTCAACGATGTTAATGACAATGCAACAAATGATACCGAAGCCGGATTAAGCGGTTGGGTAGTTGAAGTACACAAAGATTCAGCAGCAGGCGCATTAGTTGGTTCATCAACATCTGATGTCAACGGTGCATGGTCAATGAGTCTTCCACCATACGCAACATACGTTGCAAAATTAGTAGCAAAAACAACCGGTCGCCAGACCTTACCTGTAAGCAACGGAACATTGTCGTTTGCAGTTAGCGGCGCATCAGGCGGCGGTTCTGCAATAGTAACAGGTCAAGAATTCGGTGTGTTCTTTTATGCTGATGTTACCGTCTACGCTTTAGTTGACCTTGATGGTAATGGTCACGGTGAGAATATATTATGGCCTGCAGGCGCAGCAACTGCATATACATTATACAAAGGCGCAACTAAAGTCGATTCAGCTGTCCTCGGGAATGGTGTTATCAGCAAATCATACAGTGGTCTTGATGCCGGTAGCTACACAGTTACATTTGTGTATGTACAACCGGGATGGATTGTTACCAATGGTTCAACAACACATAATTTCACAATTTCAACCAGCGGAACTACCTATCGAGATACTATTGCCGGCTTCAAGTTAGTCAGCATTTCCGGTATGGCTTTCGTTGATGCAAATGGTGATGGCTTGTCAGCAGGTGATTCACCCGCAGTAGGTCGTATCATTACAATCACAGGCGATAGGGGTGGTTCAGATACAACAGATGCATCAGGTTTATTCTCCTTCATAGTTGGACCGGGTGCACATACAATGAGCCAAACCTTACCTTCAGCATCATGGGTAGGCACAAAACCAACAGCTAACGGAGGAACCTATGTTTATACATCGTTCTCAGCTAGCGCTCCAGGTCAAGATAAATCAAATCAAGATTTCGGTTCATTCGAAACCTATAGCTTAAGCGGTCAAGTTTTCCGTGATTATAATAATGACGGTTTAATGAACGGCGCAGACGAAGGTTTTGATGGAGTCGCAGTCTCCTTAACAGGTTCATCTGATGTAACAACATCAGGCGGCGGTATGTTTGAATTTACTGGTGTAGGTAACGATACATTAACCTTATCAGTAACAGCGCCTTCTGGATTCGCAGTATCATCAACACCTACATCATTTACAATAGTGGGTGCAAGCGGTACAAACGTCTCCGGTGATAACTTTGGTTTATACCAGACATCAGATGGAACAAACAAATATCGTACATTTACTTTAGATTCATTACAAGCATGGGCTTTATTAAAAGCAACTGCATTCCCGAAAACAGGATATGCAATGCCGAACATTCAAGTCATGTATAATGAAATCTACAAGCAAGCAAAGGATTCAGCAAAAGCAACCGGTATTATGGTTGGTGCATCCGGCGTGAAACTTGATCCTACAAACTTAAAGAGCAAAGATAAAGGTTACCTCGTTCCATCTAAGGGTTCCGAAATTAATGCAACATTCTACAAAAAAGGTAAGACCGGCGCAATCTATCAGACCGGTACAGCACGTGGTTTAGATTTCTTAGCAGGCAACTCAGCAAGAATCTTAAAGTTAAACAAGAGTCTTGCACCTGATAAGCATAACAATGTGCTTCTTGGAAACATGTTAGCGTTAAGTATCAATATTGCCGCAAGTGATTGGGGCAAAACACCGGCAGGATTCGGTGATTTAGTGTACATTGGTGGCGGAACATATAACAACATGACCGTAGCCGAAATCGCAACTGCAGGCGGCTTATTAATGACAGCATGGGAAGGTGAAGCAGCATCAAAGTTCACAGACCTCAATGCAGTTGTTGCAGCCATCAACGCAGAATTCGATGGACCACTTGATACAGTTTCAGGTTGGAACAAAACAAGCAAATTAGTATATACCGGTGTGTCAGCAGTATCCGGTAGCGCAATCTTAAAAGCAGGTTCAGGCTCATCACCACGCGTCCATGCCGATCAGGTATGGGAAGTTGAACCAACAACTTTTGAGTTAGCACAGAACTATCCAAATCCATTTAACCCGTCAACAACAATCTCCTTCTCATTACCGGAAGATGCAGTTGTTACCGTAAAGGTATTCAACATGCTCGGTCAGGAAGTTGCAACTGTCGTAGATAATTCATCCTACTTCAGCGGCACCTACAATGAGACATTTGATGCAAAGAATCTGACATCAGGTGTGTACTTCTATCGTGTCACTGCAGATATCACCAACAGTGAAACAGGTATTGTAGAACACATGACTCAGACCAAGAAGATGCTTTTGACGAAGTAATCTGAGATTTATTTCCTCCGCCCTGTGAGAACGGGGCGGAGGAGCTAATATTTAATTCATTAATTCAGCACAGACTCATAACAATAGTAAGGGAGTAATCCTAACATGCGATTCAGCAAATTCTTTCTTCTCACGGCAAGTGTCGTTTTGGCGCTTGTATTATCCACGTCACTCTCGGTAGCAGGACGTCAAAACGGTAACGGTTTCTTATTGATGGCAATGGATGCAGGTACCGGTATGGACACAGTATATTGCGGTTTTGGTCATCCAACCAGCACAACAACTTATGGTGTTGATGCAGATACATTTGATATGCCACAATATGGTGTCAGTGTATTAGAAACAGCGCTTCCACCAATTCCACCTTCAGGTGTATTTGATTTACGTTTCATTGATAGCCGTACAGGCGCAGGTATCTCATTAGATCAGGGTATTGCAAATAATTTTCATCAGGGTTATTTTACACCAATCGTAGATACATTTAAAGTGTCAATCAGAAGCAGTGTATCAGTAGATGACTCACATCCGTTTGTTATTTCTTGGGTATTACCCACACATGCTACGATTACATCATGTAAAATAAAGTATGTAGATCCTGATGACGGTCCAATTTTTGTTGATATGGTAGCAAATTCAACATTAAGTTTAACGAAATCAGGTATCGAGAATTTTAACATTATATGGAACGGTATTCCGCTTGGCGTTCGCGAAATCAGCAACGTAGTGCCTGAAACATTTGCATTAAACCAGAACTATCCGAATCCGTTCAACCCAACAACAACGTTCTCATTTGCAATTAAGCAGGCTTCAGATGTAACAATTGCAGTGTATGATATTCTTGGGAAACAAATTGCAACAATTACACAAGCTCAGTATTCACCGGGATCATTCAATGCAACATGGAATGGAACCAATGATAATGGCGTAGCAGTTGCAAGCGGTACGTATTATATCAGAATGAATGCCCGTTATCAGCAGGCAGACGGCGCAAGCGATGAGTTTGTGTCAGTTCAAAAAGTAATGTTAATGAAGTAAGTTACTTCACTTCTCATTTGATACTAATTACTATTTCATAAAGAAGTACACCGAGTGCGGAAATTCTCCAAGCGGGAGTTTCCGCATTCTACTATTGGGGCCTTTATTATGACAACAACCATACGACATATTATTATTGCAAGCATACTTGTGCTTGTCTTTTGCTCAGGATTTGTAAATGCACAATCCTCAATAAAACTTCCCATTACTGTACGAGATTCTGCCGGAGCATCGCAATTGCTCTGGTTTGGCTGGAACTCAGACGCAAACTATTGCATGGACGATGTAAATATGCTCAGATTTGCCCCTTGCGATAGTCTCGTAGAGGTAGCATTACCTCCAAAACCCCCCGGGGGAGTTTTTGACGCACGATTAATTGACAGTAGAAGCGCCGCCTGTCTTGATCAGGGTGTAACAACAAACATCCATGATTTTCCAAATCTTCCGGCAACCTTTAGGGATACATTCCGTGTCACATTTCAAGTAGGTTCGATGGGTTATCCTATTACGTTAACCTGGCCAGCAAGCATCTCACAATATTTAGATTCATTCAAATTACGTTATGTTGATCCTGAGAGCGGTCCTGTTTTTGTTAACGGATTAACTCAATCATCTTTAAGGTTTGCTTCAGGCGTAACGGCAGTAAATTTAATTACCTATGGTATAAAGGGCGTTCAAACTGCACCCGATCCCCCTGCATTACAATCTCCTGCAACAGGGTCTACAGGTCAACCCACAACTCTTGTCTTGTCGTGGGCAAGTGCGGCAAATACAATTTTATATCATGTTCAGGTTGCAACAGATTCTTTATTTCCTCTGTCATCAATAATTTTTGAAGATACGGTAAGCACTCTCAGTGATACTGCAAAAGGATTGGCGGGAGGAGTTAAGTTATTTTGGAGAGTACGCTCTCTGGGTCAATTTGTCGCGGGATGTTTTCCGTCTACATCTTTTATGTTTATCACAACATTATCTTCACCACCGGTTCTTACAGCGCCTGAAAATGGTGAGTTAAATCTTCCTGTAAGTCCAAGATTAAAAGTACGAAAGGCTCCCGGTGCTACCTCTTACCAATTTACAGTTTCTAGGAATTCGGGATTTACTCAAATTGTAAAAGATACGACATTAGCTGATACAAGTGTGGTAGTGGGTCCCTTAGATAATTGTACACAATATTATTGGAAAGCTAAATTCAGTACAGCGTACGCAACAAGTCCCTTTTCATCGGTAATTAGTTTTTTTGTTGTTGATGTGTTACCGTTAGAACCGACGTTAGCCAATCCTCCTGATGGATCTAATCAAACAGTGGATAGACCAAGCTTTTCCTGGACGAGTACAGATGTTTGTACAAGAAAATACCGTTTTGAACTTTCGTATGATTCATTATTCGGAACTAAACTCGACTCGAGCATAGTAACTCAAACATCGTATCAAGTTCAACCACTTGAAGGGCAAGAGACATATTATTGGAGAGTAGCGGCATTAAACGGATTAAACCAGCCGAGCGCATATACCGCATATAGAACTTTTACAACTGCAACATTTCAGCCAACTCCTCCGCAGTTATTAGAACCTGCAAATAATACATTATGGCCAGTTGATTCAGCAACTTTTGCATGGAGAAAGCCAAGAAATAAAGCAACATCATACACACTTACGTACGATACTGTTGCCAATTTCAGCCATCCAGTAACCCTTTCAGGATTAACCGATACATCTGTGATGGTTTATGGATTACGTTATTGCACGCGATATTTTTGGAAAGTTACTGCCACAAACGCAAATCCAAGCCCCGGTAATTCTACTGTGTTTAATTTTGATGTACGACGAAATATTCCGGATGCCCCGATCTTACTACGACCCGCTATCGGAGATAGCGGTATCTCCGCTGATACATTATTACGGTGGAATGGAAACGCTTGTACACAAAAATTTTTACTTCAAGTATCGCTTAGTAATGATTTCAGTACACTGTTAGTCAATGATTCTTTGACAGGCTTTACGGCAAGTATCGGAATGGATAATGCCTATACTATTTACTATTGGAGAGTACAGGGTATCAATGAATTAGGTGGCGGTGCATTTGCGACAGGTTATTTTAGAACTGCAAAGAAAACGACTCCAAAGGCTCCATTACTTGCTTCACCTAATAATGGCACGTTAGGAGTCTTGCGGAATCCTACACTCTGCTGGGATTCATCAAAGAGCGCAGATACATATCGTCTTCAGGTCGCCGTAGATACTAACTTTACTACGTTAGTATTTAATGATTCAACTTTGACTACATTTTGTAAACAGATTGGACCACTTCTTTACAGTAAGACATATTACTGGAGAGTCAACGCAAAGAACGATGTGGGTACCAGCGTCTATTCATCTGTAAGGTGGTTTAAAACGTTATTCCCGCCTGATACTACTCGACTTATTTACCCGGAAAATAATGCCACCGGTGTATCAGTTGCACCTCAGTTACAATGGAGTATCCCAGATAGAGCTGATGCGTATCAGTTACAGGTAGCGCGAGATGCCGGTTTTAATGTCATTATCTATAATGATTCTTCATTAAAAAACCAGAGCTGGCAATTATATAATCTCAGCAGTCGGACAACCTATTTTTGGAGAGTACGATCCCGTAATGACGCTGGTAACGGAGCATGGTCGGAAACATTTAGTTTTAAGACAACAATTGTCGGCGTCTCTAACTGGACATTACCGATAACGATTGGCGAGTCCGGATTCGGACAGGATTCAATTTATTTTGGTATTCATCCCAATGCAACTTATGGTATAGATCCCACGATTGGTGAATTTGAATTAGCTCCACCAATGGTAGGTCAGTTTGATGCACGATTTATAGATATTCCATCGCGACCCGGATTGCTTGGTGAAGGGTTACGCGTTAATGTGTTACCATTCGATACATACGCGCAAGTCGATACTTTCAGATTTTCATTCCAATTAGGTACCGGTGTTTATCCTGTGCATATTTCTTGGAACCCGGAATTTGTTCGCGGAATATGCGACAGTATGATTATGTTGGATTTATTTGATGGATTAGGGTTGCGAGAACGCATGGATCTTGTTTCTTCTGCAAGTGTAACCAACCTCAGTACGAAGTCGTTGTTAATTATAGTTTACGGAGCATATCCGGTTCCAACAGATGTTAAACCTGAGAAAGAACTTCCGCAAGGTTTTTCATTGTCGCAGAATTATCCTAATCCCTTTAACCCTGAAACGCGGATAGAATTTTCCAATGAGAAAGAATCGATGGTATTTATTGGAGTCTATGATGTTTTAGGGCGCGAAGTAACCCGTCTCATACATTCTGAGATGAATGCAGGGTTCCACACTGTAGTATGGAATGGACTTAACCAACAAGGGAATGCGGTTCCCAGTGGAATTTATTACTTACGAATGATAGCAACACAGATAAATTCTGATGCAAGCCCCTTTGTGACTTCCAGAAAAATGTTGCTCATGAAGTAGTA
>ORJL010963751.1_pt1 | contig 13642 bp, 15 predicted proteins | sample 1779941 | NCBI WGS metagenome assembly ORJL01 (sample SAMEA104232317, study PRJEB22302) | groundwater metagenome | biome: forest; feature: aquifer; material: groundwater | place: USA | collected 2011-08-07 | depth 5.8 m
CAGGCGTTTCGTCCTTAAAAACAAGAAAGCAATGGACATACTTTCCAAGCAATAGGCAGCCACGATGATAAGCTACATTTCAGCCGAAGATGTGGTTTCGGCCAACAAGGTCGTTACAGCCGAATACGACCAGCCCCATTTTGTAATGAATATCGCAAACCTCGAGCATGCGCTTGAAAGCACTATCCATTATGCGGAAAAAGAAGCAGATGGGGAGGAAAAGCTGTTCAAAAAAGCGGCATTCTTATTTTATCACCTTGCGCATGATGCACACGCATTTACCGACGGGAACAAAAGAACCGCATTATCCGCGGCAAACGCCTTCCTTGGGATGAACGGATGGGACCTTGATTTCGAAGGGGATGAAAAACAGGTTGAAGTTGCAAAAGTGGCAAAGGAAGCGGCAGAAGGGAAATTGTCCGTTTCTTTTCTTGCAAAGTGGCTGAAAAAATCCGCTAAAAAGAATAAGGTGTTCCCATGAAATTTTACCTCTCTTCTTACAAGCTGGGCAATGAAGTGGAAAAACTGGCGGAAATGGCGTCCAATAATAAGAAAATGGCGTATATACCGAATGCATTGGACGCTTGGAACGAAATAGGGAAGAGGAAAAGATACGAAAGAAAAGACATGGCGCAGCTTGGCAAAATAGGATTTAAGGTAGAACGCCTGGATTTGCGCGACTATTTCGATAAGAAAAAAGCGTTGAAAAAGAAACTTGGGGGGTTTGGCGCAGTTTGGGTGAGCGGCGGCAACACTTTTGTTCTTAGGCAAGCTATGAATCTTAGCGGCTTTGATGAAATTTTGAAGAGCTTAAAGCGCACAGACATGCTATATGGGGGGTATAGTGCAGGAATTTGCGTGCTCTCGCCAAGCCTTAGGGGAATTGAGCTCGTGGACAATCCGAAAGCCATGCCTTACAAAAAATCCCGGTTGATTTGGAACGGGTTGGGCATAATAGATTATTCAATCGTGCCGCATTACAAATCCGACCACCCGGAATCAAAAGCTATGGAAAAGGTGGTTGCATACTTTAAGAGAAATAAGGTGAGATTCAAGGCGCTGAAAGACGGGGAAGTAATAATTATTGATTGCTGATGATGGCGCATCAGGCTATTTTTTTCCCCTCTTACGCCGCGACCCCCCAGAGTTATTTGGGTGGATGAAGATCGGATAAGCATTGGAAGAAATTCCTGCGGCCTATCCAAAAAAGGGTAAATGCCCCTTTAAACCGTTTTCCCGAACCTTTCTTGAGGTGGAAATATGGAATTGAAGAAAGTTTCCTGCGACCCCGTATGCGGATTCTCGGTACAGGGCCACGACGATGACGAGATAATAGGAATAGTCACGGCACACGCAAAGAAATCCCACAATATGATGGTTTCGGCAAGCGATGTGAAGAAAATGATGAAATCCGCTTAAGTGGTTCATATGGCAACTACGAAGGCAAGAGACAGCCACAAGAAGATGCTGAAACGCCTGGTGTCTGAATACGGGGAGATTTTTTCGGGCTCCCGCCAGGCAATCTACGCCTATTTTGATGACGCGCACATGGCGTGCAACAAAAAACTCTCATCCATGCTAGGCTATGCCTCGCCAAAGGAATGGGCAGCCGTGATGGAGCCGTTCCCTCTTGCTTTTGTGGCTGAAGGAAGCCGGCGGGCGCTCATCGGGGCATACCGGGATGCGATGGAGCATCAGGTTGGCTCGAAAATAGAGCTGGAATGGGTGCGAAAAGACGGGGGCAAAGTAAAGAGCAATGTGATTTTAGTCCCAGTGAGCTTTGAAGGGCATTTGTTTGCATTGCACTTCGTTGGCAAAAAATAGCGGAAGAAGGATTGCCTGCTGGAAGAAGAATTTGCCTGCTCAGTCAACTGAGTACCATTTGAAAGTGTCTTTTATTTTTTCATATTGGTACATGCTGATGGCGAAGTTGAGGCCTTGGGCTTTGGTCAATCCCAGTGAATTTATTCCAATCAAGTTTCCCGTGCTGTAATCCCACAAGCCCCCTCCGCTGTTGCCTGGATTTATCGAAGTATCGGTCTGAATCACCGTGCCATAGCAGTAATCAGTGAGGCACCCCATGTCCCTTATGCCGGACACGGTGCCCTGGCTCACTGAAAACTCAAGGCCGTAGGGATTGCCAACCGCAACCACCTTATCGCCGGCGTTGGGGTAGTAATTTGTTTCGTATGACGCTGTTGGGTACGAGCTCGAGCTTGGCACATAAAGCAGCACCAGGTCATATCCTTCCTGAGTATACCCGAGCTGGGTGGCATAGCCGATTTTTCCATCATAAAATTTAACACGGACATATGACGGAAGGTATTTGGACCCGGTATAGGGATCGTACTCCAAGGCCACATGCGCATTTGTGAGTATGTAATAGCCGGACGAATCACTGGAGAGCAATACGCCGCTGCCTATGGCGCTATCCGTGTCTACATAAACTGTTTTAGCCTTGACCAGTTCCGTTTTTGTAGTCGATGAAAGCTCCCCTTTCTCAAAAATTAGCGGAATGCCCAAATTGCTGTAAATTTTGCTCAGGTTCTCAAAGCTCCCGCACATTGACGCAAAATCCGTTTTATTAGCGTCCTCGGACTGCGTATCTTGCACAAGCTTCAGGCCATAAAGCACGGCATACTCCTTATTCACCTGGTTGCAATCCTTGACAAATGCACTATCGATTGTGACTGTGCTGGACTCAAATTGGCCAAAGAAATTAAATGTATCGAAAACAATGGCGTTTACTTTGTCCAGGTCGGAGATATAGTCGCCCACATTGTTGCAAATCGTTTCAACCTTGTCGCGGGTCGACTTGAAGCCGTTTTTCAATGCGCATGCGCTCTTAATGTCCTGCAAAGAAGTCCCTACCTTTGCCATCCCATCCTTGTAATCCTTGTAATAATCCGACATTTTCGCGCCGCTTAATTGCGAACCTGGGGACGTGTTCGAGAAAAATGTGGAAATGGCATTCCATTTTGCCAATATATCGTCTTCCCCGTTTAACCAAGCGCCATAGCCCTTATACTGCGATTTGAAGCTGTCCAGATTAGCCTGCAAGCCGAGGGAACGAAGGTCGCTGCATAACACATCGATATTGTCAAGGTTGATGTTTGCATCTTTATTCTTTAGCTGCGTTTTTATTTTTTCCACCTGGAAAAAGCATTTGTCGATGCCCTTTTTATTTTCGCAAATGATTTTGGCATCGCGGGACACGGACTTCTTATTTTCATCAAGGGCATTGATTTTTTGGCATGCCGCGTCGATTTCAGCGGAATAGTTCTGGTAATTCGGCTTGAAAGAGCCAAGCCTGGCTTGTTCCTGGAACTCCAGGAGTTTTACCGTGGAATTCATGTTTGATGAAATTATGGCTTCCTGGGTGCTGATTTCTTGGCTGCTATAAATGCCAGTATAAAGGCCCGTACAGCCAGCGAACAGCATAATTAGAAAAATCGCAAAAACCAACAATAAACTATTACCAGTCGCCATACACGTGAGCCTTGCTTATGGCTTAGAAGCAAAACAATATAAACCGTATAATTAGGCGCCATTGGCTAGTTTATGCCAACTATTACCTTTTACGCAATGACCCAAATATTAAATAAGGCAAAACTGGAAATATGCCATAGGTGAAGATGTGAAACAAAGAGAGGGCACAAGGCAGCGCCCACTTGATGGCGGCCATGTACTGGAAATTTTGAGCCAGCCGGGGCCAATGCAGGTTAAGATGCCAGCGCACTTGCTTCAAGTGGCAGAGAAGAACGTGAGAAGCATCATTAGGATAGGAAACGTGTCGATTCGGGAAGGCTGGAATGAACGGATGGTGAAGCTCGAGCTACAGCACGCTCTTGGCAACAACAATGAGAAAGTGGAGGCAATGCTGTCCTTTCTGTCAAATTTCATCACCGTGTACCGGAGGCGCTACCGGGAAGAAAGGCAGGCAAAATACATGGAAGGCCTCGGCAACATGGTAAGGTATGTGCTTCGCGAACCTAAAGATAAGTTTCTTGATGGAACAAACCCGTATTGCTCATATGCAATAACCCTTGGCCTGGATGGCGGCCTGATAAACGGCGCTGTTGGCGGCGTTAACTTGGCGCTAAAAAAGGCTGGATTAGATGCAAGGGAAGAGAATGCCATAATCCATTACATAGGATACAAGTGCCCTTCTAAGGAAAAGGAGGGAAAAAGGGCTGCAACGCTTGAGAAAGAAGCCGGAAAGTTCATCACCGGCCTTGGGCTTGATTGCAACTATTTGATAAAGGAAGTGTCAGGGCCGGATGATTTTGAGGCACGGTTCTTTGACATGAAAAAAATGCTGGTTGCACCCGGGCTTAGGATGGATGACAACATATACGAATACTGGCAGCCTGGAGCCCTCCTGCCGCAAAAACCCGCCCCCGTCTATCTTCTGATCCGGCCGCTAAAGGGGCAGGATGATTTAATGCCATATGAGGATTTGAAAGGCATCGTGGTTTGGTGGGGCGTATACCGCGGGCTTGAAGAGGTGGGCATGAAGCCTACGCCGGAAATACTCCGCAAATACGTGGAATATGCCCTTGAAAATGTGCAAACGGCAAGCATCGGAGGCACGCAATGCGTAAAATTATTGCAGTCCGCAAATGCAATGCGTCCTGCAACCTAGCAAACCACGACTGACGGCTTAAGGAAAAGCGTAGAAAAACTTTCGTGGTTTGCTATGGCAACGCTGCAGGAATGCATTGCCATGGAAAAGAAAGCTACTTAGCAAATGCAAACCCAAGCGCAATCAAGCCCAGAAATGACGGCAGCATGCATTCTTTTGGAAGCGGGAAAGGCGAGGGAGGGGTTGCATTCCGCGGGGCGGGCTCTTCCGGGAAGCGGGTGGGCGGGGAAGAATTAGGGGGCGGGGATGGCGGGGAAGAATTTTTTGGGGAGGGGAAGGGAGCGGCTTGAGATTTTTTCTCAGGTGAAATGTAAGCGGAATATTCCGAGAGGAGCGTGCCGCTCTTGAGCGTGAAGTGATAGGTGCCTGAAACGTTTGGGGTGAAGCTTGTGCGCCCAAGCAGGTCTGTTTTTGGAAGCGACAAGTTGCCGATTTTTCCCGGCATGATGACAATCACTTCGGCGCCTGAAACCGGCTTGGAATCTTCATCAACTACGATGAGCTCGAAAAAGGAGCCGATGTTCCCTTCATCTGGCGTGGAGATTTCGAATTTTTTAGGCGGGGGAGGTGGAGGCGCGGATGTGTTGGTTTGGTTTTTTTTCGGGGCTTTTGGAATTGGCAGCGCTTTGACTTGAAGCACGCGGAATTCGGATTGGACGGGCGGCTTTTGCATTGGAAATGACGGCCTGTCGCACTGCACCATCCAGGAATAAGTGCCTGGCGGGATATCGGCAAGGTAGAAGGAGGAGTCGGCATCGCCTGATATGTTGGACGAGGCTTCCACTATGCCGGAAAGCACGAGGCTGCACGCTGTTTTGTTCAGTTCGTCATTGCCCGTGGAATAATGGTAGGAGAAGCGGATGGAGCCGTTTGTTGTGGTGAAAGGATTGGGGGGATAGGAGAGGGTGACTTTGGGAGGCGGGGGCTCGATTATGTTCAGGGTGTAAAGGTTAGATTGCGAGAGATGGCAGAAAACTTGCCATTTGTGTTCTTTGCGCTCAAGGCCGGTGATGCTTATCGTTGTGGCCTGGCCGGTTTTTGCCTTTACCTGCGCTGCAAGGACAGTGTCGATGTAAAGCGCGCAAAGCGATTCTTCCGCCACGGTGCCGCGCTTGTAGTAATGGAAGGAAAAGTCGACATTGCGCGAGGTGGTGGCGGCATTGTCGTATGGAGAATCAAGTTCAACGTCGGGCAGGGTGATGGATGCGTTTGTGGAATTAGACTGCAGGAGCGCGGAGTAGGGCCAAAGTGCGCTTGCAAAAAAAATTAGAAGGAGGGAGGGCAGAAACCGCACGTGAACACCTTCACTTCACCATGCTTCCAAGGATTGCCTCAAGGCCTGCCCGTATGGCAAAAAGCACTGCGATGGAAATTAGCGAGAGCATTGGGAAATACTTCAGGCCCTCCACGCGCCTGCCCGACATCATGACCCCCACAGCCATGCAGCCGAAGAATACCGTAATTATGATTGCGGCGATGGAGAATAGCAGTATTGACTCTGGAGTGAGAAGGAGCTTGCCCTTGAAAATGCTTATCCCGGCGGAAAGCGCTGCAGTGTTCGCAAGGTTTGGGCCGATTTTCCCCCGTATCACGAGCATGATGTTCACAAGGAAGGTGGACACGCCGTAGAGCATGGGGGCCCCAAAAGTTATTGCAGCTACTATGAAGAGGACATAGTTCAGTATTATTGAATTTATTTCCCGGCGCACTGAGCGGAATTTGCGCAGGTCGAGGGCGGTTTTGGACAGCAACTCGGACAAATCCCCGCCAGAGTGAAGGCCCTCTACAATTAAGTGGGTGGTTTTTTCAAGCGCGTTTGAGCGTATGTTCTCATTCATCCCAAGCATGACCAGGTCGAGGGGCATGCCCGTTATGGAGTGCTTGCCCGCGCGCCACACCGCATCGGCAAGCGGCCCGAACTCTTCGCGCGCGGAAACTATGAGGGCCTTGTCGGGGGTGAGGCCGGAGCGTATGTTGGATGCCATGAGCTCAAGGAAATCCGGAAGCACTTCCTCCACTTTTTCCGCCCGGCTGTTCACCCCGAGAAGGAGATACATGTAGACTACCCCGTGCACGAGGAAGAAAACAACGGCAAGCATTATTGCCCAGATGAGAATGTTGGAGTAGAACACCAGCGAAATCATGCTGGCTAAAAGCGAGAGTATGAGCACGCTCGCTGAGAAATGCCTGCCATTGGTGTCGTGCCCGTTGTAGGTGAGCATGCCTGCCCAGAATTTCCGGTAAGCTTCAAGCGGAGACATGATGGCACCCTATATTGCGACTGCGGGCCGCCGGCTTTCTATCAGGCCGATGAACATATACTGCACGAATACCATGCTTGCGAGTATGAACAAAAGCACGGTGTCGGTGATGGGAAGGTCGATAAATGAGGAAATTACCATGAGGAAGATGAGCGATATGGTGGGCACGATGATGCACGCCATCAGGTACATTATGGCAAGGGTGTTGAGCTGGGCGCCGTAATTCCGCATTTCGATGCGCTGCTCCTCTGCCAGGAAATCGACTATTTCGGAAAGCACCGGCCCGATGTCGGTGCCTGCCTTTACGGCATTTGACATTTGCCAAAGGATGCGGCTGTAGTAATAGGAGGGATTGTGCATGGCGGTCTCCTCAAGCGCTATTGCCAGGTTGCCCCCGGCCTGAACGGTGGTGACTATTTTCTTGAACTCGTCCGACACTATCCCGTAGCCGCTTGATGCCGACACCAGGGATTCGAAAAGTGGCACGCCTGCAGTGGTCTGGATGCGCAGGTGCCGTGCGGCGAAGAGCAGGTCGCGGTCGATTTGCGCGGTTTTTTTGTGCGAAAGCCAGCGGGGGTAGGCAAGGCAGAAGAAAAGCACCCCTAGGCTTGCAATGAGGCCTGTTGCAAGCGCAAACTCAAGCTGCTTTTCGTGGCCGGCTCGGCGAAGGATTGACCAGGCAAGAAATGCTGCAATGAAAAAGTAAATGATTGAATTCACTATTGCCAGGTTGAGGTATTCTGCCGGGGAGAGGTCGGACTCGAGCTTGGCAAGGTCTCGCGACAGGAATTTGGATTTTTCAAGAATGCGCGTGGAGACGCCATAAAGCGGGCGGGAAATTTTCAGGCCCGCCCGCAGCGGTATGAGAAGAAGGGGCACTTTCATTTGGAATCACTTGCCTTTTATTTTCTTCATAAGGGCGTCCGGCTCCTCATAGTAGCTGATTATGGTTTTCCCGACGTCATCTACGCTGTTTATGTTTTTTTCGGCAAGGTAGTGAAGCACCTGCGCGCGCTCTTTCAATGTCCGCTTTACTTCATCATCATCCATGCGGGTGTACATGCGCAGGGTTTCAAGCAGGCGCACCGACGGGTTTTCCTCGGACACGATGTCTTTTGCAGAGCGCCAGCGGTAGACTATGTTGGCGCGCACGTTGTCCCCTTTCTCCGATGGGATGAGCTCGCCCAGCTCGAACACGCGGCGGATTCCGCTTCTCCGGTCGCGGTACATCGAAAGCACGAAATGCAGCGATTCGAGCACCACTTCGGGAAGCTCGATTGGGGGGCTGACCAGGCGCTTGAAGGTTTCGAACACGGTTTCGGCATGCATGGTGGCGTAGACCGAGTGGCCGGTGTGCATGGCCTCGAAAAGCACTTCCGCCTCTTCTGCCCTGCGGATTTCGCCGACGATTATCCGGTCGGGGCGCATGCGGAGCGAATTCACCATCAGGTCAAGCATCGACACTTCGCCCTTGCCCTCCCGGCCCCCCTGGCGCACCACGAGGGGCACCCACTGCAGGTAGGATGGAAGCGTGATTTCGCGCGTCTGCTCAATGGAAATGACGCGCTGGTTCATGGGAAGGAATGAGCAAAGCACGTTGAGCATCGAAGTTTTCCCCGCGCCGGTTCCTCCTGATACGAGCATGTTAAGCTCGTATTGCATGGAAAGCCACACGAAAGCCGCCACTTCTTCGGAGATTGTTTTTGTAAGGATAAGGTCGGTGATGGTCCAGGGCTTGCGCGCGAATTTGCGGATGGTTATGGTGTTGCCAAACATCGAAATCGGGGAGATGGTGGCATTCACGCGGTCGCCGGACGGGAGGTAGGCGTCAAGGAGCGGGTCCTGCGCGGTAATCTGCCTGCCGATGCGCCTCCCTATCACGCTTGCATAATCCCAGATTTTTGATTCGGTTGCGACGCGAAGCGAGGAGCGGCACCAGCCGAATTTTTTGTGGTAGACCCAGATAGGCTCGCTTGCGGAATTTATGCACACTTCCTCAAGCAAGTCGTCATGCAGCATGAATTCGATGTCGCCCATGCCAAGCAAATCCTGCACGATGTGGCCCGCAAGCTCTTCGGCCTTCTGCTCGGATAGGCGCTGGATTTTTTCCTTGACAAGCTTGAGCGCAAGCACGCGGAATTTTTCCTTTAATTCGGCCATGAGCTTGATGTCGAGCACTTCCTGCGTGGTGAGGCGCACCTGCTTGAGAAGCTCGGCTTTCACGGTTTCAAGGTATGCGGCAGTGGCAGGCTCGGGGCGGGAAATGGAAAGGGAATAAAGAGGGACTTGACCCGCCGGCTTTGTTATGGCCACTGCCGCCTCGATGCCATCCGCATTCAATTTGTACGTTTGAAGCACTGCCATGCGCTCACTCCGGCCTCTTGAGGGTGATTTTGCCAAGCAGGCTGTAATCAACCTTGATAAACCCGTTTTTCTCAAGCACTGATGTGTACTCCTCGACTTCGGAAATGGGCAGGCTGAAATGGCGCGCGATTTCATCGGATGTGGCCGAGCCTTGCTTGAGCACGAAGGAAAGCACCGAGTCGATTGTTGTTTTGGTGCCGCCCGGCTGCTCTTCTTCCTTTTGCTCTGGCCGCATCTGCACCGGAGCCGACGAGGTAAGCAGCTTTATCATCTGCTCTTCAAGGTCTGCGGCAAGCACCACGCCAACCAGGTTTTTCTTCTTGTCAAGCACGGGCACGCAGTCCACGTTTTTCTGCACCACAAGCAGGAATGCCGAAAGGATGTCGGAATCGGGGCCCAAAAACAGGTAGCTTGACTTTATGTGCTTTGAGAGCGGCTCGCGGCTTAGGGTACGGACGTTTACCGGCACAGGCTTTGTGAAAAGCCCGGTCTTGACAAGCACTGCGGCAAGGTCGGCCATGGAGAACATTCCGATGAACTTGCTGCCCTTGAGCACCGGAGCCTCGCGCCTGCCCTTGCCTGAAAGGAGCTTCGCGGCATGGAGGAGGTTGTCGCCCGCGTCTAGGAAGAGGAATTTTTTTGCCATTATTTCGGAAACTTGCATGGCCTCACACTTTCAGGCAATCCTCACCCGGCCTGTCTTGTTCATTGCCGACACCACGCTTATGGTGTCGTTTGCCTCTACGCGCACTTGGTTTGCAAATCCAACCGAAGCTTTTAAACCTATATTCTGGGGATAGGAAATTTGCAGCGAAGAATGGGGAAGGAATTGGACGAGGGCATAAAGCGAGCCTGCCTGCGTCATGTTGATTGCGCTGGAGCCGTTCCTATCAAGCGTGGCATTGAAAGAATATGCCTGGGAATGGCTTGGGGTTCGGATGAGCACCTGCACCAAAAGTGCGGTGGAATTGTCGGATGAGTTTGAAAGAGACTGCCAGGCTGCGGAATCGAACGAGTTTTCGGGTATTAATATTTCAATGTCGTATGATGTTGGTTGAGGGCCGCTTTGGTTGGGCGGCGTTATTGAGAACGTGCCTGCTCCATGCGCGATGGCAATGTCGCCGGGCTGTATGAGAAATGAGCCCGCTTTCAGCCGCGAGAGGTTCATGGTTACGCTGACATCGGAATAGTTTGATTCGAACTGCATGAAGCGGTCGAAATCAAGCGCGGTGTTGGGCGGGATTGGGAGGGTTTCGCTTATTTGCACGGTCCGGTTTGCCACGCTGATGTTCGAGTATTCCGACAATATCTGCACAAGCGCATCTTCCATGTTTGAATAAGTGTCGGTTGCCCTGTCTGCCTCAAGCTCCCATACCGCCGTCCGCCGCCCCTCGGCCTGCTGCTGCGAGAGCACGAATGCAAAGGAAAGTATGGCCGAGCCTAGCAGCAAGGCGGCAATCGTGAAAAGCATGCCTTTTTTTGATGCGTTCATTTTTGCCATAGTGAAACCCTTGCAATCGAATAGTTGGTGGCAAAGCCGTTCCTTAGCGAAACGAAATCGCGCCTTGCGCCGTAGACCGTGGAGTTTGCAGGCACTGCGTCGCCTATTTCGGCTATGTTGATGAGGTTGAACGCGCCTGTGTCGTAATAGTAAGTCGAGATTTGGATGTGCATGCCGACGCTTTGCGGGAGCGTGGAATTCATCGCCTGGTATATTGCAGTGGCGTTTGCCTGCGAAAGCAGCCCCTGATGGTCAAAGAGCGCAGCCGCATCTTTCCCCATGCGCGAAAGCTGGAGCTTTGCGTAAGGCCCTTCCTCGGCCTGCACGGACAGGAATGCGGCTGCCACAAGCATGAGCATGAATACGAGCAATGAAAGCATGGCGTCGATGCTGAAAACAAAGCCTTTGGCTGCCATGCCGCGCCGCCTTCCTTTGGCTGCCATGCCGCGCCGCCTTCCTTTGGCTGCCATGCCGCGCCGCCTTGTTTCAATCGCCATAAATCTGCACCTTGAGATACGCCGTGTTGCCGTTCAGGAGGGCTATGCGCATGACTTCCACGGCCCGGCTGCTTGCATTCGCCGGGGGAAGGCCGATGGAGGCATACCGGAGGCCGGATGGCGATTCTATTTTTATGTAAAAGTCTTTCTCAAGCCCGAGCGCAACTTTTGCGTTGCCATAGGGCATCGACGACAGGGCGGTTATCCTGCCCCAATCAAGCACACCCGGGCGCGAGGCAAGCCCGACAGCTTGCACGCCAAGCGCGTAATCGCTCCAGTTTTCAGGCAAGCCTTGGGAGCTTGCAAGCAGGTCCGCAAGCACGATTGCGGAAAGTTCGGAGCCGCCCTTGCTTGACTCGCCCCGATACCTTTCGGCATAGCTGTCCCACGTGATGAAGAAATACGACAATATGGCTAGGAAAATGAACGTGCCAAAGACAAGGTCGATTGGCACCGACTGGCCGCGTGAGTCAGCCAACCACAACCACCCCGCCTGCATTCCGAAGAATGCTTGAATTTGCACTAAGGTAGAAGTTGCCTGAAGAGCCGTTGCTCACGCTTGAAGTCATGATGCGGCAGCCTGCCCCGCTGCCCGAAAGCCACACCGAGATTGAGCGGTTGGGGCCTGACACGTAGACCGAATAATTCTGGCGCGACAATCCTGCTGGAAGAAGAAGCAATGAAGACGCGCCGTCGCCTGCATTCGCCATGGTTGAAATCTGGGCGGCGATTTCGTGGCAGGAGCGGCGCGCCTCCGAAAAGCCGGATAGCGCCGCCAGGTCCGCGCTTGCAAGCGAAAAGAATGCCGCAGCCGCCACGAATATGAAAAGCACTATGCCCATGGAATAGAGGAATTCGAGGGAGGTCTGGCCCCGCAGGCAAAACACGTGAAGCAAAACCGCTTTTTAGTTTAAAATGATGACGGCAACGCATGCTGGGGAGGGCGCGTTGCACTATGGCGCGCGGGCCGGATGAAAAAATCACTGGCCAATGTGCTGGTAAATATAGGCCAGTGTTGCTGCATCCGGGGCATAATAGTATTTGCCGTAAGTGAGAAGCGCAATATTGGTAAGCTCGGTTGCGTCAACGTCGGCGCCATAGCCTATGGCATAGACTATGACGTTGTTGTTGCGGGCATTCACGGCACCGGCAACGGAATCGCCCACGTTGCCCTGCCCGTCAGTAAGGAGCACCATCACCCTCACCGCTTCCGGATAGCGGCTTGCAGCGCCCGTAAGCTCGGACACTCCGCTGTCAAGCCCGCACTGTATGCAGGTGTTGCCGCTCGGGCTGAGGGAACTTATGGCGGACTTCAGTGCGGCTATGTTGGCAGATGAATTCATGGTAAGCATGGGCCGGTCAATAGTGGAGCTTGTGCTGTAGGAAGCGAGCCCGGCCTGCGAGGAGGCATCCATAAGGTCGACAAAAAGGTTGGCAGCAACCTGCGAGGAATTCATTTTGGTGGGAAGCTGTGAAACCCGGAAGTTGCGGTTATACGCAGTGCAGCCGCTTGTGTCGCGCTTTAGGTAGAGGCCGATGGTGAATGGGGCGGTGAAGTTTGCAAATGAAGTGCTGTTTATGATGGTGCCATACGAGGTTGAATTGCGGCTGCCTGAAGCGATTACCGCGCCCCCCACCCGTGCCTCAAACGATGCGGTGCAGCCCGAGCTGCCTGCGCGTATTTCGGTTGAAATGCTGACGGTGCCGTTGCTGTTTATTTGATTTATGGCAAGGCTTTTGACCAAGGTGAAAGAGGAGCTTGAAGTGGTGACTTGGTTGTTGTTGGCGTTGTAGACCACGCCTTCGGACATGGAGCCGGACCTGTCCAGCACAATCATGATGTCGGCTGCCGAAACCCCGAAAGTGTCGTTGTAAATCCCGCCGATGTTGCCGCGCGAATCGACGCAGTACGCATACACGGTGTGGATGCCTGTTGAAAGCTTGCCTATGTTGTAGGTGAATTGCTCTAGCGGGGAATCGTAAGCTCCGTCGCTAGGCGTTGCATTAATCCAGTTCCCGGCATCCAGCCTTACATAGCATCCGGCTACGTTTGAGTTGCCCGTGAATTCGTCTGACCCTGTGCCGTTTTCGGTGATGTTTGCAAGCGTGGTGGGGAAGGCGTTCGAATGGTTCAGGTATGTGATTATCGGGCCAATCACGTCGGCCTGCGTTACGTTGAAGTAATAATAATACGACGGGCCGGTGTTGTTGCGAATGTCCTTGCACGAAAGCGTTGCCACATGGGAGCCTGCGGCAAGCCTGCCCACGCTTGCCTGGGCATAATCGGCCACTTCGTCTGAAAATGCGCCGTCCGTCGCATTCATTGGAATTATTGAAGCGCCATCGACTTGCACGTAAGCTGCCGAGATGAAGC
>ORJL010792319.1_pt1 | contig 13641 bp, 13 predicted proteins | sample 1779941 | NCBI WGS metagenome assembly ORJL01 (sample SAMEA104232317, study PRJEB22302) | groundwater metagenome | biome: forest; feature: aquifer; material: groundwater | place: USA | collected 2011-08-07 | depth 5.8 m
AAGCGCTGCAAACAGCAAGGGTTTTGCACTTTTTCAACAAGAAAAACATTCTTCTCTTCCATCAGAAGCACAGGTTGACCTCTTTAAAAACAAAACACGACAACAAACAACCAAAAATCACGGACTCAGTTTAATGTCTCTTAATAACCAGAGATTTATAAACTTGCGCTTTCAAAAGTTTCACTTCAAAAATGTTTTGTTGTTGCAAATACTCTTTTACAAAATTGTGAAGAGCCAAGTTTATAAAGACTTCAATATTTCTTCGCAAAAATGAGTGGAATAAAAGCGTTTAATCTTGATGCTGTTGATGTGAACACTGGAATTTTTGTGAATGGTCTTTCTGTTCAAGAAATGACTGGTAGCGGTGCATATTGTAGAGTGTACAAAGCAGCTGGTGATGGTGGTGTGAAAGCATTTAGAATTTATTCAGGTCCGGTTGCTACTGATGCACCAATATGGACCTTGACTCGCGCACGAATTGAAGCAGAGATTCTTCAATCTTTAAATCACCCGCATATTTTGCAACAAAGAGACTGGGATCTCTCAACTACTACACCATCTAGTTTTTCTGATTATGTTCCTCTGACTTTGGCAGGAATTGTTGAACAAAAACAGAGTCCTTTGTATAAAGGAACAAAAGTTGATGCAACTGTTGCACTGCGATTTATTGATGAATTGTTTGGTGTTGTTGCTTACCTGCATAAGAATTGCGTTGCGCATGGTGATTTAAATCCTGAGAATATGTTGGTGAATAGTGAGGGACATGTCATGCTTACTGATTTTAATCGTGCGATTGCTTCTCAGGTGCGTGGAAGTGAAAATAATACTGCAATTGATCTCGTAATAAATGATCTGAATGCGCGAGCATACTTGGCGCCTGAACAAATCGCTAGAATGGGAAGAATTGCTGATTATCATTCTGATGTATTTCAGCTCGGACGCGTTGCACACGCATTGTTGACTGGTGCAGTGCCTGAGGGATTATTCATGCCTGCTTCAAAATCCAGTTCAGGAATATATTCTGGTATTGATGACTTGCTTGAGCAGGCGATGGAGAAAGAACCAAAGAACAGGTTTGCTAATGCTGGAGAATTGCATGTTGCGTTTAGTAAGTTGCGCAAGTCTGCATCTACAAGCCATGGTTTTTGGGGTAGGCTTGGTGCATTGTTTGCAAGAGATCCTGCGAAAGCGTACCGTGCAAACGCTTCTGGCACTATTGTGTATCTTGCGCTTGATAACACGATTCATCGTGTTGATGCAAAACGTGCAGGTATTGATGCTGGAGAAATAGTTCGCATTGTTGATAATAAAGGTCCTTGTGTTGATTTGTACACTTCTCGCGATGGCCGCAAAATGTTTATTTTTGAACAACTTCCTGACACTCCTGCTGTTGGAAACTGCGTGCGTGTGCGAAAAGTGAATTACATTCGGGGCATAAACCCGATTGAAGATCTGGGAAATATTGTTGCGGAAAAGCCTATTGGTTTTCTGCATGAAGATGCTTCACTAGGATTTAAAGAGTCACTTGGTACTTTCTATATTCTTGGAGATGAGGATGAAGGATTTACTTTTAGTCCTACCGCAAAAAATCCAGTTAAAACAAAAAGAAAGTGGAGTATTAGTGTTCCTGAACCAGTAAAGAAATCTTCTTGTGGAAAATATGAATTAGTAGAGGAAAATAGTGGCAGTGGTAAAGAAATCTTTGTTGTTTCTCCAAGTGATCCTAAGTTGAAAATTAAGGTTGGAACAGGGCATCATAGCAGTTGGATTGTTCCTTTTGAATCCTAATAAAAAATGTAGGCTCTTTTTCTATTAATTTCTCACACACTCTTTTAAACCACTCTTGTTTTTCTTTTATTTATGCACCCTTTTGAGGTTCAACTGCCACAGCAATTGCGCGATGTGTTTTCTAAAGAGGGCATCACAGAGTTTCGTCCAGCACAAGAAAAAGCAATCAATTCAGGCTTGCTGGAAGGCAAAAACTTATTGATTTGCACACCAACTGCGTCAGGCAAAACACTTATCGCAGAACTTGGTGCAGGAAGAACAATTCTTGAGCAACACAAAAAAGCAGTATACATTGTTCCATTAATTGCTTTAGCAAATGATAAATTCAAGGATTTCAAACATAAATACAGCCACCTTTTTCGTGTCACACAAAGCAGTGGAGACTTAGACACAAATGATAGCTACCTTTCAGACTATGACTTAATTATTTGCACTGCAGAAAAACTTGATAGCCTCACACGTCACCACGCACCATGGCTCTCACAAATAGGTTGCATAATACTTGATGAAATCCACTTGCTAAATGACACAGATAGAGGGCCAACATTAGAAGTTCTTATCACCCTGCTGCGGCGACTAGTGCCGCACGCCCAGCTTATTGGGCTTTCAGCAACAATAGGAAATCCAGAAGAGCTTGCAGCATGGCTTGATGCAGAATTAGTGCAAGACACGTGGAGACCAGTTCCATTGCACAAAGGAGTATATTGTGAAGGAAAAATCACATTTGATACAGAAACAAGTGCTGAAACAAGTTCAGAATACAGCAATCAGCCAGAACAAACAAAGCCATAGCACTATCGTGATGAAAAACACAATAAATGTGTGCAGCCACTTTTTGTGTTGTACATGCTCATGAACCATCAGCAGTGTAATGCACAATGCGAGTGTAGGTAATAGCAAGGTTATCACTGAACGCAACATGTTATCAAATGGACCTAAGAAAAGCATGGCTGCCAAAAAACTAGCACCTGCTAATGCTAAACTCACGAGAAAACCAATAATAGCACTGACTATAATAAATGACCACTGAATATGATTTATCTGAACCCGCCCTCTTTTTTGCTGCTTAACTTTTGAAGTAATCATAAAAAAAGAAAAAAAATCAGCGAGCAGAATATGCTTCGCCAAGTAAAGTCCAGCCAGCAACACTTGCTGCAAATCCAGCAATAGCTTGCACAATAAATGGACCTACAATAGTGATTGCAAGCAGTGCTGACAACAACATTCCTGCTGCGCCAATAATTGCTCCTGCAACAATTGCCAGAATCCAGCCAACAAGCCAGCTACTTGAAAATGCCTTGCTAAAAATTTCACCAAATGCAAATGCATCACCAAATGAACCATTTGCAAATTTCAACAAAGCAATAGGTGCAAGATATGCTGTGAAAAGACCAACAAGTCCACTAAGCACAGCTCCTAAAACCGCACTGCCCAACAAATCTGCTGCACCAGCAGGATTGCTAATCAAATCAAACACAACACTGCCCAGAGTAAGTCCTGCAACAATCAGCAAAGGAATACTCCAGATCACACTAATAACAAGCGCAAGCAAGCCCTTGACCCAAAGACTGCCAAAACCATTCCACTCAGGCAAATCACTGCCTTTTTTTGTGGCACACCTAAGCGCATATCCCTGAAGCGCAATATTCACAATAGGCACAATAGTCACGACTGTGCCAAGAATCAAGTTCTTTATGTCCATAAACGGACGTTTTAATGCTGTTACAAAAGTCATATTAACAACCTCCTTTTTTTATAAGTTTTGCTTAGTCAGTATTTAAGCCTTTTGGCAAAAATCTGTCAGCTCTTTTCTTTATGCTTAACCTGTTTTCAAACACTAACTCTCCAAAGCAGTCTTCAAATCAATTAGCTTTAGCCTTAGCTCATCTTGTTTTTTGCCAATTGCACCCAGTGTTTCCTTCATTGTTTTCTCAAGATTACAATTCAAAATAACCCATTGGTCAGGAGGCATCTTTGGATTATACTCCTTAAATGAATTCTGCAATGCAACCTTCAAGCCCTGCTCAACATAATTAGTCAATGCATCAGCAATAGAAGTAATGGGAAAACCAATATCCTTGGCAGCGCTCACTATAAGTTCATTTGTCACATCTGCCAAGCCATTAATGCAGTTTTTATTTGCTTTCAAGAAAACTGTTTTAGAATTATCTGATTGGATATTAAGCATCTTCAAGTCGTCTGAAACTTTTTTGATTTCAGCTCTGATTGCAGCTTCATCTTTCACACAACCAGAGGGTTTGCAAACAAATGGAAATTTGAACTCTCCTCCAGAACTAAACTTTTCAGCACAAATAGTATCAAATGTTTTTGTACACTTTCCTTCTTTTATGTTACAGCCTTTTTTCCAAAATACATTATTCTCGCACACAGAAGAGCAATCAGAATCATACTTGCATTCTGCTCCAGAAACAGCACTTGTTCGTCCAACAGCTGCCATGCAAGCTTCTTTGGTTGTGCTCCATGCAACAGGATTCTCAATTTTGCCACAAAAAGAAGCATCATTGTTTTTAATAGCTAAATCTTGGTAACACTGATTTTTTGGAGCGTTTTTGTTTTCACCAAGACCAGTGACCTTGTCGCACATAGAAACATCACCCTGACGATTTGCAGAATCCTTATAACAATGATCCTTAGTATTACCTGATATAAAACCGCAACCAAACTCTTCAACAACACCAAGAAACTCATCAAAAGAGCACGCAGAAACAAACAATAATAGTGCTAATAGTACAATTATAGAATTGGTTTTCATTGAAATCAAAATTTAATGTTCTATTTTATAAATGTATCTGGCGAAAAAGATAGTTATAAGTTAATTCTCGCAATTCTTTACCACAGCGCGGTTTGATTCAATTGCGTCAGTGATTTGCGCATAATTTGTTTTATAAAATTCTGGAATTGCAATACGTAATTGTTCAGAAGGAGTCGCGAGTTTTTGCGCATATCCAAATGCTTGCGCACTGCGTTTTGCGTGAGCAAGAGCTTTTTCATACAAGTCTGCAACGCGCGCATACTTTGTTTTTTGGCCACAAGACACTGTATACTCTTGGCCAAGTTTAATGCCTTTTTTAGGAATTTTTACAATGCCATCAGGACCATATGCGTGCGCTTTGGCAAACTCAATCTGCGTTTCAATCATACTGCCTCGTGACGCAACAAGCAGGGAAAGCATTGTTTTATTAGATGCATTTAATTCAAGAGTCAGATTTTGAAGCACATCACTTAATTCAGAAAGCTGAGAAACAGACACAGTATTCAAGAAAGTATTTTTTTGCCAGTTTGTGCCATACTCTTTGTCTAGAGCATCAAATCTCTGCAGAATGCTGGTTAAGTCATGCTGTTGCACAACAGGCTGGCACGCAACAAAAAGTAGTAACACAAAAAAAACAGGTGATGCAATGGCAATATCTTTTTTCATAACAACAAGAAGTATAGTCATCAAATAAAAAGCTTATGCTTTAGTAGGAGTGTTTTGCCAGCTATATTTGCGAAGCTTAGCACTCTTGCCAAAACCACAGCTTGCGCAAATCCTGTGAGACGCATGATAGGTGTGTTTACCGCAACGACGGCACATGATGTGCGTCTTGCCTCTGCTCCTCTTGCCCATGCTGGGCGTGCCTTTAACCATAGTAGTCTCGTTTTATTTTATTGAATAGAAACTTATGCTGGACTGATCATTATGATTGTGTCGCCACGAACAAACGCATTGCCGAGCTTGCGTTTAACCTGACCATCAACACGCTCTTCAGTATCGTCTAACACAACATTAATATGAATATCAAATGAACGTAACACACCAACTAATTGTTTACCGCCTTTCAAATCAACAAGCACTTTTTTATCACGTGCTCTGCTCAATGCATCTAATGGTCTTGCTTCCATAGTTAAACACTCCCTTGTTTTTTTCAATCACAGAACTACTGTTTATAAAGCTTGCGAGGCATCGGCTGAGTAAGTGCTCGGAATCGTGATGATTACACTTGCGAAGCATCGGCTGAGTAAATAGAGTCATTAGAGTTCTATGTTATTATCAAATGAACTGCAATCCTTAAAAACACCAGTCATTTTTTCATAATCATGCTCATCAACAAACCTGCTCCAACATTTACTGCAGACGCGTATCACGACGCTAAAATAAAAAAGATAAGTCTCACAGACTACAAAGGAAAATGGGTGGTGCTTGTGTTTTATCCAGCAGATTTCACATTTGTGTGTCCCACAGAACTTGGGGACATTGCAAAACAATATTCTGAATTCAAAAAATTAAATGCAGAAATACTTTCTATCAGCGTTGACACTGCATTTGTGCACAAAGCATGGCATGACACAAGCCCAACAATAAGCACCATACAATATCCAATGCTTGCAGATACTTCAAAAACAATTTGCACAGCTTATGACACACTTAACGCAGAAGGCATGAGCTATCGTGCAACAGTTCTCATTGATACTAAAGGAATAGTGAAATGGTTTGACATTCACAACAATAGCATTGGCAGAAACACACAAGAAATACTCAGGCGCTTGCAAGCAGCAATTTATGTAAGCAAACATCCTGATGAGGTGTGTCCAGTTAGTTGGGTGCCAGGCAAACCAACACTTAAACCAATGATTGAGTTGGTGGGGAAGATATAGGATAAATAATTGTTAGCTGACGTTTTTTAAACTAAAACTATTGATAAGAAATTACTAATGTTGATTAGTTTGTATTATCAAGTCATGTAATTTTACTGCTTCATTGCTTTGATTTGCTGGAAAAATTTTTACGTATTCTCCATTCAACAATACTGCTGTAAAGCCTGTTGGTGCATAATCCGAACTTTTCCAGAACTTGTTTCTATAGACAGAAGACAGTTCTGAATCATTGGCCTCAAATGATATTGCAGTGATGTTATGACGTCTTTCAGCGGGCAAAAAAATGTCATATTTATCTCCTTTTTTGGCACGATCGCCGATGGCGGATAGAAACTCGCAATAATCCCATGCGTTAGATCTTGCTTTTTCATTAAATACATAAACAAGCACTGGTTTTAAGTAATATTTTTGAATGAAAGCAGCATATTCACTTCGTAGCTTCACAATCTTAACTCCTTCAGGCGGTAATCTTTCTTTGGTGTATCGTCCATAATCTAAAACAAAATTGAGTCCTTTATCCTTAGACATTTCTTCGTCAATTCTTAGTATAGTTTCATGTGCTCCTTTTCCTATTTCATCAATTGAATAGCGATGGGAAGGTTTTTTGTCTTGGTTACTATTTGATTTAAGTGATTCAAGGATTGAAAATGAACCAAAAGGATTGCAACCTTGACTACTAAATGCTATTGTACCTGCTAATAGCAAATTAATAGTATTGAATCTGCTCTTAGAATTACAAACTTTTCCTTTGCTTATGCGCCTATCGAGTGTGATCATTTCCTTTAGAGATGCATAGGGTTATTTTAGGTTTAACAATAATAATCTTTTGACACAAAATGAGTATTGTACTGATAGTTTGGATCAATGAGTGCTAAGATTAAGCTTGTCTAGTCACAGCTGGTTTGGGTTCTCTTCTTTAAATGCTCTTGACAAAAAGTTCCGCAAACCTTCCGACTAAATGCCTTGTTTTTTCGGAATTTTTCTCGCAATTCATTTGAATAGAAAATTCTTGCATTTATGCATGCATCAAACGACCAAAAAGCATAAATACTTACTTGTACTTACTCTGAACTGCGAGCGTGCTTCATGCAAGTAAGATTGTCAAAGCATGCTCGTGAGAGAATGGTTGAGCGAGGCATTTCAGATGATGAAGTGTTGCGTGCAATTGTCAGAGGAAACAAAACAATTCAGTTTCAAAATAAAATTGTTGCAGAATACACATATTTTTCAGTTGTGTATAGTGTTCGTGAAGATTATATTCAGGTAATAACGGTGAAAATATTATGATATGTCTTGTGTGCGAAAAAGGAACATTGCAACCTCAAATAATACGTGAACGTATGCACGGAGTTGATTTAGGCGAATATCCTGCTGAGGTTTGCACATTTTGCAAAGAAAGCTTCACTGATGAGAAAACTTCTCGGGCAATTGAACGTGCTGCAAAAGAAAAAGGCATCTGGGGCTGGGGCAGAACAACAAATATAACCAGAACAGGAAATAGTTTGGCGGTCAGAATACCAAAAGCTCTTGCTGATCATTTAGGAATAAAAGAAGGAACACCAGCACATATCTATCAACATAAAAACAAGATTATTATTGAGCCAAAGGTGGTATGATGCGATTACAACTTTGCAACAAAATTCTGATTTTTTAAGATAGAATCAGCAAGCTTTATATTCAACAAACTTTTCTGCTATTTCATGGATATCTCAGTTTTAGTTCTTGAAGACAGTGACTCTAGTTGGGAGGAAGTGGAAGGCAAATTGAATTTTGCTTTTGGAGAAATTTTGGGTAATGCAAAGCTAACGCGTGTTTCTTCACCTGAACAAGTGCGGAAAGCTGTTAAAGCTTCAAACTTGTATTTTTTGGATGTGTGCATGAAACCTGGTGATGAGACAAACCGTGATGGACTAAAAGCAATTGATTATATTCGTAAACAGTTTCCTAGAGCGTATATTATTGCAATGAGTAGTCTTGAAGAAAATAGAGTTTTTGCCCAAAAAGATAATGTTCCTTTCTGGCTCAAAGGTGATCCTGTGTCTCTTTTTAAACTCCTTTCTGAATACAAAGCAGCAGTAGCTTTGCTGTAAGTTGAGGGGCGCTTGCACGAAGTTTCAAGATAATGCGGCCGACAGATATCTTCAACTGTGGTTTCGAAGCCTGCGGCCTTGTTTATTTACTGAGGTAATAAACTGCGGCCGACAGGATTTGAACCTGCGAAGGCACTAAGCCACTAGGTATCTTAGGAATTCTTCCCCCTAAGCCTAGCCCGTTAGGCCACTCCGGCACGGCCGCAATAGAGTAATAAATATTTCTGCCTATTTATAATAGTAGTGCTTTGGTAATTGGCTTGCCAAAAGCTTGTGTGTTTGTTCTTGCTGTTTGGAAGGAATGCACTATATATTAGTAAGGCAGTTCTCTTGCTGGAGGAAATGCAGTGCGTATGATTGCTGTAATGTTCAAAAAACCATAACTAATTGTTTCGTCGGTCTTTTGGGTTCAGATTCCTCATAATAGTCGAGAAAAATCAACTCAATCAATTGCTGTCGCTATTATACCGGCATTTACGAAAGTTTTATAAACAAAGCTCAAAACCCTTATAGTCTGGTCAGCATATGTGTGCAGATCATAAAAAGAGGGAATGTATTCTGAGTGATATATTCCCAACACGTAGAGGACGTACGTTCTCTATGAACAAAACCATACTACCGTAAAATCGGAGGTGTAGTAAATGAAAACAACAAATGTTATCAAGAAGATGGTCGCGGTCGGCACAGGCCTCGCAATGGTTGGAGCAACTATTTTGGGCGCAAGTGCAGGGACACTAGCAGACTATCCAAGTCCGTTTGTCAAAGCTGGCATGCCAGCAGCAAACCTAGCAGTAGTCGTAGGTGACAAAGCAGCAGCAGAAGATGTGCTTGGCGTAGGAGATATTCTAGGAGCACTGCAACAAGCAGCAGTTTCAACTGTTGCGTCAGCATCAAGTGAAAAGAAAACAACAAACTGGCTTCAAGGCGATGTATCAGAAATCGGCAGTTCAGGAGACCTCCTTGAGCTTGGCGAAGAAATCAATGAAGTTCAGGACTCGTTTTCAGCAGGAGATGCAAAAGCACTTGCTTCAGGAAGAGTCACAACTGACAAAGGAAGCACAGACTATAACCAATACATAAAATTCCAAGACGATGCTGCAACAGCAGATGATGACAGCCAAGCAGGCGCAGTTGTCTTTGCAAAAGATGAAGACGACAATGTCGGCACATTCTTGTTCTGGGATGGCGGCGTAGAAGTCTTCCAGTATGAATTAGTTTTTGAAGAAGGATTTTCATCAAAGATTGACTCAACAAATGACTTGGATGACTTAGAAGGCGAAGTACTCACCATACTAGGCAGTCAACTTACAATTGTTGATGCAGACAATGTAAACGCAGCAGAAGATGGAATCAATCTTGACTTCATGACAGGCTCAGCAAAGCTCGTGCTTGAAGAAGGAGAAACAAAAACAGTGACAATTGGCGACAAAGAATACACAGTCAATGTAAAAATTGTTTCAGAAACTGCAAATGCAGGCGAAGGATCAGTCAGTTTAGTCATTAATGGCGAAGCAACTGATGAATTGGAAGATGGAGACACAGACCGCCTAAAGGATGGTACTGAAATAGGAGTTTCAGACATCATCCCAACAGGAAAAGAAACCCAAAAATCCATTGTCGTCCTCTATGTTGGAGCATACAAAATGACCCTAGAAGACACAACCGCAGAAACAAACACCTTTGACGGAAGACTGGAAATCAACAATGAATTCATTGAAGATGCAGATGTCAGAGTCAGAGGCACAGAAACCACAGGCAATGCAACATTTGAAATCAATGATATTACCATTGAAATCAATGCAGATCCTAAAGCTGGTTCTGACTTGTTTATTGCACCACGCGTTGCACCAATTGATAAATACCCAACAAGCACTATTGGCTTGCGAGGATACCTTGATGAACCAGACGCAATGCTAGTACCAGGATGGGACTTAGTATTTGATACACTGTCAGAATCAAGCTGGACAGCAATCAAGCTCAACCCATCAGGTGATGATGAATACCGTTTGGAATTCACAACACAAGAAGACCTAAAATACAATTTGGCCTACTTGAGTGCAGAACCAAGTGACAATGCTGCAGGAGTTGACGGCTTTGCAACAGGTGATTCAGACAATAGACTACACTGGATAGAACCAGCAGTTGACGGCGAATCAACAACACAAACCGCAGCAGCAAACAACTTAGACGATGATGACGAAACAGCAACAGGCGACCCATTTAAGAAAGTGGATTTCGTCATAGAACTCAATGACTGGCTTGTACTCAGCGACTGCACAGTAAGCGATAACACATGTAACACACACGTGCTACGCTATGATGACTACGACAATAGCTCAAACAGACTGACCTTCAGTGACTTGTCAGGTGGAAGCAGAGAAGTAACTTTCACAAGAATTGACGACGCTGCAGCAGGTACAAGTGATGCAAACGCAGACTTTGGAATCAGTGACCAACTTACAGTAGGCGGAAAAACCTACACAGTATGGGTTGCAACCAATAGTGAAGGCGACAGTGACGTGTTCAACAATCTCTTCATTGATCTCAATGGTGATGGAAATGTAGAACACACTGACGTAGCACTCATTGGCACCAAAGGACTTGGTTTAATTGACCTTGGACGATATTGTTCAGCATCAAATACTTCACTAACTGGAGTGTTTGATGGCAATGATGATGGATTCCAAAATCAGTCTGATGACTGTGGTAACAGCAGTCAGGTTGACACAGATGATGTTGTAGAATATGATGCATCACTGTTCGCAACTGTGAATGACTCAACTGACCGCGAAGAAAACGCACTGGCATTTGTCACACTTGGAGATGAGTTTGATGAAGGACAACCAGAAGGCGCAGATGCAAGCGAAAACCTTGTTGTTTACTTCCAAATTGGCGGTAGAGCAAACAATGAACTAGGCCTTGTAGCAGGACCAGCATTGAACACAACAAGCAATGGTAGCCTTGATTCAGTAACCTTTGGCGCACCAAACGAAGATGACTTGTCCACAGCAACCAACAGATCAGTGCTCATGGCAACAGAAAGCCCAGAAAGCAATGATGACTTGGACTTAACAATGGACACATACGGCACAGAATATAGAGTGCTTGACTCAAGTGATAATAGTGATGCAGAATCAGTCACTATTAACTACCCATTAAGTCAACGCTCAGCACGTGTCTACTTGACGTTTGGCTCAACAACCTCAGGAAGCTCAAGCAGTGGCGGAAGCCAACAGGTAAATCCAATACCAGTTGGTGCAAGCAAGCTGGCAAGCGAAGTCACAGATGCTAAGGCATGGAATGCAATAGTAGTCGGTGGACCATGCGCAAACCCGGCTGCAGCAGCACTCATGGGCAACCCAGAACCTTGTTATGAAGCAATTCCAGAAAACAAGGCTTTGATAAAGCTCTACGAGCACACAAACGGCAATATGGCACTCTTGGTCGCAGGACGCACTGCTATGAACACAAGACAAGCAGCACGCGCACTAGCAACAGGAATGATCAAAACCGTTGGTCAAGTCAAGGAAGCGTTTGTATCAGGAGCAACCCTGACAGACATCCAAGTCAGCGCAGTATAAGCGCGACTTTTTTTATCTTTTTTTTATTTTTGTTTTTTATTTAATTCTCTGGTTTTTTAATGATTAGTTCTTCTAAATATTTAAAAATATTTTTATTTAAAAAAGAACTTTAGACAACCACTCCAGAAAAAATATTGTGCTTTGTGTGTGTGATTTTCACGCGAACATTGCCCTTCAAAGGACCTTTATAATTCATAAGAGAAATAGTCCTGTTCTTAGCAATCGCAAGCACCTCTCCTTCAAGACGGCCAGGGTCAAGCAATTCTGCGTCAATAACCTCATCTTTTTTAAAAGGCTTAGGAAGCTCGCCAACCTTCGTCAGTGTTTCAGGAAAATCAGAAGCGTCAATAGTTAGTTTGACTTCATGTTTTTTTTCAAGCTCAGCAAGATGCTCATAAAACTTTTCCCAAGCCATAGACTTTGTTGGATTTCTGCCAAGCTTGTAAGGCAAAAAATTCTGAATGCAACAACGAGGAGAAAACTTATTGTTTTTCAAAGACTTCACAAAACCAACAATATCACTCATCTCAGCATCATTCCAGCCAGGAACCCAGACTGGAGCAATAACAAGCTCAACTTTGTCTGCAAGATAGCGAGCAAGTTCTTGCACTTGTTTTAGTGAATAACCCGCATCAGCAATCTTGCGCGCAGTTGTTTGCGTGCTTGCATTAATGCTTAAATTTACTCTTGACAAACCAGCAGAAAGCAATGCATCAACACGCTCGTGAGTTAGCAGAGTGCCATTGGTTATCAAAGAGATAGTTTTCACCTGAGGAATTTGTCGCATGCACTTCACAAGAGTTGTCATGTCATGATACAGTGTTGGCTCGCCCTGACTGTTAATAAGAATCTCAACACCATCAATAGCCTTTGTTTCAATGAGTTTTCTTGTCTCATCAGCTAAATATTCTGCTTCAACAACAAAATCAACAGGACGCTGATCCTCATCAACAGAACAATACACGCACTTAATATTACATGCAGTAATAGGTCTTACTTCAATAGTTTTTGTGCCTCTATCAAGAATGCCAAACGCAACATTACCCAGCAATGGAATGCCACTGTTTTTGTGTACATATACCGCGGGCTTGCCATTGAGTTTGTTTTTCAAGTGTTTGAAAGATTGCAATAGTAGTTGATGAAATTTTCTGTTCGCCGCATCATCAGATAAATTATCAAATGTGAGTTCGCCACCTTTAGCATGCCATGAACCAATTTTATTCAACTCATTTTCTGAAATAAAGCATTCAAACATGGTGAGAAAAATGACTTTAAGACCCTCATTTGTTTGTGTGAATTGCAGGGTTTCAAAGGAGAGCGTTGTCATACTTGTTTTATGTTTATAGGGGTTATAAAGATTGCTTTAGACAATTCTTGTTTGCGCTACAACAATCTTTAAATACACTTCTTGCGCAGGGTTTTTGGGTTATGGGGATGGCAGACGAACAAAAAACACAAGCTGGAGTTATCACCTACGAAACACTGTATGATTTGTTTCGCAGAGAAAAAAACAAAGAAGAAATCCA
>ORJL011326961.1_pt1 | contig 13639 bp, 10 predicted proteins | sample 1779941 | NCBI WGS metagenome assembly ORJL01 (sample SAMEA104232317, study PRJEB22302) | groundwater metagenome | biome: forest; feature: aquifer; material: groundwater | place: USA | collected 2011-08-07 | depth 5.8 m
CAGGCGTCCATGCCCCGCGGTGCGGATGGCTCGATGAAAACCGCCGTTTGTTGGCTATCCATCGGCCTTTTGTCCTCATTATTGAGATTGGCCAGCGAGTTGCTACCAGTCGCGAATATGAAGTCAGCGGTGTTTTTCGAACGAGACGGGATCCTGAACCTGGTAAGGGTGGAGCGGCAGCATCAAGTCCCTCCCTTGGTGATGGGCGACTTTCACTTGAACCCGGAGGCGGTAGGACCGTTGACCCAGTTGAAGCTCTCGGGCTTCCTGCTCATCATCACGACATGCCAACCTGGACTCTCGCGCGGCTATCAGTCTCGCCGAGAACTGGACCTGATGCACGCGACTCTCTCGCGCACCCTGCCTATCGATGATATCCTCGTGTGCCCCCACGATGAGACCGACCGCTGCCCTTGTCGGAAACCCAAGCCGGGTCTGCTCGTCGAGGCCGCATTTAAGTGGCACATCGACCTGGAACATAGCTTCGTGGTGAGTGACAAATGGCAGGATGCCGAGGCGGCACGAAACGCGGGCTGCACGTCAATTCTGCTTCAATCTCCGTGGAACGGTTATGTCCATCGTGACTATGTGGCGCCTTCGCTCAGCCTGGTGGCCGAAAAGATCGTTCAAGTAAGCGCCCCAAACTACGCCTACGCGTAAGACTCATCGCCAAATCGACCCGGATCAGCCCCAGACTACGCCGATGAGCCCAGGGGTCTTGTTTTCCCGCCGATCAGTCCTTCTTGGGCGCGTCCCCTTTGTCCGGAACCGGCTTGACGGAGGGCGTTTGGGGTTCCCCGACGGCCGATTTGGCTGAGGTCGGTTCTTCTTTCTCCTCACCCGGAGGAGGTGGTTTGGGAATATCGGACTGCGTGACCACACGCGCGCCTCCCGTCACGACCAGTTTCCCGTCCTGATCGCCGCGCAGCACGGGCCGGGTATTGGTGTATTGGTAAACTTGGCGGACCACCTGTTCTCCGTTGGGGCGGATTACATTGTAGCTGAAGGCACGGGCTCCGACCTGAAATAGAACGTGCAACTGGCTGGTTTGATCGACTTGAGCCTCCGGCTTGCTGAAGGAAATGAGCGTCCCAATCGGGAAGACGCGATAAACCACAGTCTCCTGCTGGTCGGTTACTCGTACGTAAAGCTTGATCTGCCTCTGATTGCTTGCCTGTAACAGGGTGTACTTTCTCACCTCCGGCTCAGTCCCCCTCCCGCCAGGTATGCCAAACTCCTGCTCCCAGAGCCGCGCGCCCGACATGATGTTGACCCCCTTGGTCTTGGTTACCAGCACCTTCTCCGTTCCCGGGATCCGGACGGCCGCGGATATAAGGTAGCGGCCCGGGCGTGACAGGCTGTAATAAGGGGCGAGGTCAACTCTCCGAGTGGCCTTGGACGCCGAGGGGAGTTGAAACTCCTCCACCACCGGCGGGTCGCCGATTTTGTTTACGATGAAACCCTGCACCGACTCCACCGCAAAGTTCAGCCAATCCTCATCCGCGCCTAGCCGCAACGTACGGCCGGAGAAGTTGGTGATGCGCACCCCAACCACCAGCGCCTCATTGGGCAAATACTGGTCCTCATCGATAATCAGTTCCGCCTCGATCTGAGCAGCAGCTCGCGGCGCCAGGAGGAACAAGGCCAACAATCCAACAAACAGTCTATTCCCAATTCCATTCTCCGGCAGGAGCGGCACCTGCCATGGGTATTTCTGTCGAGTCCCAGCCATGACGGCCATGTTTAACCGGTCTCAACCCCGGTGGGTACTCTGGCACATGACTACGCTGCATTAGACTCCGGGAACCTCCCGGAATCAAGTCACAAAAGGCTTCGACAACGCCGCAGGGTTGTCGCGCCCAGTCTGAAAGAACTCAACCGCCAGCTCTCGATCCGCGGCACGCCGCCTCCGCCAACCGCGCCCTGGCCTGCTCATATACGGGCTCGGGCGGGATTGCCCGCAGACATTCCAGGGGCGAAAGCCGAGAGCAATGGCTTTTGAGGCAGGGCGCGCAGGGCAGAGGGTGCCGGATCGCATGGTGTATCTGCCCATAAGGCCCCGTTCGCCGCGGTTCTGTGGGGCCAAAGACCGCAATCACAGGCTTGCCCAAGGCCGCCGCCACGTGCATTGGACCAGAGTCGTTGATGATCAACGCGTCGCTCAGCCGCAGCCATTCGACCATCTCCGGAAGCGACGTCCGCCCCGTCAGGTCCAGGCACTTCCCCGGCATGGTTCGTGCGATCGCCGCGCCAAGATTCGCGTCGGACGCCCCGCCTAGGACCACAAAACGGGCGCCAGGGATGTCCCCGGAGAGTTTGCGCACGACCTCCGCGTACGACTCCACAGGCCAGCGCTTGTTGGCCCACCGGGCGCCAGGTTGGACCGCGACCCAGGTGTGATCCCCCACCGGCCACTTCCGCCTGACTGCCTCGGCCACGGAGGGACGCTCGGGGAGCCACTCAAAATCGGCGTCCACCGGCACCCCTAGCGCCCGCAAGACATCCAAATACCAGTCCACGGCATGAGTGTGGTAGGATGCCCGTGGCACACGCAGGTCGTAAAGAGCCGTGGCGCCTTCGCGGGCATCGTCCAGACCCACAGTCAGGGCGCCCCCCGCAAGCCACGCCACCAAGCCGCTCCGCGCCAGGGCCTGCAAGTCAATCACCCAGTCAAAGTGAAGCTCTCTCAAATGCAGGACATGCTGGACCACCTCATGCCAGTGAAGCGGGGAGGACCATCGGCGCCGATGGAACAAAAGGAGGCCTGTCAGGTCACGGTCCCCCACCAACAGGGGGCTCAGATCGACGTCAATCCACCAGTAAATCCCGGCCTCTGGAAACTGGCGGCGCAGCAACCGGAGCACCGGCAACGCTTGAACCACGTCGCCAAGCGAGCTAGGCTTGAGAATGAGGATTCTCACGGCAACGGAGCGGGCCGGGGAGCACGGTTCGCCTCCCTGAGATGCCAGAAGTCTCTCTTCAAAGCCCTTAGCGGCCTTCGCGCAAACGCTCCGCAAGCCGGGGCGGCAAGCCCGCAGCCAGGATCTTTGCCTGCGTCTTAGGAATGTCGTAGTCCAACCGCCGCAGTTCGATCGTGCCCTCGTTCACGTCGTACACCACGTAGGTCGCCTTCGCCACGCCGTCGCGCGATTGGCCGACGCTGCCCACGTTGACGAAGTACTTGCGTCCGGGCTCGATGCGAAATTTCGAGTAGGTCCCTCCCCTCACCATGCTATCGCGGATAAAGGCGAGCGGAACGTGGGTATGGCCAAAGAAGCAGATGGTCGTGTTCTGATAGGTGAAGCTGGCGGCCGCAGCCAACTTCTCGAAAACGTAGCCCCAGCGCTGAGGACCGTCCAAGGTGGCGTGAACGATGGAGAAACTAGCCACCAACCGGAGATACTTCAGGTCCCGGAGCCACTTCCGGTCCTCAGTGGTCAGTTGGTTTCGCGTCCATTCCACCGCCTCGGCGGCGTGAGGGTTGAACCCCTCGAGGGTGTCATCCGCCGAACAGTATTCGTCATGGTTGCCCTTCACGCATGGCATGCCCATCGCACGGATGATGTCGAGGCACTCCTTTGGGTTCGCGTTGTAGCCCACAACGTCGCCCAAACAGGCGTAATGAGTGCACTTTTCTTTCCTGGTGTCGTCGAGGACGACCTCCAGCGCTTCAAGATTCGCGTGAATATCAGCAATAATCGCAAATTTCATCTCAGGTACCCGTAGGCTAACTCACAATTTCAAATCCGCACAGGCCGCCCTGCGCTCCGGACCAGGAGGCCTCTTCCCGGTGGATCAGCGAGCCGAGGCCGGAATCCCGAATGGCTTGTTGGAATCCTTCCAACTCGTCTTTCGTGCCTTCCGCCACCAGTTCCACCCTTCCGTCTAGCAGATTTCGGACCAACCCAACGACCTCAAACCCACGAGATTGAGACTTCACCGAGTAGCGGAAGCCGACTCCTTGGACGTGCCCGGAGTAGAAGACGTGCAACCGAACCCGATTCATACCGGCTGAGCAACCGACACAACGCCGACGCTGCAAATCGCCCGGCGCCCCGCCGGGCCATTCCGGCGATAACCGGTGCCATTCATCGGATGATCAAGCCACAATCCCGCCAGCTTGCGCAATGTTTTTGTTCCATCCCCTATCCAGGCGCGCCCATGAGTCGGGCGATTCTACCAACAGTGGGTCTCCCGCAGCGGCGGAGCGCACGCTACGTTGCCAGCCTACGGGGGATCCCCGTTGACAGGAAAACGCCATCGTTAGGGCATTTCCATCATGGCGACACCCTTGCCCCTGACTACAGAGCCGTACCGGATCTGACTGGCTAATCACGCACATTCCTCAAGCCCCCACCTCCACGCCTCCGCACGACAAGAACGAACGGAGCACTCGGGAATCGGCCCCTGAAAGGACCACAACACCACATCCTTGTTCAAGATTATAGGACGGACTCTTTTAGCGCGGGGAACACCTCTCGGCCGCACTCGTGCCTCGTGCCGCCACCGCCGGAGTAGAGGCCAGCATTGGTGGGGAACCAATCTGTCCCCCGGCGTGCAGAATTCTTGTCGCCGGGGGATGCGGCCATTGGGGCCGTGGGGGCTTGTTGATGGGAATCAGGAGGCCGTTGTTCTTGTTAAAGAGCGGCAGCCGCCGGGTTAGCTTCCCATTCTACAGTTCTACGCCTATCTCCCAGCGCAAATCCTATTTTGGCGCCGGTGGCACCATGCAGGAGGCTGTCACCGAGACGTTCCCAGAGGAATCGATCGCGTACACCTGCGCGTCGCCTTTGAGCTGGATATGCGCCACAATCACGCCCGCCATCGCTTTGCTATTGGGCGTGACACCAGGAGCTTGGGTGATCTTGACCTTGTCGCCGCTCTGAAACGGCCCGGTCACAAAATCACTGGCCGTGTCCCCAACGAAGATCCGAGGCTCGGGATCGCAATTGTCCACGGCCAGCAATTCGTAGAAGCCATCCGGATTCTGCCCGCTCTTCTGGTTCTTCCCGGCGTTTGGGACGTTCTTGCCCGCTGGGTTGGTACCTGGTACACAGGATACGATGGGCGGTTCAACGTCCTCATATTCCACAACATACCCTTGGACATTACCTGACGATCCTTCATCGTTCCAACCAAACTCATTTCTTAGACTGATGGCAAGATATTGTTCCGTACCCGGCCCATACCAGTCATTTGGTTCGTGGTACAGGGGATCTTCAGGCAACAACCACGGCACAGTTTGCCAGTTCGCATAGGTGATTCCTCCGTTGATACCCGCAATGGGGCCTTCATTATTCACCCAAGTCCAGCCCTTTTTTGCATCGAGTTCGTCGGCTGGATCCTGGTATCCTCCCACCCAACATTCGCCGATGGCCTTCGTAAGCCCGTACAAATACTGATCTTCCTGCAGCGTTGTTATCGTCGCCAAATGACCCTGTAAGCAGCCAGAAGTGCTGGTGACAGCGTTATTGTTGGCCTCAGACCAGGTTATTCCCGGCGCTTGCACCACCTCGTAATAATGTCCGCTTGGACCGGGTCCGACGATCCCCCCGATCGAAAGGCTGCTGCTCCATCCGCCGAGGAGCATGGCTACACAGGCGGTCCTAGAACTCATGATTCGCATAGTTTATTCCCTTAGTTGTTTTGTGATAGCAGTTATGTTTGCGAATCTTCCACAAGCACTCGCCTGCTTGTGATTCGCTGACCAATCCGTCGAGATTTTCTTTTCTGACAGAACATGTCTTCGCGCCACAGATGGGCCTCTTGGGCCTCTTGCGTGTTCAAGTTAAGTCGCGTTTATCCCACCTATATGCCAAAGTTACAACCGTGAAAGTTTTGGAGTATTAGTGAATTCTTTTGATCCTCCTTTGGGGAAGCGGCGCGAACAGGCAAACAAAACATGTTGCCCATAAGCGGTTTATGCATACACGCTGATTGCGACTAATGTGCACTAATGTAGAGTCTTAGATCTACGCAAGAGCCTCAGTTACTCGACGAAAATGAGCAAAAACTACTGGCGCCACGCTGAGGGTGAAAGCCCGGTCCTCTTTTTGAAGGCCTGGCGAAAGGTGTTCTGGTCAGGATAACCGACGGCACGGGCCACCTCGCAAACTTGTTTCAACGGATCGCGCAACAGTTCCTTGGCCTTGGCGAGACGGAGTTCGGCCAGGTATTCGTGGAACCTCAGGCCGGTCAGTCTCCCAAACAAGCTGGACAGGTACGCAGCATTCATTCCCAGTGTCGCCGCCAGTTCCTTAAGGCGAGGTTGGCAGAAGCAGTTCTGGTGCAGGTAATCAATCATCATGGTGACGAGCCGCTCCGGGGGGTGTCCGGATCTGACGGGGTCCGGAGAATCGGGGATGACGTTGATCCGGTGTTCGAGCTCCTGCTGTAGTCGGGTCTTTTCGATGGCAAAGCCCAAGAGGCTGCGTTGCGCCTGATCCAATTCGCGCTCCACAAACCGCCGCGCAGCCGCTTCCTCCAAGTAATGAAGAACCAGGCGCATGAGCCGAATAGCGCGCTTGAAATTGGCGGCGTCCGTGACCTGTCCGTGTGCCGAATCATAGCCATCAGAAGAACGTTTCGATTGAGGCTGTGGCCTTGCGCGCTCTTGCGGTGTCGAGCCGCGCGCAGCCTTGCTGTCGATTACCCGCGCCTGAAGAATGGCCGTGAATGGACATAAGCGCATCACCTGGAAGGCAGCCCAGAAGTTGGTCAGGCCGCAGATGCCGGTGAACCGGTGGCCTTTTGTGCCGGCCCTCGCCGCCAGCCGCCAATTCTGGCGCATGCAACGTTCGCACTGGGCGGTCGGTTCGCGACGGGGGCTGCCCCGAACGCGCATAGCAGGGCAAAAAGTAGGAGTTGCCTCGGAATCGGGAAAGCCAAGCGGCTGATGCCAAAATAGGAGGAAAGGCAAGCCCGTCAGATCAGAGAAAAGGGAAGCCAGGCCAAAGCTGGCCCGCTGCTTGAGAAAATCCTGGCACTCTTTTAGAACGAGGGCACTCGGTGGCACTGCCGCACCGTCTGAAACGGCCTGATCTATAGGAATTGTCTTTCGCACACGGTCGCAGGGTGACTGAGCGGAAGGGACGCGTCAAAACAAAACGAGGAATTGAAAGGTCAATATTCAGAATGACACACACGATCAGCCGCCATAGTGCCGATGTTATTGCCGATCTTTTCCGCCCGGTGGTGAAACATGAAAGGGTTCGTCCTATAATTCAGAATATCGATATCGTGCTGGAGTCTTAATAGGGTGGCGATGTCCGGGGTCTCCGTTCCTTTCTCTGGCGCGGAGGCGCGGGCGCGGAGGTGAAGGGTCCACGAGTGCGCGTGAGCGGGCGGTTTGATCTGGCACGGCTTGGTCGTCAGGAGCATGGGTGTCGGAGGATTGAGGTGGCCTACGGCGCGCTGGGGACAGACGCGCCCTACCCAGTATTGGAACGTGGGTCGCATCCGTCGTCATCCGCGGTGGTCGTTCTTTCTGAGGAGAGCGAGTTCACCGCGGGTTTCGGGGATGGCGCGGATAGAGTGATCTTGCGGGAAGAGCAAAATGTGAAATCTCCTTCACCCATTGTCCCTTTCCCTTTCCGACGGGCGAGGACGAATCCGCTGGACGCAGGGAATTGGGCGGGGGGCAACCAGTCCATACGTCCCTCACCTGCCCTGCGGGCACCCTCTCCCATCAATCCGCGCCCGCCGGATACAGGTTGGGAAAATAGTACCCGGCCGCATCCGACGGGAATCCCAGACGCAACGGCCCTTTCGGCGAGCCGGAAGTGACCAACCGCTGCGCAAGCAGCTCGCCAGTAACCTTCTGCGCGGTCCGAGGTGACGCACCAATGATTCGTGATGCGTCGCCGCGCGCTATTTCGCCGCGCAGGAAGATTTCCCTGAGGACCAGCGCCGAGCCGCTGGGAAGTTCCTTTGACGACTCTCTCCGCTCGGCATAGCCGACAATGCGATCCAGCATGCCCTCGAGAGCCAAGAGTTCCCGCATGAACTCAACTTGATCAGCGGCGGCGCCCAAAAAGAACTGGCAGAATTCGCCAAGATAGCGCTGCGAAAGATAGCCGCGGCCATCAACATCGTTCACCCGTTTTTCATCGGCATTGGCCAGGGCGGCCTGATACTCCGCTTTCCGCCGGGCCAGGCCACGCGAGATCGTCCATAGTCCATCGCTGTCCACGCCGGCCTTCGCAAACCACGCGAGCGTGAAGAGCCGGGCCACGCGACCGTTGCCATCCAGGAACGGATGAATCCATGTCAGGCGATGGTGAGCCGCCGCGGCGGCAATCAGGCTGCCCGGCTCCGTCGTCACCAACGGACCATAAAAGTCCGCGAAGCGCTGGAGGAATTCGCTGAGTTTCTTGCTGGCGGGTGCCATGTGCCGTCCAACGCTGACCTCGCTCTGGCGAAGTTCGCCCGGGATGACTTCGCGCGTCTTTCCCTCTTCGTCCTCGACTTTGCGGAATTCCTCCGGCAACCGCCGGTAGAATCCCTCGTGCAGCCAGCAGAGAAATTCCGTCGAGCAGACCGCGTCGGAAGCCATCGCGGGCAACCTAGTCTCCATCTCGGCCTGGATCTCCATGTGCGAGAGATGCTGAATCTGGAGGGAACGCTGATCCGGGTTGGTGGAGAAATCCTTCCGGATCGTGGCGTCAATGTCCCTCGGCTTGATCCGATGCCCTTCGATGAGGTTCGAGTAATAGCTGTTCATCGAGCGTACCAAATCCGCCACCTGTTTGCGGGTGATCGGATGAAGCGAAGCGCGAAGCCGTTCGGCACCACGGATGAGCGCCAAGGCCAAGCCTGCCGACTTGTTGTCACCTTCTCCAGACAGGAGCGGTTCCATGTCCGATGGGCGATCATAAAGCGTTTTGATAGCTGCTTGTCTCGTCATTATTGCCGATGTTGTTGCTGATTAAATAGACCCCATAAAATGGCTAATTGAAAGCTCAATATTCAGAATGGTACGCACGATCAGCCGCCATAGTGCCGATGTTATTGCCGATCTTTTCCGCCCGGTGGTGAAACCGGATCATATGGGAGACTCAACATCCGCCAAAAAAAGTGAAATGCGCCCAATCCAGGCTTGCCGACGGCATCCCTAAGTGATACACAGACCTTAGAAAAGGCACCCTCATGACGCGTCGCGATTTCATCAAAACGTCCGCAACCTCCGGTGGTGCCGTCGCCATCCTCACTCCCGCCACAGCCATCGCTTCCGCCCCGCCCCGCATCGCTCCGGTTCGCACTCCCGTCGGCCACCGAGCCCCTCTGCCGGATCTCGCCCCGGCCCAGTGGGTCTGGTATCCCTCCGGACGCTGCCTCCAAAACACGTTCATTCTGTTCCGGCGTGAGATCGAGCTTCCGGCCAAGCCAATCCGGGCCACCGGCTGGATCGCCGCTGACAGCCGCTACCGACTCGAGGTCAACGGACAGCGCGTCCAATGGGGCCCAGCCCCAGCCGACCCGCGCTGGGCTGAGGCCGACCCGATCGACCTTGGTGATCTTTTGAAGCCGGGCCGAAACGTCATCGGCGCCACTGTTCTCTTTTATGGCCAAGGCGACGGCACCTGGCCGCTGGGAAAGCCCGGGTTCCTTTTCCGCCTGGATGTGGAGATGGAAGGGGGACAGAAGCAAACTCTGGTCTCGAACAAGGACTGGAAGGCTCTGCTGGCACGCGCCTGGCAGCCTGGACACTACAAGCGGTGGTACCTGCGGGCGTTACAGGAGGAGTTCGACGCCCGTCTCTATCCCGACGGCTGGAGCACCGCCGCGTTCGCCACGACTTCGGACTGGCTCCCGGCCATGCCGCTCAACTGCCCCCCGGGCAAGCCTTCTGTCTGTTCAAACTACCCGGAATATATGCTCGACATCGGTTCGAGCGCCCCCGACGCGGAGCTGCGCGCTCGAAGTGTCCCCCTCCTGAAGGAAAGCCTCGTGAACGTCCACCGCCTCGCTGAGGCCTTCCATATCGAGTGGCGCCGTTCGCCCCGGGAGTATTTCGAGTTTCGTCCCCCCGACGCTTTTGATGCCCGACCCGGCGATCCTCCCGCCGAACTTCCGCCGGGACACTGGCAGGTAAGACTGGATGGCACGCAGGGGGTTGCGTTGACGTTCGAACTGGCCGAACAGGTCGTCGGCTGGCCTTTTTTCACCATCGAAGCGCCCTCGGGCGTTGTCGTTGAACTCCTTGTGCATGAGGCGCATGAGGCAGGAGGTCCTCCTCTCCTAAACACGCACTTCGAGAGTTGGACCCGGGTCACCTGTCGCGAGGGCGTGAATCGCTTCGAGACGTTCGATTTCGAGAGTTGCCGCTGGATCCAGTTGCACATCCATGGCCCGGCTGGCTCCGTCACTGTCAGCAATGTCGGAATGCGCCGCAGAGTCTTCCCGTGGCCCCAGAGGCCGCGGATCCACTGCTCGGAACCCGCCCTCCAGCGGCTCTTCGAGTCCACCGTGAACACCCTCGATAACTGCGCGCAGGAAACGCTCGTGGACGGCATGGCGCGCGAACGACAGCAGTATAGCGGCGATTGCGGCCACCAACTCCATGCCATCTACATGGCCTTCGGAGAGACCCGGCTGCCCGCGCGCTATCTGACGACCTTTTCCCAGGGGATGACCGTGGATGGCTACTTCCTGGACTGCTGGCCGGCTTACGACCGCCTGGCCCGCCTGATCGAACGTCAACTCCAACTTAGCGGCTGGGGACCCATCCTGGACCACGGTGTCGGCTTCGTTTTCGATTGTTGGCACCATTATTTATACTCAGGCGACCTCCACGCCCTCGCCGAGCCGTACCCGCGCTTACTCAGGTTCGCCGCCTATCTCGAAGGGACGGTGGGCGCCGACGGCCTCCTGCCGGTCGAGAACCTTGGCATTCCCTCCGTCTGGATCGACCACGCGGCCTATCAGCGGCAACGCCACAAGCAGTGCGCCTTCAACCTCTACGCCGCAGCCATGCTCCAGCATGCCCTGGCCGCCATCTGCCGGGCGTTCGGCGACACGGATCAGGAGACCGCCGCTCGTGAGTTTGGCCGGCGCTTGCTCAAGGCGACTGTGGCCAGGTACTGGTCCGCGCAGCGATCTCTCTTTGTAAACAACCTCCCGTGGGTGGAGGAAGAGAAGCATGCGCGGCTCTGCGACCGCTCTCTGGCCACCGCCCTGCTTTTCGACCAATTCCCGCATGGCCGATCCGGCGAAGCGGTCCAGGCATTGGCGCACTGTCCGCCCGAGATGGGCTTCTCCTACCCGGCCAACGCGGGATGGCGGCTCTGGGCGCTGGCCAAGGCTGGCCGTCCCGACGTCATCCTTGGCGACTTGCGCACCCGTTGGGCCACGATGAACTCGGTGAAGCTCAACAACACGCTCCAGGAGGATTGGCTGGCGCGGCCTGATTCGGGCGCGCAGTGGAGCCATTGCGCCGTAGTCCCGCTCTACATCGCGTACATGAGCCTGGCGGGGATTCGCCCGCTCGCCCCGGGCTTTAAACGCATCGAAATCCGTCCGCAACTCGGTGACCTCGAGCGGCTCGAACTCACTGCTCAGACGCCCCTGGGTCCCCTCCTCTTCGATGCTCATGGAGGGAAAGACCGACGGGAACTGGTCATCGAGTCTCCGCCGAACACCGAAACCGAGCTGATCCTGCGCCGCGAGGAACAGGTTCGCCTCGACCGTGTCCCCGGGACGGCGCCGGACGGGTGCCTGCGTTACCGCCTGCCTGCCGGCGCGCGGACCACCCTTCCGCTCAAGTTCCTCTAGCCCCACCGCCCCATGCACAGGCCCAGGCGGCATTTCGTTCAAGGCGTCGCCGCCGGCCTGGTGGTCGGGACGGTCCTGCTTTTCACACATTCACCCTCAGAAACATGGCCCAGGAAAGAGACGTCTTCTCCCTTCGCTCGCCTCAAGACGAGCGTGATCATCTCCGCGCCTGAAAACCCTGGAGGCCCACACACACCGGCGGCCTTGCCCCCTGCCGGCGTGCCTTCGATCTCTGCCCACAATCCATCCAGCGCGCCAGCCTCGCGAATCCCGATTGCGATCCGCGTTGATGCCACCGCACAGAGCGCTCCGGTCGCGCATTCGCCTTCTCAAGGCGGCGATATTTTGGAGGAAAAGAGCGAACCACTCTCCCAACCCGGCGAGTTCCTGCGCACCCAGATCATTAAAACCGCCGGCAAGTACCCTTATCTCCGCGTCGCCACGCGGTTTCGGATCGACCCCGCCACGAAAGAGGAAACCCCGCTGGGTATCGAGCGATCGGTGGCTGACCACGTCATCGTGGGCCTTCAACCTGACGCAACTGAGAGTGACCTCCTCCTCGCGGTCCAGGCGCTGGGCGGGACCCTCCGCAAACACCTCCGTCTGGACGGCCAGACGGGCTACCTGGTGGCGCTCGCTTCTCCGACGTGCAGGGCGGTGCCGGACGCGATTGCCGACCTGTCCGCCCGTCAGGACTTGGTCCGCCAGGTCGAACCTGACATGGTGATGCGGACCGAGAGCTTCCCCAATGACCCCAAATGGAACGAGCAATGGTCGCTGCACAACACGGGGCAGAGGTCGGGAAGGATCAACGCCGATATCGATGCCCCCGAAGCCTGGAGTATCCAAACCGGCAGCACGAACGTCATCGTTGCGGTAGTGGATACAGGCGTGGATTACAACCACCCTGACCTGCAGAAGAACATGTGGATCAACCCGCGGGAAACGCCTGACAACGGTCAGGACGACGACCAAAATGGCTTTATTGACGATACACGCGGATGGGACTTTTCCGACAACGACCCGGATCCGATGGACCTCGCGGGCCACGGGACCCATGTCGCCAGCATCATCGGCGCGGCAGGCAACAACGGCGTGGGTATGGCGGGCGTCTGCTGGGACATCCGCATCATGCCCGTGCGCGTGGCCAACGCGGCGGGCGAAGCCTACGTGAGCGATGTCCTGGAAGGCTTCTCCTACGCCGCCCGAAACGGCGCGCGGATCATCAATTACTCCCTCGGAAGCACCAACAGCTCGCCCCTCATGCAGGCCGCCATCAGCAGCTTGCAGACCGCCGGAATCCTGCTGATCACCGCCGCCGGAAACGACAGTCTGGACATCGACCAGCGCCCCACCTACCCCTCCGCGTACTCGAATCCCAACATCATCTCGGTGGCCTCCACAGACGTAAACGACTCCCTCAGCTCGTTCTCCAATTATGGCGTTTCGCGCGTGGACCTGGCGGCTCCCGGCGCGCAAATCAGCGGCGCTACACTGAGCAACCGCTATGACAACGCCTCCGGCACCTCCTTTGCCGCCCCCCACGTAACGGGCGTGGCCGCCCTTCTCCTTGCTCAGAACCCCGCATGGTCCTACTCACAGATCCGCTCGGCCATTCTGAAGGGCGTGGATCGTCTGCCCGCATTGGTCGGCAAATGCTCCACAGGCGGCAGGTTGAACGCCTACAAGGCCCTCTCGGGCCAGTCTAATCCGGACCCTGGCTCGCCTGTACTGGACAGCACCAATGCGCCGCTGGCGAACAACCAAGTCTCCGCCATCGCTGTTCAAGCAGACCGCAAGATCCTGATCGGCGGCAGTTTCTCCACCGTGAACGGCACCGCGCGCGCGCGCATAGCACGCCTCAATC
>ORJL011890722.1_pt1 | contig 13636 bp, 11 predicted proteins | sample 1779941 | NCBI WGS metagenome assembly ORJL01 (sample SAMEA104232317, study PRJEB22302) | groundwater metagenome | biome: forest; feature: aquifer; material: groundwater | place: USA | collected 2011-08-07 | depth 5.8 m
CCTCCGGCCCCTTCCCGACGCGATCGCGAGTCCGGATCCCCGCTCCAGGTCGCCTTCACCGCTGCTCGTCGCCCTCCGCCCCCCTCGCAGGCCCCCGATCACGCCGCTCGCGCGTGGGCCGGCCCTTCGGGCTTTCGCCGCCAGCCGAGGCGCGCCCCCGCGATCGGCGAGGTCATCCAGATCCGCATCAAGCGCGTCGCGCCGCGACCGCTCGCCGGCGCGCGCTGGCGCGACTGGCACGCGTGATCGCGAGATCCAGAGCCCGACGCCCACCCCGCCCCAGGATACTCCGTCCCGTCGAGCCCGGAACACCCTCTTGGGTCATCCGCGGACCCCTTCCCGCCGCGATCCCGCGCGCTGATCCCTCGCCAAGTCGACTTCTCTGCCGCTCGCCGTCGTCCGCCACCCTCGCGCGCCCCCGATCGCGTCAGTCACGGGCGGGCCCCCCCTTCGGGCGTTCGCCGCTGCGTCTTCGGAAATCGGACGATCCGCATGCCAGGGCGGCCGCAGGCCCCCTCCGCGCCTCTCACGCCCAGACGCCTGCCCTCGCTGCCTCTGCGGGCACCCGCGTGAATCACCGCAACTCCCGCGCGATCACCGCGGTAACGGCCTCAAAGCCGTTCTCTGCGGGTGGCTGCCCTTCGGGTCTTCGTCCCTGCGCCGTGACGAACCACCTACTTCTTGTTTAGTCGCCACTCATGAAACTCCTTGAGACTCCCAAATGGAGTCCCTGTCGCGAGTCGAATCCACTCAAGCATGCGAGCCTGCTGCCTCAAGTGGGTGCTTCCTGAGAGAATCTCGGGCAGGCTGGGAATCTTGGTCTGGACTGCCTCGAAATCGCCAGCAGGTATACGATATTCATCCATTTCGAGAAGGAACTCGTTCGTAAGGAGATATGCCCGCAATTCGTCCTCCGGGACCGTGAAACCAGACCACGCGCTGCAGGGCATGAACTCCCCCACAATTACCGAACGCCCTCCGACATCTTCAATGTGCTCGCCTCTAGTGGATCCGGCCGTTTGATATGTCACAAACTCCGCAGGAGAAAGACTCACATTGCCCCGTCCCCGGAACGGTGGAGCCCAGCAACCGTCCAGAAGCACGCACACGCACGCTAGCAACAGCGCACGACCTAGCCGACCGTAGTTTGCGCTCATGGAAGATACTCAGAGAGTGGGATGCGGCCTCTAGGGCACAAATCCAAGGGGGTTTACGATCATTCCCTTCTGGCCCGCCTTCGGTCGTGCGATGCAACCTGTACACAATCCGAACTGAAACTCGGCTTCGCGCGGGTCATCTTCCGAAGAACTCCACCCGTTAATGTGAGCGCCCTCGTGGACAATCATGGCGGCCACAAGACAGAAGTCACCCATGTTGTAGTCGACCCTATGGCTACGATTGAGCCCAATGTCGAGGCCGACGCCAAGCCCCGTTGGGTTGCCGAACGAAAGCGCGTCCACGGACGCGCCCGAACCAGGGAGCGGCCCGTCGTAGAACCGGATATCTTTCCTCTCGGCCTCGAGCCCTTCTTCTATCGCATCCTGGAGTCTCTCGAAACGCTTGCACTTCTCCTTCGCGAGTTCCAACAACCTTATCGCAGTGTCGATGACCGCCTGTTCAGCAGTTGAGTTTGTCCAGTTGTGATCCTTGTCCAGAGGACAGTGCCAGAAGAGTGCGAAGGAGATATTGGGTGCTGGGACACTTGCGGCCATGCTCCTAACGCCGGTCACGGCACGCAGAGCCATCTCGCTAGAGAAGGGGGACATGAAATCCCCGAGATGGATGGCTTCCCCGACTGTTTGACCCAGATGACGCAGCATCGGCATGCTGGGATCCGCGGCTTCGGGAGGGATCGCAGATCCGCCTCTAGAACCTGAACCCCGATTCCCGAGACCTTCACTGATGAGTCTGGACTTGCTTTCCCACACCGTGGGGCGGTTTGATCGGAAGGCATGCTGATTCAAGAGAGTGTCGTCGGTCAGCGGATCCCTCGTCGTGAACCTCCCATGCTGGGGGTCCATGTACGTGGCGCGGTAGTAGTAGCTGGATGTGGCGGTGTCGTACTCGCGGCCGGTGAAGGCGAAGGGGTTGCCGATCAGGCTCTGGGTCACGGCAGACCACGAGCCGCCTCCGCCTGGGATCGGGATCCAGTGGAAGAAGCTCGGCTTCCCGAAGGCGTCGTACTGGTACTTCTCGATGTTGTTTCCCGAGGCGTCGCTGATGTACGCGACCGAGTAGAGCGCCTGCTGCGAGTAGTAGTAGGTCGCGCCGCCGCGGGTCATCGTGAGGACCTCGTCGATCCAGTCGCCGAAGACGTAGGTCGCCGTGACGGCGTCCGAGCCGTCGTGCTCCTCGACGACGCGGGGGCCGTCCAGGTAGTAGTCGGTGGCCGTCGCGGTCTGCTTGCGGATGCGCAGCCCGAAGCAGTTGTAGTTGGCGCTCTCGACGAGGGCGCCGCCTGAGACCGCGTGCACTTCGATCTGCTCGTTCCTGTAGTTGTACGTGTAGGTGCGGATCCCGTCGTTGGTGAGGTTTCCGTTGGCGTCGGATGTGAAGTTTGTGTCCACGCCGCTCTGCCGCGTCCTGTAGATGCGGTTCACGGGGTCAGGCGTGTAGGCCCCCCCGCCGGCGGGGCGGTTGTACTCGGTCGTGACCGCGCCGTCGACCATGGTCTTGCGGTTGCCGACGCCGTCGTACTCCCAGGTCTGCTCGCGGTCGAATGTGAGGTAGTCGGTGTAGACCTTGGTGGGGAGGATGTCCGCGATCGGCACGCCGTACTTTGCGCCCGTCAGCTCGTAGATTCCATCCACCCTGTACACGTCGCCCTTCGCGTCATGGACGCGCTTCTCGAACTTCCGGTTGTGCGCCTTGTCGTACGCATACCCAAAGGTCGACTTGTCCGCGCCGAGCGCGTCGAGGTTCTTCCAGTCCGTGACGCGCTTCGCGCCGTCGTAGAAGGCTTCAAGGCGGATCCCGTTCGGGTAGACGCGCTTCGCGACCCGCTGCCCCGCCCAGGAGTAGTCCGCGATCGAGGCCGCGCCCTCCTTGACCTGGCTGATGCGGTTCACCGCGTCGGGGACGTACGTGATCACGCGGCCGCCAGGGTAGGTCACCGAGGTGCGGAATCCGACGCCGTCGAAGGTCGCGGTGAGCGTCTTCGCGGCAAGGGCGAAGTATTGCTCGCTGGTACCATTGTCCACGCGATGCTTCATGGTGTTCGCGACTGCCTGGATGTGACCGCCACCCAGCCCCGCTCGTACGTGTACAGGAACCCCGCGTCAGACGCGTACACCAGGTCCCCCGCCGCATCGTACGCGCAGCTCAGGCGCTCCGCCGCCACGCAGGCGCGGTCATACCGATACGCCGCGCCCGACGGAGCCCAGGCCCCGACGATCACCTCGCGCTCGCGCTCCGCCGCCTCCCGCACCCCACTCAAGCCCGCGTCGCACCCGGCCAGCGCTGCGGCATCGCGGGAGCGGCCGGCCGCCTCTCGAGCGACAGTGCCCTCGCCCTCCGCGCACGCCAGGAGAAGCGAGAGGAGCGCCAGTACGCAGGAGGCCAACCCGCCCAGGGGAGCCCTCGCGAACTTCGTACAGTCGATCCGCACCCTGGAACGCCCTCCGGTCAGTCCACCTCGGTCACCTCGGGATCCCGCACATCGCGCCCGACCGTGACCCTCGTCCGTCCCCCGCCGTTCCGAACGCAGATGTCCCACTCCTGCAGCGTCCCCGCGCCAATCAGCATTTCCTGGGACAGCTCCGGGGATACGAGGACCTCGTGACGAACGACCTTCCTGCCGATCTGGATGTAGAGAACGGTCGTCCCGGTGATCTCGAGCCTGCCACCGCGAGCCGCCGTCTTGAGTCGCTCGGGCTTCGGGTATCCCAGCACTGTCGTGCGAGCGGGGAGCTTCGACTCCTGGATGATCGAGAAGTGCGAGCCTGTGTCGAACACAGCGCGCACCTTCGCCCTGCCGCCGAGCATCGACCGGACGACGACCTCCATCACGGGCTTCGACATCGCTCTCCTCCGGCAAGGCGCTCCGCCTCCTGGATCCTACCCGATTCCACCGTCGCGGACGGGCCTCAAGCCCCCCCCACGCGGCGGCCCAAGACCCTGCGATCCACCGCTACCCTCGAGGCCGTCGGACGCGGGACTCGAGCGAATACCGCATCAGGCCCATGCGCGCCGGCGTCCGCACCAGTCGAACGTCGTGTCCGAGGACGCGCGAACGGCGGAATCCGGCCGTGCCCTGCGGCGAGGCCACATACCCCCCGGGCGTCCAGCGGAGCACCGTCAGCAAGAGCTCCGCCCGCCGCGCGTCCACGATCCAATACTCCCGCACGCCCGCCCTGTGGTACCGCTCGCGCAACCGTCGCGTGTCTTTCGCCTCGGAGGAATCGCTCACGATCTCCACGATCAGGTCCACCGAGCCCTCGATCTCGATGTAGCGTCCCGAGGCCCCCCCCGCCTTCGGCACGAGGCGGGCACGTCCGGACTCCAGCGTCTCCCAGAGCACCAGCACGATGTCCGGTTCGACGGAGAGGTCCGCGCCGACGTTGGAGACCCTCGCCCGGTCCACCCAGATCATCCCGAGGTCCTTGCGCACGACCTCCTCACGAATGTCCGAGGAGATGTCGACCTTGGGGGTGCCGTGCGTTCCGAGGTCCTCCGCCTCCATGTTCACCTCCACGTCCCCGGCGACGAAGTCGATACGGCCGCGCTCAGGAAATCCGTCCGAGCGCGTCCAGCGACGGAACGTCTCCAGGTCGCGGAACCCCACCGGAATCCGCACCTCGTCGGTCAGGAGGACGCACGCGCTGCTGCGCCTGCGAACTGCGGACATTCGAGCTCTCCCACACACCACTCGGCGAGTCGACGGGTTCATTCCGGCGTTTCGGTGTGTTCCGTGTCTTCGGTGGACCCTACTTCACCCCGCCGTCCCCCGCGCCGCCCTTGTCGGGGGCGCCCTTCTCGGGGTTGAGCAGCTTCTCCTTGTTCTGCTCCCACCAGTCGAGCGCCTGCTTCTGCGCCGCCTTCCGCACGTCCTCGGAGGCGCCCGGGTCGAAGTGGATGTCGATCTTCGAGAGCGACTCCGCGCCCCGCTCGGCGGCTTGGCGGACGTGCAGGTCCTCGTCCATGAACGCCTTCAGGAGCTCCGGGATCGCGGTCGGGTCGTGGATCAGCGGGAGCGCGTTCGCCGCCGCCGTGCGGACCGCGGCCGACTTGTCCTCCGCGAGCGCCTTCTCCAGCGGCGCCAGCATCTCCGCCTCTCCGAAATTGCCCAGGGCCATCACCGCGCCGACGCGGAGCGACTCGTCCGGCCCGTCCTGCACCAGGTTCACGAGGCGCGGGATGACCGACTTCTCCCCCATCCGCCCCAGGCTGACGACGATGAGCCCGACGATCTTCGGGTTCTCGATGTGCTCCTTCTCGAGCATGTCCTTCAGGATCCTCCTCGCAGGCTCGCCGAACTTCATCAGGACCGAGAGCGCCTGCGAGGCGACCGCGGGGTCGTTCGAGTCCAGCTTCTCCACCTGCTGGCGGACGTAGTCGGCGATCGACCCGGCGACCGGGTCCTCCGGCGCCCCCTCCTCGGTCGCCCCCTGGTACCGCTGCATCAGGCGGTTGAAGGCCTCCCGGTTGAACCCGAGGACCTCCATCACCGGGTAGATGTGGACGTAGCAGTCGTCCAGCGCCCCGCGGATCTCCTTCTCCTCCTCCTCGAACTTCTTCCCCTTCGTCATCACCTTGTCGTAGAGGTCCCACAGCTTCTCCAGGGACGACGGCGCGCCCGCGAGGAGGTCCACCAGCTCCTTGTACGCCTTGTCGAGGTCGCTCCCACGGTAGGCGCCGAGCCGCTTCGTGATCGCCTTCAGGTCGGCCCGCCAGCCCCCCTTGCCGTCCCGGCCGCGCATGAACTCGTCCCACGCCTTCGCCACGGCGTCGGTCTGGACCGTCTTCGCCTGATCGAACGTGTTGCTCGACTCCTCGTACAGGCGCGAGAGCTCCGTGATGTCCGCGACGAGCGCCTCCCGCAGCTCGAGCTTCCGCTCGAGGGCGATCTGGGCCCGCATCCCTTTCAAGTAGTTCGCCATCTGCTCCTTGGCCTTCTTCAGGAAGTACTGCCGGTCGGTCCCCTTGCGGGACATCATCTCCGTGATCTCGATCGTCAGGCCGTCCGTCAGCATGGAGTGGAGCGAGCTGAGCGTGGCGAACCCCTCGAGCGTCCACGAGTGGAGGAGCGGGAAGACGGGGATGACGATGTGCTGGAACATCGTCCGGAGCCGCTCGAGGTTCACCTGGCAGTCGTTCGGGATCGTCTGAAACTTGCGGTTCCACTCCAGCGGTGACTCGCGCATGTCGTAGTGCTTGAGGAGCTCCGCGTAGAGCTGGACGAGCTGCCCGAAGGTCTCCTCGATCTGCGCGAGCTCCTTTTCGTACATGGCGAGGTGCTCATCGCGGATCTTCTTGATCTCCTCCTGGGTGCCGACCGAGAAGGCCTGCGTCGCGCTCTTCTCGGGCATGTTCCGCAGGAGCGCAAGGACCTCCCCCTCCTGCCTCGCCGCGGTGACCTGCGCCTTCACCACGTAGTGGCCCGGCAGCATGCGGTTCATCGTCGACATCCGCCCGGTGAACAGGCCGTTCCTCGGGGTGAGCGTGATCAGGAGCGACTCGCACTGCTGCCCGCGGTGCTCGACGAAGACGTCGATGGAGGTTTCGTCGGGGAAGGAGCACTCCCCCTCGATCGAGATCTCCGTCATCTGACCGTTCTGCGTCGGCGTGCCGGCCAGGCGGCGGAAGCCGTACACGCTGTAGTCGCCGGGGTCCTGGGCGGCAAGCGGAAGCGCGGCGAGCGTGAGGATCAGGACGGCCAGGCGGGTGCGGCTCGGCATGGATCGCCCTCGACGGGGTTTTTGGAATGGGAAAGGGGCCGCTCCCCTCGGAAGCGGCCCCGGATTCTACACTGGACCTCGCGCCGAGGACTACTCCATCGAGTAGTACAGGAACTTCGGCGCGTTCGGGATGACGCTGATCGTGACGTCGTCGAGGATGGGACTCGCCACCCGGTTCGTCCCCTCAGCGGAGATCTCGACCTCGTAGGTGACGTCCTGCCCCGGCTGGACCGACAGCGTATTCAGGCCCGCCCCGCGGCAGGTCTGCTCGTAGGCCATCCCGCCCGGAAGGGTCGGCGTGGCGGCCTCGTACGCCAGGCTCCCCGCCTTCACCTTCATCGTGCACGCCACAGTCAGGCCGTTGAACCGCGGCATCCAGCAGGTCCAGGCGATGTTGGCCACGCGGCCGGTGTAGTCGAACGGGATGACGTTGTTGCCGAACTGGTTCTGCCGGGGGCCGATCTTCCCCTCGTAGGTCGAGCGGCGCCCGAACCGCGGTGGCGGGACGAAGCTGCCCAACATCGCGGTCTGGTAGATGCGAATGTCGTCGATCGTGCAGTCGGCGTTCGTCGGATAGCCGTTCGTGCTGTTCTCGCGGAAGCGGCTCGACCCGATGAAGAGCGACCACTGGGGGGCCACCGTCTGGACCTCCGCGCGCCCTGCGGTGAGCGGATCGTCGCCGGCCGACTGGCCGTCCACGAAGAGCGAGCTCCTGTCGTTCTGCCACGCGAAGCGCAGGTGGTGCCAGTTCCCCGCGTCGGCCCAATTGCGGACGCTCCAGGCGCCCATGTTCGTGTCGTACTTCTTCTCGGCCGTGTTGGGCATCCGGTACCAGTTCGTGTGGTACTTGCCCCAGTAGTAGTAGAGGTCCTTGGAGGGGTACGGCCCCGCGGGCATCACCCCCACCCAGCCCCACGGCTCCGCCAGGCGCGTCGCCTCGCTCGCCATGATGTACGTCCCGCCGTCCTCGGCGCGCGCGTACATCATGACGCGGTTGTCGCAGACCGACTGGTCCTTCGGGCCCAGGCGGCTGCCGTAGGCGGTCCCCAGCTTCCCGTCGCCGCAGGAGAAGAACGTCCGGCTCGCCTCCGCACGCGGGTTCGAGACGCTGCCGGTGAGCTGGTTGGCGAACTCGTTCGCGCCCCACGTCGGCTTCACCCACATCTCGAGGGTCCCCTCGTTCATCTTGATCTTCGTGTCCGCGCGGGCGTTCCGGACGTAGTCGTCCACGTTCCCGCCGAAGAACGGGGCGCCGTAGGTCGACGTGTTCGTGTAGTTCGGGTAGCGCCGCGTCTCGTGGCTGAACAGGCCGTCGATGAAGACCTCCGACTGCCCGCCCGTGTTCGGCGACCCGCCGCCGCCCGCGGAGACGAGCGAGGCGTTCCGCTCCGCCGGGCCGACCGCGTCGATGCCCAACGTGTCCGTGTAGTGCGCGTAGAAGAGCGGCGCGCCGCTCACGTTCGCGCCGTTGATGTCCGTCGTCGGCAGCTCCATGTAGCCGTCATACTCCGCCGCGACGTTCGGCCAGTTCGACATCGTCTGCCCCGCCTGGTCCATCAGGTTCTCGGGGTAGTAGGCGATCGAGGTCGGGGTCCCGGAGCCGCTCGCGCGGTTCACCAGGAACTCCTTCTGCGTGCTGATGCGGAACACCTCGTACACCTTCACCGCGGTGCTGATCTTCTTCTCCGCGATCACCGGCATCGCCCCGCTCGCCAGCGGGTCGCCGCAGACGCGGCCGACGCTCTCGATCTCGAAGTACCCGTTCGAGTTGAACGAGAACTCCGTCGTCCAATTCACCAGGTCGGCCTTGTCCGTGTCGGCGAAGCGCGTCGGGAACGCGCGGTCCGGGTTGAACTTGTTGATCCCGCTGTTCGGGTTCGCGTTCGCCTTGATCACCTGCTTCATGGCGGCGGACAGGGCCACCGGCGCCACGCTCGACGCGGGCGACAGGCCGTTCAACTGCGCGGTGGGGTCGATCGCATCGATGAAGGAGCAGAAGTCGTACCACGACGCGAAGCCGTAGCCGCGCGCCATGATCAGCTCGTTCCGCCTCGCCGCGATCGCCGTCGCCAGCGACTGCGCGATCGGCTGCGAGATCGACGTGTCGCCGCCGGTCGAGAACCCGTCGCCCATGTAGGTCCTCGGCTCGGTCGCGCTCACGTTCCTGCGGAGCGACTGCCCCACGAGGCCCGTGAGGACCGCCTCGAGCGTCTCCAGCGCCGCCGTGTTGATGTTCACCGGCGCGCGCGGCTGACGGCACGGGCCGATCGCCGCTCCCTGCGAGGGCGACTCCCAGTTGTTGACGGCCGTCTGCCAGTGGGCCGCGTAGTCGCCGCGGTCGTCCGCGACGAGGCGGTCGCTGCCGCACGAGGTCTGCCTGGAGGGGCCGTCCTCGACGGTCCGCTCGGCGGTGCGGCGGTTCTGCTCGTTCCCGAGCATCACCGTGCGCCCCGCGCGCCACTGCGAGTTGTAGATGAGGTTCGGGTCGTTCGCCCGCGGGTGCTGGAGGGCGTCCGGGTGGAGCGTCGACGGGTCCAACCACATCGCCGCCGTGATGTACGGCTTCACCGCCTGGAAGTACTGGTCCTGCTGCAGCGGGCTGCCCGGGAAGGCGCTCTTGATCTCGTCCGCCTTCATGAAGTTCCGCTGTACGGTGGAGCGCAGGTTGCTGATCCGGTTCCCCAGGTCCGTGAAGGGGATCCGCCCCTGGCGGTTCAGGATCATCGAGAGGTTGTTCAGCATGAGGAGGACGTTCGGCGCGAGGGGGGAGATCGCCGCCGCCTGGACCGGGTTCGTGTCGTCGTCGCTGTTGTCGGGCCCATTGATGTAGATCATCGAGCCGCCGTCCTGCACCTTCACGGCGTAGAAGTCGCCGCTGGGGGTGTAGGTGCCCGCGGAGAATCCCGACACGCCAAACTCGTCGTTCCCATAGGTGTCGTCGAGCGGGTCGACCGGGTCCTTCTGGTTCAGGCGCTGGTCGAGCCGCACCGTCCGCGCGCGCCCCGTCGCCGGGATCGCGCCGAACGACACGAAGATCGCCTTCTCCAACGGAATCGTCGGATTGTAGAAGGCTGCGCGCGGCGTCGGCGGACCCGCGGCCGGACGGCCGTAGATCCAGGGCCGGCTCGCGTCCTCGGCGATGGAATACTGGTCGGGCGGGATCCCCTGGCCCTGGATCGCCTCCCGCACCTCCATCACCGCCTTCTCGATGCCGCTCTGCGCGAGCAGCTTCGCGCGGACGGTGTCGACGTAGTTGCGCGACACGTTCCGCTCGATCTTGGAGAGCGAGGTGAACGCGGCGGCGAGCAACGCCAGCACGGTGAGCACGCCAACCGCAAAGATGAGGACCGCGCCCTTCGTGCGCTTCGAGTTCCCCAGCCTCATCCGAGTCCCCCTTCTACTAAGGACCGACGCTATAGGCAATCTGCAAAGGCTCCGTTGGGTCTGTGCAAATCTCCTGCCGACGTGAGGTTGCCGGAAAACAGGTTTGCTCAATCATGTGAGTCTGTAAGGTTCCCCTTTCAGTCATGGCCGACTCCGCTAGAGTCGACCTCAAAACAAGTTGCATCGATGGATTGCCCCATGAGCCCGGTTCGATGTCAAGTCCCCTATTGCTCCGACTCCCGGCTTGCAACCGCGCGTTACACGCTCACAGGGGAGCGCATTACCCTCTCGTAACCGGGTGCGGAGTCGGTAACAGGGGGCGCGAACAGATGTGAACGCAAGTCCTGGACGGACTCCGGGTAGGAACCTTCGCATGTGAAGGAATCAGCGCGGCCCGGGGGCCGGGCTAGCGCGGCTTGTGGCGGCGGAGTGAGGGCTCGTCGCTCACGGTCAGCTTCCAGGACCCGCGCGCGCGACGGCGGGCGAGGACCTTGCGGCCGCCCTTCGTCTTCATCCGCGCGCGAAAGCCGAGCTTGTTGCGACGCTTCCGCGTGTGCGGCTTGAACGTGAAGCTCATGGATCCCAGGCTCCTCGAAGTCGTGGGATTCTATCCTCCCCCCGCGCCCTGTCAAGGGGTTTGCTGGAACGGAGGCACCTCCGACGACTTCCTCACCTTCATCACGACCACGATGATCAGGAGGAGGACCACCGCGCCGATCGCGAGCCCCACCCCGACCCACACGACCGACAGCGACGAGACCGCCTTCTCGCACCTGACCGAGGCGAGGACCGGCGCGAAGTCCCCCTCGTGCGCCGCCATGTCGCCGACGCGGACGAAGCAGTTCACGTGGAGCAGCTTGCTGTTCGTCGTCCGGATGGAGTAGATGATGTGCTTCAGGAAGTACCCGTGGTACCACTCGCACGACATCCGCGTGCACTGGATCTTCCCGAGCGTCCCGCTCCCGATCGAGAAATTGCGGCACCTCGGAGGCTGCCCTCCGACGTAGGAGATGTCGCGCGAGCGGTCCTCGATCGTCGATTCGATCGCGCCGTACGAGGAGAATCCCTCGTCGCTCGCCTCGATCTGCACACCGACGAGGAGGCTCTGGTCCTCCTCCGTGGGGGCCTGCGCGAGGACGAGGATCCGCGGTGCGGGCTCGACGAAGAAGGGATGGGACCAGGTCTTCATCCCCGAGCCGTCCGTCACGTTCCAGCCGTCGGGGAATTCGATCTCGAAGCCGAACTCGGCGCTCTTCCAGGGCTGGCCCGCGAGGACGGTCGTCGCGGTCGCGAGCAGCAGTGCAAGGGTCCTCATCGCTTCACCTCCACCCGTTCTCTACCCCGCCGCGTCGGGCCTTCCAAGGAAAATTCGCGGCGGAAATGGAGCGGGCCTCGTCTGTCGAACGAGGCCCGCCTGACTCGGCTCTGGGTGGGTGGATGGTTTCGGGACCCGGGGCCGCTCCTACTTCTTCGCCTCTTTGGCGGCCTTCGCGCGCGCCTGCGCCAGGAGGTCGCGGGCCTTGTCGAGCGTCTCGGTGCGCACGTCGTCGTTCATGATCTCGCCGCACGCGCTCACCGCGCCGTCGAAGTCCTTCTTCTTCATCGCCGCCTTCGCCTCGTCCAGCTTCTTCGCCAGCTCCTGCGCCCGCGCGAGGACCGCGCGCCAGTACTCCGCGAAGTGCCGCTGGAGGTTCGTGCGGAGGAACCCCTCCATCGCGTTCGAGCTGCCCGGAACGGTCGAGGCCACCGCCAGGCGGTCGTTGCTCACGACCTGCACGAAGGGGACCTGCGACACGCCGAGCTTCGCGAGCGTCGAGGCCGGCACGTCCTTCGCGTCCACGCGGTAGCACGTGTAGAGCCGAGCCGCGCGAGCCACCTGCTCGTTGTCCCACGTGTTCCGATCCGTCTTCTTCGTGTCCTTGCCGCGCTTGTCCTCTTCGTCCGACCAGGTCCAGTACACGAGCGCGGGCTTCTTCGCGTCCTGCCAACGCTCGAGCTCGACCGTGTTCCCCTTCGTCACGGAGACTGCCTCTCCCGACTCCGTCGTCGCCTCCGAGAGCCCGCTGTCGGTCCAGGTCACGTGGGTGTCGCGGACCTCGGGCATCGCCGAGCCCCCTCCGGAGCCGTGCGAGCCGCTCGAGGCGCTCCCCCCTCCTCCGCTCGATCCGCCGCCGCTGCCGCCACTCGAACCGGACGAGGAGCCCGACGAGGAGGCGCCGCCCCCTCCGCCGCCGCCTCAGCACTGCCCGTAGGCGTACGCCGAGAAGACGAGCGAGGCCGCGAAGGCGATGAGCGATACGAGCGTCAGGCGCATGAGGTCCTCTAGACAGACAGTCGCTTCGACCCTGCAATGATCGCGCCAGGAGGAGGGCCGAGGCAACTTGCGCAAGCGGTTGAAGTCGCGCGGGTTCCGGTGGGCGACCTGGAGGCGGGAATTCGCCGATGCAAACGTGGGCTTACACCGGCATCGGCGATTCCGCGCGCAAGCGGCTCTGTGAGAACCGCTTGCGCGCAATCGGATGCGGTGTCAATCAGTCCTTCGAGATGATGACGACGCCGGGGAGGTCGAGGTCGACCTTCCCCTTCGGGCCGTCGTAGGTGATCTTCACGTGCACGAGCAGCTCGGGCTTCGTCACGCCCTTCTTCACGGTGAAGAACAGGTCGCTCCCCTTCGATGCGATCTCGAGCCCATCGTCTCCCGTGACCGTCCATGACATCTTCTTCGCGTCGAATGCCTCGGACCCGACGGCATTCACGATGATCTTGCCCTTCCCCTCTGGCTTGTACGTGGCGAGGTCGGTGCAGACGGCGAAGGTGACGTCGTCGACCGTCTGCGAGGTGCGGATCGCCTCGGAGAGCGTCGCGGTGTACTGGTTCGTGCGCATCAGCGACGCCAGGAGGTCGCCGAGCGTGGTCTTGCCGGGCTCGTACTCGACGGTGGCGATCTTCTTCTCGAAGTTGACCTCGACCTTCTGGACGCCCTTCGGCCCTGCCAGGGCCGCTTTGACCTTCGGGGGTCAGCCCTGGGGTCAGGTCATGCCGGTGATGGCGAGGATGGCCTTCGCGTGCGGGCCCTGGGCGTCCTCGGCCCAGGCGCGGGAGGCGAACGGCAGCATCGCGATCGCGGCGATCGCGAGGGCCGCGCGCAGGCGGGGCATCGACATCGGAGACTCCTCTGCAGCACGGACCGTGGTTCGGTCCACGCAGGAGAGGGTACCCTTCCGGCGCGGGCAGGCAAGGAGATTCCGGCATGGTTCAAGCGGCGCTTGGTTCGGGTTCCAAACCCGACGGGCGGCCCCGGGACCTCAACGCCCACCGCCAACCCCAAGAAAACACAAACCCCACTCCCACCCAAA
>ORJL011090628.1_pt1 | contig 13635 bp, 17 predicted proteins | sample 1779941 | NCBI WGS metagenome assembly ORJL01 (sample SAMEA104232317, study PRJEB22302) | groundwater metagenome | biome: forest; feature: aquifer; material: groundwater | place: USA | collected 2011-08-07 | depth 5.8 m
CGTGGTCTTGGCCCGGCTCCACGCTTCCAATGTGCTCCGTTGTACTTCGTTCATTGGCAGAGTTTCGGCTTTCTTCCACATGCACCCATTATACTGTTTCCGAGCATAAATGTAAAGGTATTACGGGGACACTACACTAGCATAGGAGAAAATCAGTGTCAATAGGGCAGATTAGACACGGGCAGATTGAACGGGTCATAAGCCACCGGGGCTCAACCTCGACCGTGTTCCCTTGGGAAAGCCACGAACTCGATTGGCCTTGCGAGAACCTCTGGTCTGGTGTATCCTGATGGTGCATGAATGATGCGTATAGATGAGGTGTATGGATGAGGCGTACGGTGGTGATCGATGATGAGCTTCTGAATGAGGCGCGGTCTGTCTTGGGCACCACGAGTATCCGGGAGACGCTGGAGACTGGGCTGCGTGAGGCCATCCGTAGGAGAAGGCTGGAAGAGTTGCGTCGCCTTTTAGGAAACTTTGATCTGGACCTGACGCCCGAGGAACTGGAAAGGCTCAGGAATGAAGGCTAGTCTTTTCCTGGTCGATACCTCCGTATGGCTGGAGGTCCTGCCTGCCGGCAAAAGCGCCTCAGCTCTTCGAGAGCGGGTCGACATGCTCTTGCGTGAAGACAGGGTGGCGACATCGGGGATGGTGACGCTGGAATTGTTGGGCGGGTCCCGCTCTGAAGGTGAATACAACCGTCTGAAAGCTATGTTTTCAGCCTTGTATGCTCTCGAGGTGGATGAAGGTACTTGGTGGAAGGCTTCCCGCTTGGCGTTCGAAGTTAGGCGTAAGGGCCTGACCATCCCGTTCACGGATTTGCTCATAGCGGCGGTGGCTATGCAGCACGGTGCAGCCGTCTTGCACAGGGACCGGCACTTCGATGCCCTGGCGCATCACTCGTCGCTGCTGGTGGAGAGTCACTGTCCGTAGCGCAGCAATTCCCGCGGTTATCCAGCGAGAGTCCCTGGAGCTGACTTCCAAAGGTGGCGGCTGCCCGAATTCGCACCCGGCGTCGAGGGGGACTCCCAAAGATGGCGTCTGCAAGCTTCGCCCCACCCGCCTTCTATGCTATAATTAGCGCTGACGGGGGAGGGAAAGATAGTTGATCATAGCTTTGAGCGGCCTGCTTCGGGCCGGGGTCATGGCGTTCGTGACCGGGTTGCTCCTGACGGCGGTGGCAATCGTGGTTGCGATCAGCGTCCACGAGGCGAGTCACGCGCTGGCAGCGAACAGACTGGGGGACGATACCGCCAAGGGCCTGGGACGGCTATCCTTGAATCCCATGCGGCATCTCGATCCCTTGGGCGCCGTCATGCTACTGGTGGCGGGGTTCGGATGGGGAAAGCCCGTGCCAGTGGATGCGCGCCGGTTGAGAATCGGGTTCAAGAGCGGAATGGCCCTGGTCTCCGCAGCCGGTCCGGTGTCCAATTTTATCGTTGCGGGCGCGTTGGGGGCGCTGATCCGGTCCGGTGTTCTTGCCTGGCATCCGCCGGGGTACGCAATCCCGTTTGCCCAGAAGACGCTGCCGTGGATGCTCTCCGATGTGGTAGGGTACATAATCACATTCAATATCATCTTGGGGGTCTTCAATCTCATACCGATACCGCCGCTCGACGGATTCAAAGTGGCGTTGGGTGTCCTGCCCAGCAGCCTCGCTTATCCCGCGGCCAGGCTGGAGCAATATGGCGCCATGGTCCTGATTTCCATCGTGGCGTTTGACATGTTCTTTCGAGCAGGCATTCTTTCCAGCATCCTCGATCCTGGGTTGAGCCTGGCTACTAACGTGCTGGTAGGGAAGCCCTTCCTGTGAGATCAGGGCGCGTGGCATACAGGGTAACGCAGTTCGCCCGCGCCTTTACTACCAGGATGGGTCCGCAGGAGCCCGCTGAGTTGGAGCGACTCCTGAATCCTGAGGAGCTTGCCCTGTTCTACCGCATGAGCAAGCCAGCGTTGCGGCATGGTCTTCTGGTATTCCGGCGCCTTCGACAACTGGGCTGCGATGACGATCAGCTTCTCACGGCTGCCCTTCTTCATGACGTCGGTAAGCGCCGGGTCAGCCTCGCCCAGCGCGTGATGGGGGTATTGCTGGGGGCGGTTTGGCCGACGTCTATATATAAGATGGCTTCTCCCAATGGGCATGGATGGAGGCGTGGCTTCTATGAGCACCTGTACCATCCTGAGTTGGGCGCGGGACTTGCCCTCCAGGCTGGTTCGCACCCACGAGTCGTTGAGCTTATACGTCATCATCATACGGGCGGGGAAGGTGCACCCCAGGGCCTTTCAGCCCTTCGTACGGCGGATGAGGGTAGCTGAGGATTGAAGAAGATCGCCATAATCGGCCTCGGTCTTATCGGGGGCTCGATGGGCTTGGGCTTGCGGGCTGCCGGGCTTGGAGAGGCGCGCCTGGTTGGATTCAGCCGGAGCCAGGCTACGAGGGTAAAGGCGAAGCAGGTGGGAGCCATTGATGAGACTGCTGGCAGCCTCACCTCCTGCGTCGAGGCGGCCGGGCTGGTGATCCTGGCAACTCCCGTTATGGCGATCGAGGCCATCTTGGGGGAGATTGCCCCTGTTCTGCCCGAAGGTTGCGTCGTCACGGACGTCGCCAGCACGAAGTCCTCGGTGATGCGATGGGCGGCGGGTAGCCTGCCGGAGAGCGTTTCCTTTGTTGGCGGTCACCCCATGGCGGGCAAAGAGGTGGCCGGAATCCGCGCCGCGGACGCAGACCTCTTCCGCGGATGCACTTATTGCGTATGTGCGGCCCCCGGAACGGACTCTCGGGCGGTCGACATGGTCGCCGGCCTGGCAACCATATTGGGGGCAAACCCTTACTTCGTCGACCCCGCGGAACACGATTCCCTGGTGGCAGGAATAAGCCACCTGCCCATGTTGCTTTCCACCGCCCTGGTCTCCGCTACCACCAGCTCTCCTGCCTGGCGGGAGTTATCGAGGCTGGCCTCTTCAGGATATCGAGATACTACGAGGCTCGCATCTAGCGATCCCGTCATGAGCCGTGACATCTACCTGACGAACCAGGAGAGCCTGGGCCGGTGGATGGATATCCTGATCGGAGAACTCGAAGAGCTCAGACGGGATATCAATGATGGCAGCGAGGCGCTGGAGGCCAAGCTACGGCGGATTAAGGACGAGCGAGACCGTTGGCAACAGGGAGCGGACGGTTCAGCACCAGCGGCTTCAAACGGGCCACAGGCCGGTGGGGTGGGCCATCTCCTCTTCGGCAATCTCCCCTCTCCGCTTTCGCGAACCGGCAGGAAACGCCGATGAGGTCTGTCGTTTCCCCTACCCGGTTAGAGGGTACTATACGCGTCCCCGGGGACAAGTCCATCTCCCACCGCGCGGTGATGCTCAATGGGATCGCCGAAGGGCAAGGCCAGATCCGCAATTTCCTGGCAGGGGCCGATTGCCTCGCGACTGTGGCCTGCATGAAGGCGATGGGTGTGGGAATCCAGGGGACGGAGCCATTGACCGTGTCGGGTGTCGGGCTCCACGGCCTTAAGGAGCCGCAGGATGTCCTGAACGCTGAGAATAGCGGCACCACCATGCGACTCTTGACCGGACTTCTGGCTGCTCAACCCTTCTTTACCGTGATGACCGGGGATGAGTCCCTGAGAAGACGGCCCATGGACCGGATAATACAGCCGTTGCGTTCGATGGGCGCTGAAGTCAGAGGGAGGCAGGAGGACAAGCGCCCCCCTCTGGCAATAATGGGTCGAAGACTGAAGTCGATGGAGTATACCCTACCGGTTGCCAGCGCTCAGCTCAAATCCGCCCTGCTGCTGGCGGGGCTTTTTGCCGATGGGAAAACCACCATAGTCGAACCTGCTCCCACCCGCGACCATACGGAGCGAATGCTCAGGGCGATGGGGGCGCGGGTTTGCAGCTACGCGAGTGAAAGAGGCAGCAACTTGGTGACGGTGGAGCCGGCGACTGCCCTGTCGGCTCTGGACCTGGAGGTGCCCGGCGACCTTAGCTCGGCTGCTTTCTGGCTGGTGGCGGGCGCAGTACACCCGGATGCGCGCCTGACACTGGAGGGCGTGGGGGTGAACCCGACTCGGACCGGCATACTGGACGTTCTGAAGTCCATGGGCGCCGGATTAACTGTCTTGAACCAGCGAATGGAGGGAGGCGAGCCCGTGGCTGACATCTCGATAGAGTCCAGTGGATTGACGGGCACAGAGATCGCCGGGGGTTTGATCTCTAGGGCCATCGACGATATCCCCGTGCTAGCTGTGGCGGCGGCAGTAGCCTCCGGGACCACCGTTATCAGGGACGCCTCTGAGCTGCGGGTCAAGTAATCCGACCGCATAGGGTACCTGGTCTCCGAGCTGCGCCGGCTGGGGGCAAACGCGGAGGAACTACCCGACGGACTCATTATTCAGGGGGGAGCGAAGCTGGACGGAACGAATTGCCGGGCTTACGGTGACCACCGTCTAGCCATGGCTCTCGCGGTGGCAGGGCTGGTGGCTCACGGCGTTACCACAATTGACGATGATGTCGCGGTACAGGTCTCGTATCCGGGGTTCTGGATGGACCTGGACCGTGTGTCGAAGGGGGTAGGCAGTGGCCCCTGAGTTGGTACACCTGGGGTCGGGTCAGATACTGTCGTCCAATCGAGTGGTGGCAATTACTAGCCCGGACTCTGCCCCTATTAAGCGCCTGGTGTTGGAGGGCAGGAGGAAGGGGACCTGCATAGACATGACTGGTGGTCGCAAGACCAGGTCAGTGCTGATCCTGGATAGCGGGCACCTAGTCCTGGCTTCGCTCAGCCCTGAGGGGTTGGCGAGCCGCATTTCAGGCTCCACGGAAGACGCTACGTCGACCCGTGTGGGGACTAGTGAGAAGCCATAACTCTCATATAGGGGGACGAAGGGAACCCCCCTTGCTGGTCATCCTGTCTGGCCCGTCAGGCGTTGGCAAAGATGCTGTGCTGGCGAGGATGAGGGAACTGGGTCTCCCGTTCCATTATGTTGTCACCGTGACCACAAGACCCCAGCGGTATGGGGAGGTGGACGGCCAGGACTATTTCTTTGTGACCCAACAGGAATTCATGGAAATGAAGGATGGCAGTAAGCTGCTGGAGTGGGCCAAGGTCTATGGGAACTACTACGGAGTGCCCCGCGATCAGGTACGCAAGGCTCTGGAGCAGGGCATTGACGTCATAGCCAAGTTGGATGTGCAGGGGGCTAGCACGATGAGGCGCCTGGTCTCCCAGACCGTGGGCATCTTCCTGGCCCCCCCTTCCATGGAGGAATTGCGCAACCGCTTGCGCCACCGCAAGACAGAGCAAGGCCGGGATTTCGAGATTCGCGTGAATCGGGCCCGAGAGGAGATGCAGGCCCTCCCGATATTCGACTACGTGGTGGTCAACGATGATTTGGAGAGAGCGGTTGGCCAGATCCAGGCTATCATAACCTCCGAGAAATGCCGGGTAGTGCCTCGGCAGGCAGAGCTTTAGTCCAGGAGTGGTTGGGAGTGGCTAGTACGTTACGCTTGAAGAGCATCGGGTGCTGGTGGCAAAGACTGAGCCTGCGAGGCAAGCTCATGATCAGTATCCTGGCGCCGTTATTGCTGATGGGTTCGTTCATTTATCAATACTCCGTTCAGAACGTTACGGCGAATTTCAACCGGGAATACCGATCAAGGGCTCTGTTCATAGGCACGACCCTGCAAAACAGCATCTCACGGGGAGATCTCAGGCGCATCGGCGGTCTTCAAACCACGCTCGAGGGTCTGGTTCGGAACGACGCCGATCTCTTTCGCCTCAGCATATACGTCCCTGGCCCTGGCAACGGCACGGTGCTTGTTAGCAGTGATTCCTCCTTGATCGGCATGGAGCCGTCTCCGAATGACCTGAGGCCGCTGGTGACGGGGAATGCAGAATTGACGGAGGAACACCAGGGCGCTGCCTTCGTGGAAGCCAATGTCCCCCTGGTCATCGATGGCGAGCCGGTTGGAACCATCGGGGTCTATCTCTCCCTGGCGGCGCGGGACGCCCTTATTCGCTCCCACCAGATAGACCTCTTGATCATTGGGGGCGGGGGGGTCATCTTCATGCTGTTCCTGGTGTATTTCTTGACCGAGAGGCTTGTCGTTGAGCCTGTGGCCCGGATATCCGCAGTTGCCTCGCGTATCGCTGCCGGGGAGCTTGATGCCAGGGTGCCGGAACTGGGCGCCGATGAGGTCGGGCGCCTGGCCGCCAGCGTGGGCAAGATGGTCAATGAGCTTCTGGAGGATCGCCAGATCATGGAGCGGCTGGCAACGACCGATGGCCTGACCGATCTTTGGAACTATCGCTATTTTCAGGACCGGCTGCGTGAGGAATTGAACCGTGCGGTTCGTCTGGAGGAGCCGCTCTCGGTCATTATGTTTGACCTGGACCGCTTCAAGGCATTCAATGACACATATGGGCACGTAAGGGGCGATGAAGTGCTAAAAGCGGTGGCTAGGATCATGCATAGCGCTTTGCGCCCCTATGACGTGGCCTGCCGGTATGGCGGTGAAGAGTTCACGGTAATCGTGCCCGGTTCTGACGCCGAAGGCGCTCGAGAGATCGCTGAAAGGGTACGATCTCGCATTGCGTCTGAGGACTTCTCACAAGGTGGAGGGCGGACTATATCCATTGCCGCCAGCTTCGGTATATCTAGCTATCCTGCGGATGCTGTAAGTCCGAGCGCTCTCGTGAGCGCGGCAGACATAGCCCTGTACGCCTCCAAGGGGGCGGGGGGAAATGTTGTCTCTGTTTTCGATGCCTCCTTGGGGTCTTTAGTGGCCGATGAGCATCTCTCACTGGATCGGCTATACGAGGATGCGAATCTGGGCGCGATTCAGGCCCTGGCCTTGGCATCTGATGCCCATGATAGTGCGGCGGCAACCCATCCGGCGGCGGTCACGGAATAGGTCTGAAAGCTGGGCGCTCCCAGGAATGGCGGAGAACGAGTTGCAGAAAAAGGGCCCAGCGATTGGGGACAACTCGAACCGCTTGGACATCGTCTTATTCTGCGGACCTCAGGCGGCGGAAGACGTAGATGCCGATCAAGACCAGGACCGCCGCTATAATAGGAATATCGAACGGCCTCATGACCTGACGTAGCTCCTCCCAGTGTTCTCCCAGTAAGTAGCCGCCGTAGGCCAGACCTACACACCAGGGGAACGATCCCAGGAAGCTCAGGACCGTGAACCTGCCAAAGTGCATTCTGGAGATGCCCGCAGGGAAGCTGATGAAGGTGCGGATCACTGGAAGAAGCCTGGCGATGAAGACCGCCCACGATCCCCATCTGGCGAACCACCTGTCCGCCAGGTCCAGGTCCTTGTGGGAGAGCAGCACATATCTTCCGTAGCGCTCCACGAGTGGGCGTCCGCCCAGGGCCCCGACCCAGTAGGAGACCACCGATCCTACGGTACAGCCAATGGCTCCGTAGAGGCCAGCCAGCACCACATAGGAGGCGTCCAGGCCCCGATCTCTAATGAGGAACCAGCCGCTGAATGGCATTATGATCTCGCTCGGGAGCGGGATGTTGGCGCTCTCTACGGCCATCAAGAAGACCACGCCATACCAACCGGCGGCATTATACACCTGGCTGATCAAGCCAAGTATTTGAAATTCGATCTGTTCCATGTCTATCTCCGTCCGTTATGGTCAATGGCCAGCTTAACAGACGGGCTATTTGCCGTCAATCGGCGTCATGGATTTGACCGGGCTGCTTGCTCCCCGTTAGAATGCCATTGTGTATATACGCGAGAGGGCCGGAGGAGCATGGTCCACATCACTTGAGAAGGTTGAGCAGCTTAAGAAATGGTTTCGTCAGGACCGCCGCCGCTGGTTATTGTGGGCGGCCGTTCCGGGTCTGCTTATTCTGATTGCTCTCTTGTGGACCTGCGGGCCGCGATCGCCACAAGAACCAGTAAGGCCCGTACCCCCTTCCGTGCAACCCGTCTCCGCCAACAAAGGCAAATTGTTCCTTCCGCTGGTAACGACGGGAGGGCGGGAGGAATCGTTGGCGCTGGCGCCGGCTCCATCTCCCACTGCATCTCCACTTCCGAAACCGACATCTACTCCATCGCCGGCGCCGACCAGTACCTCTACGCCTACGCCTACTCCGGCTCCGCCTACCCCTACCTCCACCCCCTTTCCCGGGCCTATACTCAAGGATACCAAGATGGGGGTGGGCGTTTACACTAGTGGCGGGGGTTACCTGATTGAAGCTGTTTACCGCTTGCGACCTTCGCTGATACTTCTGATGGATCCAAGTGTGGAGTTTGCCCGGGAAGTACGCAAGCTCTTCCCCAAAGCGCTGATTATAGGGCGACATTTTGTCAAGGACCAGCCGCTGGACAATCCGGAGCAGCGGGGACAGCAGTTCGCAGACCGGGTGGCCCAGTTTGCCGTGCCCTTGAAAGGAGTAATAGACGCCTGGGTAAGCTACAACGAGATCACGGACGGTGGGAATCTTGTCAACTATCGGGCCTACGATGCTTTCCAGACCGCTTTCGCCCACCGTTTGCAGGGAACCTATGGCATCGCCGCAGTGGCCGGGAATGACGCTGTGGGGACGATCCGGCCCGAGGACTATGCGAAGTACTTCCGCGGCGCCATTGAATCCAGCGAGTACTTCGGCATCCACGCCTATTCTCCCAGTGGGGCCAAGACGTTGGTCCAGGAATCGGAGCATTATGTCCTTCGCTACCGCCTGATTCATGACGCCCTGGTCGAGGCTGGGGTGAAACACGGTCCCTTCGTTCTCACCGAGACAGGACTCTGGGACGGCTGGAGAGGATGGGTCTCCGAGGAGCAGATGGCCCGCGATTTCATGTGGCTTTCAGACCAAATGGACCGGGATAGTTATGTTGTTGGGCAGACCATCTTCGGCATCTTCGATCGGGACGAGTGGCAGTCCTTCGACCTTCTGGGTACAACTCTGCCGGACCGCCTGGGGAAATACAAGGAACCAAGTTAGTTTGGGCGACAATTAGTTCGCCTGGCACTTGACATTTGTGCAGCAAGGTTTATGATTTCTGAAGTGATTCATCGTGGCTGTGATTGGGCCTCAGGTATGAACCAGCCGGAGACCCATGGCTGATTCCATTGCCCGCGGAGGGAAGGGCGCGCTGCCACTGCGTCCGAGGGTTCTCGATTTCGCCGTTCTTCCGGCAGAGTACACGCGTCCTACTCTGGGTAGCCAGGAGGGCGTTCTGATCGGGCTAGCGGCGGTTGGACTATTGCTAATTCTCCTGTTGTTTGGCTCTAGCTCTGACATCCAGTTCGACACCTCACTCAAGCAGAGCCAACTGGCACAGACCAATCAGAGCATCAGCCAATTGAGGCAAGTCGCTCAGCCCACGGCGATCCAGTTGCGGAGTCAACTCGACGATTCCCTAAAGCGGCTTACGGTCGCCAAAGCGGACCTCGACGCCTTGAAGTCAAAGCAACTACCCTGGTCCTCGGTCACGGCTAAGGTGTTCGAGTCGGTGCCTCCCGGTGTCAGTGTGGATAGTCTTGGCCAGGGAGGCGGCACGCTCACATTGAAGGGACGGGGCCCTGACTATCCTACGGCGGTTCTCTATGCGGAGAAGCTCCGGGACTCCGGTTTGTTCACATCAGTGGCGTTTCAGGTGATCATGGAGCAGGGGTCAGTTCTGCCTACAGCGCCGCCGCTATCTTCTACGCCGGTTGGTGGCGGTCCCGCGCCCGGTGGGTCCGGCGTGATCCCGACGCCAGGCGGGTCCGGTGTCCCTCCTACGTCCACGCCTACAGCTACGCCTGGGGCCGGAGTGGTGCAGCTTCCCCCGGCCCCAACCAGAGTGATCGCGACGCCGACGCCGGTAGTCTTGCCGACACCCGTGATTCCGCCCACCCCGATACCTGCTGTTATCGCCACGCCCACGTTTACGCCAGGACCTCCGCCGACCCCGACGGCGACCTGGACCCCTTCTAGCACAGCGACGCCCAGCGCCACTCCGACGCCTTCGGTCGATTACATGGTGGTATCGAAGGGTTTCACGGATTTCACCAACGAGAACTTCCAGAACTCGACCATTGCCGGACGGGTGATTGATCCCAACAACGACCCCGTGCCTGGCTTAACCTTTCGCCTCTCTAGCTGCTGTCCGGACTGGTCGGCAGTATATCCAAGAGACTCGGATCCTGCGTCGGACGGCACCTTCAGTTTTGCGGTTACCAGCCAGGGTAACTATACGCTTCGGATTCTAAACGGTGTGGCTGAGGTCGTGACTGACCTCTCGACCGGCGGATTCCGGGGGTATCGAGTCTGGGATATCACGTTCATGAAGACCCGGGTGGGGGCCCCCATGGCCCCGATCTACACCGCTACTCCCACCCCGACGGGCACCCTGACGCCCACACCTACCGGCACTCTGACGCCTACACCTACCGGCACCTTGACGCCTACACCGACGGGCACTCGCACGGTCACGCCGACCCCAACGTTCACCATAACCCCGACGCCAACCAGGACGTCGACGCCAACTATAACGGCGACGCCCACCAGGACGTCGACTCCGACTACGACGGTTACGGCGGTAGTTGGCAATTTCGGCGGCGGTGACGCTGGCAGGCCGTTGGCGGGGGGCGGGTATCCCGGTCTGTCGGTGGTTAGGCCCGTGGCCCAATTACTTCCGGCGCCCCGCGCCGGCGAACTTTCGGTCTTGGCAGCGACCCCGGTGTCCTTCGTGATCATCCTGGAGGTGAAGGGCGGCCGGTGATTCAGTTCATGGAGAAGCTGCCTCGGAGGAGCCTGTATGTGTTGGGCCTGGTGCTCCTTGTGTTTGTTGGGAGTGCTTATTTGACCTGGTCCATTGTCCAGGGGGCGGAAACCAAGCTATCTGTGGATAGGCAATTCGCAACGGCGAATGCGTTGCTTCAGCAGACCAAGCAGGCGTCGGACGTCGGCTCCATACAGGCTCAACTGGCGTCCTCTCAGGCTCAGTTGAGGGAAATGGGCTTTCCGCAGCAGCCCCCGAGCGTGGAACTGGTGGCTCTCCTGGTGAGCGGGGCGAAGGATTCTGGGGTAGAGCTAGGCAACTTGCAGGTGACTGCGGTTGAACAGGAGAAGGTGGGGAGTGGCAATTACAACGTGATGCGTCACCGGCTTCATGTACGTGGTAGTCCCAGTCAGCTTTCCGGATTCTTGGGGCGCGTGGAGAGAGCCGGGTTTTCCACCCTGGTGATGAACAACCTGTCTATGGCCATTAAGGGTAGTACGTGGGAGGCCCAAGTAGACCTCTATCTGTATTCATCCCGATGATATTACCGGGGCTGAGCCAATCGACTGTCAGTCTGAGCCTCGAAGGGTGGACGCTAAGGGTCCTGGAGACCCGTGGGCGCCAGGTCTATCTTTGGGCCACCATTCCGTTCAACCCAAGCCTGATCAAGGATGGTGTGGTCGCCGACGCCGAAGGTCTCGGACGCATAATCGGGGATACTTTCAAGATAGCTAATCTTCCCAAACGAAGAGTGGTGTTTGCGATAGGCCTACCTCAGGCCATGCTGCGTGTGCTCACCTTGCCCACGCTGAAGGGGGCGCACATGGATAAGATGGTGGACCGAGAGATCCGCCGGCAACTGCCAGGAATCCACGAGAATGCCTTCGTATCGTGGAAGGCGCTCGATGGCAAATCAACCACGCAGAGCCAGATATACGTGCTGGCGGTTCCACAGGCTCCTGTACTGGCGTTTCTGGACGCCCTCAAGGTGGGGGGCATCCGGCCTACCAGTATGGACCTAAGATCGATGGCTCTTGCTCGCTCCGTGAACCAGAAAGACGCGATACTGGCGAACCTGGAAGCGAACTCGGTTGATGTGGTGATCGTGCTAGACGATATCCCCGTCCTGATGCGAAGCATGTATCTGGGCGATGCGCCTATCCCGTTTGAAACGGCGCGGGAGCGTCTTCTAGATGAGCTTTCCCGCAGCATTAGCTTTTACAATGATACGAACCGGGCAAACCCGATTGCGGACGATCTGCCGATATATCTTACCGGGGACCTAGTGGCAGATCCGGATCTGGCGACCCTGGTCGAGCAGAGCACGGGGCATACGGCATCCCTCGCCGACCCTCCATTCGAGTTCCCTCCGGAGTTCTCATCCAGCCAGTTCATGGTGAACATAGGTCTGGCTTTGAAAGAGCTGTAGGTCCGGAGTCGGGCCATGGGCTCAGCGACGTTGTTTGTCTTCGGTTTGGTGCTGGGGAGTTTTCTCAACGTCTGCATCGACCGTATTCCTTCAGGCGAATCCATTGTCCGTCCGCCATCTCACTGCGATGTCTGCGGCCGCCGCCTGTTGGCTCGCGATCTGATCCCGATCGTGAGCTATCTGATGCTGAGGGGCCGCTGCAGATACTGTGCGGCGCCCGTCTCCTGGCGACTGCCGCTGGTGGAGCTGGCCAGTGGGGTCCTTTTTGCCGGACTCGGAAACCTGCTGGGTTGGGGGATCAGCCTCATCCCGGCCCTGGCTTACGGAAGCCTGTTCCTGGTGATTCTGGTGATCGATCTGGAGACACATAAGATCCCTAACCGCCTGGTCCTACCTGCGATCCCGGTCGTCTGGCTGCTCAGCGCCCTGTGGCCCACCCCAGAGGCGTCGCGTGGCTTGCTTCATGTTTTCGCCATACCGATCTCGGCGGGAGGAGTGGTCCAGCCGTTGCTCCTGTCCCTCGCAGGTGGGGCGGCGTCCTTTGCGGTCATGCTGATTCCCTGGCTCTTGTATCCCGGAGGTATGGGGGCAGGCGATCTGAAGCTGGCCGCGGTGGTCGGCCTAGCCACGGGACTTCCCCTGTCACTGCTGGCCCTGTTCATTTCGTTTCTCGGCGGGGGCATCGTGGGCGGGGCGCTGCTTCTCTCCGGGATCAAGGGAAGGAAAGACGCCATCCCCTTCGGTCCTTTCTTGACTGTGGCAGGCATGGTCGTCCTCCTTTGGGGCGACCAATTGGCCCGGTGGTACCTGCAATCCTTTGGCCTATAGGAGCAAGTCATGGAGATAGATGACCTCTTGCGGTCTATGGTAGCCCGAAACGCCTCTGATCTACATATTAAGCCGGGGTCTCCCCCGGTCCTTCGGATAGACGGTTCGCTGGAGGCGATGGAGGAGGGATCCGTAAGCTCGCCGGACATGGAAGCGTTCTTAGTGCGTATGGCTAGTGGCGCCCAACGGGAAGCCCTTCTGCGTGACCTGGAGTTGGATCTGGCGTATAGCCTGGCAGGGGTGGCGCGTTTCCGGGTAAACGTCTTCTTTCAGCGGGGCAGTCTGGGCCTTGCCATTCGCGTAGTACCTCTCCAGGTGAAGACGGCGGATGCTCTAGGCTTGCCGTCCGTGTGTAAGGACCTGGCCGTGAAGCCTCGAGGACTGGTGCTGGTGACCGGACCCACGGGCAGCGGGAAGTCTACCACCCTGGCGGCGATGATTGACCACCTCAACAACCTGGAGCGCCGCCATGTGATCACCATTGAGGACCCTATCGAGTTCCTCCATCGAGATAGAAAGTGTATCATCGCCCAGCGGGAACTGGGGGGAGATACGCGTTCTTTCGGCGAGGCTCTCAAGCACGTCCTTCGACAGGACCCCGACGTCATTCTGGTTGGTGAGATGCGCGACCTGGAAAC
>ORJL010488945.1_pt1 | contig 13634 bp, 15 predicted proteins | sample 1779941 | NCBI WGS metagenome assembly ORJL01 (sample SAMEA104232317, study PRJEB22302) | groundwater metagenome | biome: forest; feature: aquifer; material: groundwater | place: USA | collected 2011-08-07 | depth 5.8 m
CTGGCGGCGCGACGCGGCGCACCCCTGGATCGTAGACCTCTCTACCGGGCGCTCACCGCCAGCGCCTGCAGGCCGCGCCCCGTCGCTTTAGGCATGGGGCTGTTCACCCGCATTGTGCTCGCCCGCCGCCCACAACGGGTTGAGGCCGTGCACGGTGGGAGTGATGTCGAAGTTATGCGCCGGGGGCGGCGAGCTGGTGGACCATTCCAACGTGGCCCCGCCCCACGGGTCGTTGCCGCCCACTTCGCCCGAACGCATGCTCACAACCCAGTTGATCATGAAGAGCAGCACCGACAGGGCGATGGTGAATGCGCCGATGGTCGAGATGAGGTTGTACACTTCCCACCCCTGCCCCGAGGCATAGGTGTAGATGCGGCGCGGCATGCCCAGCAAGCCCACCATGTGCATGCTGAAGAAAGCCAGGTTGAAGCCCAGAGTGTGAATCCAGAAGTGCCACTTGCCGAGGCGCTCGTTCAACTTGCGCCCGAACATCTTGGGCGCCCAATAGTACAGGCCGGAGAAGATGCCGAATACCGAGCCGCCGAACAGTACGTAGTGGATGTGGGCGACGACGAAGTAAGTGTCGTGCGTCTGCCAGTTCACCGGCACGGCGGCCAGCGCCACGCCGCTGAGGCCGCCGATGATGAACATGGAAATGAACCCAATGGCGAACAGCATGGACGTGGTGAGCTTCACGGCGCCCTGATAGAGGGTGCTGATCCAGTTGAAGATTTTGATACCGGTGGGCACGGCGATGACCATGCTGGCGGCGGCGAAGAAGCTATCCACCGAGAGCGGCGACCCCACTTGAAACATGTGGTGCGCCCACACCGCGAACCCGAGCACGGCAATGAACACCGACGACCAGGCAATGAACTGATGCCCGAACAGCGGCTTGCGCGAGAACACCGGCAGCACTTCGGAAACAATGCCCATGGCCGGCAGGATCATGATATAGACCGCCGGGTGCGAATAGAACCAGAACAGATTCTGCCAGATCAGCGGGTCGCCGCCGCCCGCCACCGAAAAGTAAAGCGTCCCGAAGTTGCGGTCCAAGAACAGCACAATGAGCGCCACCGTGATCATCGGGGTGGCAAATAGCACCATGGCCGAGGTGACCATCATGCTCCACACGAACATGGGCATCTCGGTCAGCTTCATGCCGGGGCAGCGCAGGGTGAGGATGGTGACGAGGAAGTTGATGGCGCCAATGGTGGACGAGATGCCCACCAGCAGCAGGCCGAAGATCCAATAGTCAATGGCCGAGCCTGTCGAATACACCGTGGTCGAGAGCGGCGCATAGCTCGTCCAGCCTGCGTTGGGCGCGCCGCCCAACAAGAACGACGAGTTGAGCACCAGCCCGCCGAACAGCAGCAGCCAGAACGACAGCATGTTCAACTTGGGGAAGGCCATGTCGCGCGCGCCAATGAGCAGCGGCACAAAGTAGTTGCCGAACCCGGCCAGTATGGGGATGACGAACAGGAAGATCATCGTCGTGCCGTGCATGGTAAAGACCTGGTTGTACACATCAGGCCCGATGAACTTGAGGTTGGACCACGTAAGCTGCGTGCGCACGGTCAGCGCCTCCAGCCCGCCCACGATGAAAAAGAAAAACGTGGTGTAGAGGTACAGGATGCCGATCCGCTTGTGATCAACCGTGGTAATCCAGCTCATAAAGCCCGAGGCCGGGCGCGAAGCCGGAAGAGTGGGAGTTGCTGTCGCCATAGATAATGTCTCCGAGAGCCTTGCGCTAACTGTTATTTCAGCGTGCTCAAATATGCGGCCACGTCGCTCACCGTGTCGGGAGCCAGCCCGAGGTTGGGCATGAGGACTCCGACCTTGATAGCTTGCGGATTCTGGATCCACAGTTTGAGGTTGTCTTCGGTGAGATAGAGGACGCCGCCGGCGATGAAGTTCCGGCTGGCCAGGTGGGTGAGGTTGGGGCCGATTTTGCCTGCCGCCGACGTGCCGCCAATGGTGTGGCAGCTCACGCACGCGCCGCTCATAAACGCTTTTTGACCACGCGTGGCTGCATCGCCGCTGGGAGCGGGAGCAGGCTGCTGCTGGTTGGCGGCCCAAGCCTGAAACTCAGCCGCCGACACACCCACCACCGAGAACCGCATTTGCGCGTGCTCCTCGCCGCAGAACTGCGTGCACTGGCCGCCGTATTCACCGGCGGAGTCCACGGTGAAGTGCATACGATTGGTGTGGGCCGGAACGGCGTCCATTTTGCCGAACAACTGCGGCACCCAGAAGCCGTGCTGCACATCCTTGGAGTGCAGTTCCACTTCCACCGGAGTGCCCACCGGCGCCACCAGTTGATTGGCGGTGGTGATGCCCAGTTCAGGGTATTGGAATTCCCACCACCACTGATGCCCAATGACGACCACTTTGATCGAGTCCCCGGTGACCGGCGCGCGGACGACGGCCATGGTGCGCAGAGTAAACCCGAGCAGCACCGCCAGGATCACCCCCGGCACGGCCGTCCACGCGATCTCCAGTTTGGTGTTGCCGTGGATCTGCACCGCCTCGCCGGCCGGGCGGTTGCGGAACCGCAGGACCGTGAGGATGAGCGCCCCCTCCACCAACACGAAGACCAATCCGGCCATCACCAGAATGAAGTCGAACAGCTTGTTGATTTCGAGCATGGACGGAGAGTGCGGGTCGAGCGTGGACGGCCCAGTGAACGAAACCGGGCACGTGGGGCAGTCGTCTCCGCTTTGGGCCAGAGCCGGCATTACAGCGACAACCAGCGCGGCGGCCAGGACAAGTCCGGCGAGAAAAAAAGTGCGGCGTGTGTTCACAGGGCCTACGTCTCCTCTATTTGATTTCCCGATAGCCAGCATTCAACTTGATTACTGTGGGCGGGCGGATTATATGCCATTGGCCTATTTGCGTCAAATTGCACAGAATATATCCGCTACAAAAGTCGCCCCTGCGTGTCGGCCGAAAGAAAACGCCGACCCGCGCTCGCAGCAGATCGGCATTTCGAATCACCGGTTCACGTCATCGCTCGCCTCAGGCACAGGGCTAAGCCTCGGCGCCAGCTTGATCCTTTTTGGCGTTGGCAATGACCGTCTGCGCCACGTGGTTCGGCAGCACCTCGTGCCGCAAATAGGTCATCGAGTATAGGCCTCGCCCCTGCGTAATGGAGCGCAGGTCGGTGCTGTAGCGCAGCATCTCGGCTTGCGGCACTTCGGCCGTTACGATGCTCTTGCCCGGTACCTGGGCCATGCCCTGCACCCGCGCGCGGCGCGTGTTCAGATCGCTCAACACGTCGCCCATGTTATTTTCAGGCACCGTAATGGTCACCTGCATAATCGGCTCCAACAACACCGGCCCGGCAGTGCTCACGGCCAGCTTGAAGGCCTCACGCCCGGCAATTTCAAAGGCGATGGGCTTCGAGTCCACCTCGTGCATCTTGCCATCGTAGACGATCACCTTTACGTTGCCCATAGGGTAGCCGGCAATCACGCCCGATTCCATGGTCGCCCGGATGCCTTTTTCAATCGGCGGCAGGTATGAGCGCGCAAGGTTCATGCCCGTCAGCTCATCGGTAAACTCGAAATCGGACTCGCGCAGCGGCTCGATTCGCAAGTGCACTTCGCCGAACTGCCCCGCCCCGCCGGTTTGCTTCTTGTGGCGATACTGCCCCGCGCTCGGTTTGGTGATCGACTCGCGGTAAGGCACTTTGGGTATTTCAGTGACGATAGCAGTGCCGAATTTTGCCTCGGCCCGGCGCACGGCCACATCCAAATGCTGATCACCCATCCCTTCCAACAACGTCTGCTTGGTGGTGCCTTCCTGCCGCCAGTGCAGCGTGGGGTCTTCCTCGCACAATTTGGTCAACGTGGGGCCTAGCTTGGTGGCATCGGTTTGAGTTTTGGGGTGCACAGCCACGGTGTACAGGGCGGCGGGGTATTTGGGCTTGGGGAAAAGAATCGGGTGGGTCTTGGCGCCAAGCGTATCGCCCGTCACTGTGGAATTGAGCTTGGCTACCGTGCCAATATCGCCCGCGTGCAGATTCTTCACTGCAATTTGCTCTTTGCCGCGCATCACGTGCAGCGTGCCAATGCGCTCTTCCGCTTCGTGGGTGTGATTCCACACCCGGCTGTCGGAGGGCAGCGACCCGGAGAACACGCGCAGGTAAGTCATCTTGCCCACAAACGGATCCGCCGTGGTTTTGAAAGCGTAAGCCGCCAGCGGCCCGGTGTCGGTGGCCAGCACCTCTTCCTCGCCAACCCTGCCTTGCCCGTGCGGCACCGGAATTTCGGTGGGCGAGGGCAGGTAACGCGTCACCCCTTCGAGGATGGGGGTGATGGCAATGTTGCCCGTGGCCGAAGCCACAAACACCGGCGCAAAGGTGCCGTTGTCCACCGCGCGCTTGAAGCCGTGCTTGATCTCCTCGTTGGTCAGCTCCTCGCCGCCCAAATACTTCTCCAGCAGCGCGTCCTCGCCTTCGGCGGCGGCTTCCATCATGAGCAAGTGGCCTTTGCGCGCCGCATCGGCGTACTCCGGCGGAATTTCGACGTTGTCGCCCTTGCCTCCAATGCGGCCCTTCATCGATAGCAGTCCGATGACGCCTTTGAAATCCTGCTTCTCACCCCACGGCAGTTGCACCGGCACCAGCTTCACGGTCTTCGATAGTCCCTGCACGGATTCCAGCGTCCGCTGAAAGTTGGCGTTGTCGCGGTCCATCTTGTTGATGACCACAAAACGCGGCAGCTTGTGTTCGTCGCAATACTGCCACACCAGTTCGGTGCCTACCTCCACGCCCGACACGGCGTCCACCACAATGATGGCCGCATCGGCCACGCGCAGCGCCGACAGCACCTCGCCCACGAAATCGTTGAACCCCGGCGTGTCCAGCAGATTGATCTTGTACCCTTCAAATTCAACGGCCACCATCGAAGTGGTAATTGAAATCTTGCGGCGGCGCTCCTCATCCTCAAAGTCCGACACCGTCGTGCCGTCTTCGATCTTTCCCAGGCGGGTAATCACGCCCGTGTCGTACAACAGCGCTTCCACCAGTGATGTCTTGCCAGACCCGAGATGCCCTACGAGAGCCACGTTGCGAATAAAATCGGTTCCATATTCTTTCATGATTACCGCGCAAGCCTCCAGATATTGGGAATGTGGATTGAAACAGTGATAAGATTGTAGTCGAGAGAGTCAGGGCCGTCAAACGGATTCCCATTCCCCATGTCTGAACGTCGTATCGTATTCGCCATTCTCGCCGCAACGGCGCTGCTCATTGCTGCCGTCTCGGCGGGCCAAATGATCTCGGTAGCCAGCGGCCTCAACGCCGCTGCCGCCTACGCCGCATCCCATCCGCCGGAGGCTCCCACCCCCCTGGACGGCGTCACTCTCATCGAACCGCCCACCACGGCCAATCCTGTGGCCCGTTATGGCGCCGCCGTGGAAGTGCAGATCACCCGCCGTTACCAGACTCTGCGCCATCTCGAAGTGAAATTTGCCGCCACCTATTTCTACGGCCCCACGGGCGCCGGCTGGGAGCAGCTTCCTTACCCGCCCTCGTTCTGGGGCGAGCCGCAGGTCACCGCCGGCGAACACGTCACCATCGCCCACCCGCAGCGCGTCGCCAAACTGGCGAAGAACCTCCAACCCGTCGCCGATGCCGCATTGGCCGCCGCCTGCGCTCACTGGCAATGCCCCGCCAATGCGCTGCCCATCACTTTCACTTTCTCCACCGACCCCGCCGCGCCTCCCACGCTGCTCACGCAACCCGCCCCGCAGTACACGGGCGTGCCCATGACCCAGGAGGCCAACGACGATTACCTTTCCTATCTCAGCGCCGACACCGTAATGGCTCTGGCCGAGCAACTCGGCGGGCGCTCACCCTTTGCCCGCGCCTTTGGCTGGCGCGAGATCGCCGCGCAGAGCCTTTACGCCGCCTTGCCCGATACTGCCGCGCTCCGCCGGGACACCGCCCCGCCCCTCGCCGAGGTGTGGGCCGTGAGCGCCGACCCCGCCCGCCGCAGTTCAGGCGTGCCCGACGAGGCCGCTCTTTCGTTTGTCAACTTCATCCTGACTCAACAGCCGGGCCGTGAGCCTGCCGCCCTGCAAGCTTTGCTTCTCAGCCAATCATTTGAAGATTGGTGCGCTCGCGTCGGCCTCGGCGACGCCCAAGCCCTGGACTCCGCGTGGCGAGCCACTTTGCCCTGACCCGACCCATGCCTCGTTGGGCGCTGGTCGCCGGTCATTTGCCATTTTCCATTCGTCATTTTCCATTCCTCCCTCACCATGATCATCGACCCTTCCACTCTCGGCCCGCGCGAATGCTACCGCCTGCTCATTTCCACCGTTGCCCCCCGGCCTGTGGCCTGGGTATCCACCCGTGGCGCGGACGGCTCGCTCAACCTGGCCCCGTTTTCTTTTTTTCAGGCCGTCAGCGGCACGCCGCCGCTCGTCGTCATCTCCGTGGGCCAACGCGCCGGAGCGTCCAAAGACACCCTGCGCAACATTGAAGACACCGGTGAGTTTGCCATTAACCTCGTCACCGAAGAACTGGCCGAGCGCATGAACCTCACCTCCGGCGACTGGCCACCCGCCACCAGCGAATTCGCCCTCGCCGGCCTCACCCCGGCCTCGTGCGAAGTCGTGGCCGCGCCTCGCGTGGCCGAAAGCCCGGTGAGCCTCGAAGCCAAACTCGCCCAACTCGTCCCCCTCCCCGACTCCACGTACACACTGGTCATCGGGCAAATTGTGCGCTGGCACGTTGCCGAAGGCTACCTTGCGCCCGACGGGTTGGTGGACATTGCCCGCGTGCGCCCCATTGCCCGTCTGGCGCGCGACGAGTACGTGAAATTCGGTGAAGTCTTTGAAATGAAACGCCCGAAAGTTTGACGACTGCCTCGCGTGAAACGGATATTTTGAAGTTTGAAGTTTGAAGTTTGGAGTTTAGAAGTTGCCTATTATGCTCTTCATCAATCGCTACTCTTTCCTCATCACCGCCGTCGTCGTCCTCGGTGCGACCGCCGCCGTGCTGCTGCGTGACGGCCTCAGCCGCCGCGACGCGCTGGCGCTGGCGGCCATTGCGGGCGCGTTCATCCTCTCGTGGCTCTTCATCCGCCCCGGCCCCAGCACACTGGCGCAAACCGCCGCCGTCGAGGCCGCCCTGCGATCCGGGCAGCCCACGCTCATCGAGTTTCAATCCGACTATTGACTGGGCTGCGTCGCCATTCGCCCTGTCGTGGACAGGCTTGACGCCGAGCTTGGCAAGCAAATGCAGATCATCCGCCTCAACATTCAGGATGCCGCCGGCCGCGATTTCGCCCGGCGCTACGACATCTCCATCACACCTTCGTTTGTCATGTTCGACGCTCACGGCAACGAAGCCTGGCGCAGTGTGGGCGCATTGGACCCGGCGCGCGTCCGCGCCACACTATTGCCCTGAGATGCGAAAACTGGTCTTCAACTTTGCCTATTGGTTTACCCGCCCGCGCTGGGATACGCGCATCACTCCCCCCGAAGTGGTGGCCTTCGTCGAAAGCCACACGCCGCCGGGCCGCGCGCTGGACCTCGGCTGTGGCACGGGCACCAATGTCATTTATCTGGCGCAGCACGGCTGGCAGGCCGTGGGGGTAGATTTCGTGCACAAGGCCATCGCCACTGCGCGGCGAAGGGCGCGCGCCGCCGGGGTGGCGGCCCAATTCATTCAGGGTGATGTGGCCCGGCTCGATTCTTTGCAGCCGCCATTCGACTACGCTCTCGACATTGGCTGCTTCCACGGCCTGGGGCCTGAACAGCGTTTGGCTTACGTGGCCGAGGTGAGCCGCCTTCTTCGCCCCGGCGGCTCGTACATGCTCTTCGCGCGCAAGCCCGAGTCCGGCTACAACGGCATCACCATCGAGGAAACGCTGGCCGTTTTCGGTGAAGGTTTCACCAGCCGAAAGATGGAGCACGGCACGGGGCGAATGCCCGCGGCATGGTATTGGTTTGAGAGAAAATAAAACCTCCCGGAGGGCTACACCTTCCGGGAGGCTGTTTTGGCGGCCGTTTTCGCTTTTCGTTTGCGCCGCGCATCGTAAATGACTTTACCCGTCCGCCGAATCTCTGCGGCAAACAGATAGGGCGGAGCATTATCGAATTGCGCCGGAGTGTAGGCGAACGGCGACAAACGAGAGTCGCAATGAATCCGTCGCCGCGCTATCTCCTCAACCACTTTCAATTCAGGCATATCGGCGAACGTTGGCGACAACACCGCAACATCAATATCGCTCCATTCATTTGCCTTGCCGCGGGCGTAAGAGCCGTAGAGAATCACTCGCTCAACTTTGATGTCGGGTTCGAGCGCGCCCACAAACTCGTTTATGATTTTTCGGATTTGATGAGAGGTAGCAACCATTCTCGAAATTCCTCTGTTTGCTTCAAAATCCTTTGAGCATAAGCGTGCGTATAGGCCCGGCCCCAGTTTCTAATGCCTTCAGGATAGCGTGTCTTTGCCTGCTGATCCGTAAGATTGTTCAAGAACACCAACTGGTCATCCGTCAAATCCAAATTTGCGGTATCAGCCAGACGCTTGAGAGCATGTATCTTCTCGGGAATCGCAATATCGGTAAACTCCACAACAGCGCCCTTGATCAACTTCTCCGTTGACAAGTGGCACATGAACACGACGTATACATACCGCTTCGACTTCATCATGTCGCGCGCGGTGCCCCAATCGTATTCCGAAAGTACAAGCCAGTATTCGGTGCCCGCTTTCATGGAATAGATTATAGTTCAGAAACTTTCATGCGCCACGTTTTCCTCCTCTTCCTCGATGGTGTGGGCCTTGGCGACGACGATCCGGCCACGAACCCACTGGCCCGCGCGCACCTGCCCACGCTGCACGGCCTGCTCGGCGGCCGGCGTTTGCTGCGCGACACCCCGGCCATCGAGACCGACCGCGCGACGTTCATCCCCACCGATGCCGCGATGGGTGTGGCAGGGCCGCCGCAATCGGCCACCGGGCAGGCGACGATACTCACCGGCCTCAACGTGCCGGCGCTGGTGGGCGGCCACTGGGGGCCGAAGCCCAGCGAGGCCGTGGCCGATGTGCTGCGACACCGCCCGGAGAACATTTTCAAAACCCTCACCGCGCGCGGCCTCACGGCAGCGCTCATCAACGCCTACCCTCAGCGATACCTCGACGCGGTGAAATCGGGCCGCCGGATGTATTCGGCCATTCCCATGGCCGTGGCTGCCGCCGGCCTCCCGTTGATGACGCCGGGCGATCTGCGCGCCGGGCAGGCTTTCTCTGCCGATTTTACCGGCGAGGGCTGGCGCACAGAACTCAAATATTCGGACACGCCCGTTTACACGCTGCCGGGGGCCGGAGCCAAGCTGGCCGAGGTGAGCCGCCGGCGATCATTTACCTTTTTTGAGCATTGGGTCACCGATGTGGTGGGTCATCGCGGCACGGTGGACGAGGGTGTGGTGGTGATGGAACGGCTGGATGCGATGCTCGGCGGGTTGCTGGCCCATTGGGATAACGAGGAGGGGGTTGTAATCATCACCTCCGACCACGGCAATTTGGAAGACCACTCGCACACGCACCACACCCTCAACCGGGTGCCCACGGTGATCGTCGGGCGACAGCGGGACGCCATTGCCCGCGACCTCACCGACCTCACCGGCTTCGCCCCGGCCATCCTGCGCTACCTCACCGGGTGAATCTATCCTTCGGCTGTAACGTGCAGACCGACGCGGTTTTGGAAACCGTGTCGGTCTTGGCCTGAAGCGGAGTACAATTGGAGGCATGGTATCAGCGGATACTTTGAGAGATGCAATGAGGGCGTGGGCCACCGGGGTGACGATTTTGGCAACCGAGGCCCACGGCGAACGGCATGGCATGACGGCCAGCTCTTTCACATCGGTGTCGCTGGAGCCGCCGCTGGTGCTGGTGTGCGCCGAGAACAACATGCGCACGCTGCGGCTGATTCAAGAGGCCGGGGTGTTTACCGTGTCGGTGTTGCGCGCCGGGCAAGTGGAATGGTCGGATCGGTTCGCGGGCCGCATTCCCGATACTGCGGATCGGTTCGCCGGCATTCCGGTTCGCACCGCCATCACCGGCGCGCCGATTTTGGAGGACGCGCTGGCTTATTTCGATTGCCAGTTGGAGCAGCTTTACCCCACGGCCACTCACACGATTGTGATCGGGCGCGTGGTGGCCGCTGGACGCGTGGAAGGCGAGCCGTTGTTGTATTGGAACAGAGGGTATAGGACAAGGAACAATGGAAAATGAAAAATGAAAAATGATTCGCCACGCCAAGCGGTCATTTGCCATTTGTCATTTGCCATTTGCCATTTCCATGCTTTCCCCCGCCGACCGATCCACCCTGCTCACCATCGCCCGCGAGTCCATTGTGGTCGCGACGGCGCGCCGAAAACCGCCCGCGCTGGATGTGGACACGCTGGCCGAGCCGTTGCGCGAGCACCGGGCCAGCTTCGTGACGCTGACTTCAGAAGGCGGGCTGCGCGGTTGCATTGGCGGCCTTGAGCCGCTGATACCGCTGGCGCTGGATGTGCAGGAACACGCCGCCGGCGCCGCACTGAACGACCCGCGTTTCCCTCCCGTGATCCCCGCCGAAGTGCCGAGGCTGCACATCGAAATTTCGGTGCTCACCGTGCCCGCGCCCGTGCCGCACCGCACCCCCGAGGAATTGCTGGCCGTGCTGCGCCCGCACGTCGATGGCGTGGTGTTGCGGCTGGGCTACCGGCGCGCGACGTTTTTGCCGCAAGTGTGGGAAAAGGTGCCCGACCCGGTGAGCTTTTTAGAAATGCTGAGCGACAAAATGGGCGCCAGCCCCGATACGTGGCGTTTGCCTTCGGTTGAAGTGTTGCGCTATGAGGTTGAAGAGTTCAGCGAATAACCTCTCCCCTTCCCGCGACGGACGATGGAGCGTGATCGTCCGTCGTGTGCTGTCTGCCGTTTGGATTCCCCTGCTGGCCCTCACGGCTTGCGCCGCGCCGGTGCCGCCCGTGGCTCCGCCGCTGGTGGTCACCGTGGTGGTCACCCCCACCGGGTTCGCCCCGGCCCCCGCCGCCCAAACGCCAGCCGCCGTAGCGGCCAATGGCTACCCGCCGCCCGTGGCGACTAACGTCACGGCAGTGTATCAATCGTTCGAGCACGGCTTTATGATTTATCTTTCGGATCGGCAGGCGATCTGGGTATTTGTCGATTCGCCAGTGGCGGCCTCCACCGTGCCGACGGGCGCATGGTTCGCCTATGCCGATGCGTTTGCGGAGGGCGAGCCGGAAACCGACCCGGCCATTGTGGCCCCGGCGGACCTGCGGCAACCCAAGCGCGGCTTTGGCAAAGTGTGGCGCGAGCAGCCGGGCGTGCGCGAGGCGCTGGGCTGGGCCAAAGATTTCGAGCGGCCCTACGCCGCCATCGTGGTCGATTACTCCATTGGCGCATTCGACCCGACGGGCGCTTATACGGCGCAATCGTTCATTCACACCGTCACCGCCGCCGACGGCACGCTGGTGCATGTGGATGAGGCGGCGAGAACGTGGGCAAAACCGTGAGGAATTGAGAATTGCGTGATTGGCGCCTCACCCAAGCCGACCCCCTTTCCCTGCGCCTCGCGGCCGACGTGCGCTTTGGCCCCACCGATTACGCCGACGACCAGATTTGGTCGCTGAGCCTCGCCGGGGGCGACCCACCCGCGCCGGCCCTGCACACCACCTACGGCCTGCGCGCGCGCGACATGCGACTCTTCCCGGCCTTTGCCGAGGGCGAGGCGCAGGTGACTGACCCCGAACAATTCACCGCCCCGCCCGCCGTCCACCACTTCACCGTCAACCGATTGCAGTTCTCGTTCAGCCCCCTGCCCGGCTTGCGAGTCCACGCCGATTACTGGGCGCCCGATTCGCACTGTGTGGCCGGGCAATTCACCCTCGTCAACGAAAGCGCCAACGCGCGCGCCTGCCGCCTGCGCCTTTGCGCCGTGCTGCACCCGTTGGAAGGCGGCGCGGTGTTCGGCCCGCCATCCACCGGCCCGCAAGATCACCTGCGCGCCAATACCGGCAACCTCTCGCCGGTGGTCGTCCTTGAGCAAGGCAACGTGGCCGACGCCTCCGCATGGCCGGCGCTGGCCCGATCACTCGACCTCGCCCCCGGCGAATCGCAAACCGTGCGCTGGGCGCAAGCCGCCCGCCCCACCGTGCAAGCCGGGCTGGACTTGTGCCACGAACTGCTGGCGCGCGGCTGGGCCGCCGACTTCCAAAAAATCAAGGCCCTCGCCGCCGACGTGCCGGAGATTGAAACCGGTGACCCCGATTGGGATGCGGCCTTTGCCTTCGCCTACAAAGTGGCCCTGCAATCGTACGTCGGCCCCACGGCTCACCTGCCCTACCCCTCCTTTATCTTCACCCGCAACATCAACAAAGGCTACTCGCCGCGCGGCGACGGCGCCGACCACACCTGGCAATGGGATGGGCAAGCGGCCACCGAAGCCTACGTGAACCTGCCGCAAATCGCGCAGGCCGCGCCCGAACTGGCCAAGGGCATCATCCGCAACTACCTCGCCATCCAGCAACCCGACGGCTTCATTGACTGGAAGCCCGGCCTCGCCGGTCAGCGCAACCGCGCCCTGTGCATCCCGCTGCTCGCCACCCTGTCGTGGCTCATCTACGAATACACCGAAGACCACGACTTCATCGCCGAGGTCTATCGTGGCCTCAAACGATTTGTGGAAGTGTGGTTCACCGACCGCTACGACCGCGACGGCGACGGGTTGCCCGAATGGAGCCACACCATCCAAAGCGCGTTTGACGACTGCCCCAGCTTTGTGCGCTGGCAGCGATGGGGACAAGCCGCCGACATCACTTTGGCCGAAGCGCCCGACCTTGCCGCCTACCTGTATCGCGAATGCAACTCTCTGATCCGCATGGCGCAGTTGCTCGGCGGCGAGGCCGAAGGCGACGTGCCCCCCCTAGCCGCCCGCGCGGAAATGATCCGCATCGCCGTCGATGCGATGTGGCGCGACGACACGGCCTCGTATCATTACGTGGACATTGAAACGCACGAGTCGCCGGTGGGCATTGAACTGGGGCGCAGCGAAGGCGATATGGCTCTGCCCATCGACCGCCGGTTCGCCAGCCCGGCCCGGGTGCTGGCGCGCGTGTTTGGCGAGCGCGATGCCCCGCCGCCCTCCGTGAACATTGCCATTGCCGGGCGCGGGCGGCGCGGGCGGCGGCGCGTCGAAACGATTCCCTCACGACGCGTGACGTGGTATTGGGGCTTAGGCTCAGTGACCAGCGACAAGCTTTATTCGGAAGTGGAACGGGTGGACGTGACCGGCGTGCCCCCGGGGTGGCAGGTGTGGGTGGGCACCGTGGATTACACGCGGCAAGATCAGACTTTGCTGTTGCCCGTGTGGGCCGGGCTGCCCACGGGGGAACGGCTGGAGGCCCTGGTGCGCCGCACCATCCCCGACCCGGCCCGGCCCAACCCAATAACCCCAAAGCGTAGGGTACGCGGCATTGCAACCTCCTTCTGGATTTGCTGCCTACCGTGGCAGTCAGCCTCTGGGCGTAGTGAGTGGCCCAGCTTTATGGCCATCATAGAATTAACCTGACAACCCTTCCCCGCCCCATCACCCTCACCCCAACCCTCCTTCGAC
>ORJL011454231.1_pt1 | contig 13630 bp, 12 predicted proteins | sample 1779941 | NCBI WGS metagenome assembly ORJL01 (sample SAMEA104232317, study PRJEB22302) | groundwater metagenome | biome: forest; feature: aquifer; material: groundwater | place: USA | collected 2011-08-07 | depth 5.8 m
TCAGAAAGGTCGGTGTCTGTGCGCCCCTGGTAGTATCCGGTCACGTTCCAGGTGGTCTCCCCGTGACGCACCAGGACGAGTTTAGTCACTCGGCAGTAACAGCGAATGGCTCATAGCTGCACCGTCTTCACCGAGTAGAGGTCCGGGATAGCCTGAAGCTGTTGGCGGACCTCCTCGCTTATGAGACCATCGATTCCCATGATCATAACCGCTCTTCCACGCGGCTGGTGGCGCCCAACCTGCATGAAGCTGATATTCACGTCGAAAGCCCCCAGAAGGGTGCCGACAGTACCGATAATCCCTGGCCGGTCCAGATGCTCGCCGAAGAGAAGAAAGCCTTTTGTCAGTGGAACGTCGAGCCAGTAGCCGCCCACCTGAATGAGGTGCGGTTCACCGCCTAGAGAGGTGCCGGAGACCGAGACCTTACCCCCGCTGGCGGTCACGGTCACGGTCACGAGGCTATTATAGTTTTCGCACTGCCTTTCCTTCTGTTCACGGATATGCAACTCGCGACTTCGGGCGACCACCATGGCGTTGACCAGGTTCACCTGCTCCTCGCTAATGGGTGAAAGAAGCCCTTTGATAACGCTGGCAGTCAGAGGGGCCGTGTCATGCTGAGATATCTCCCCGCTATAGGTCATCTCGATCAAACGGGGCTGCCCGTCCACAAGTTGGGTTGCCAGTTTGCCCAGGGACTCCGCCACCGAGACGAAGGGCGCCAAGACCGCCAGGGTTTCGGGCAACATGAGAGGCAGATTCACTGCATAGCGCGGCTGGCCGCCCGCCAGGACGGTGACGATCTCGTGGGCGACGTCCACTGCCACGGAGACCTGAGCCTCATGGGTCATCGCCCCGAGATGCGGGGTAAGAATCAAACGCTTGCACTCCAGAAAAGGAGTCGGACCCAATGGTTCTTTCGTAAAGACGTCAAGGGCAGCCCCGCCTATCCTTTCCTGTTGCAGCGCGGCCAGAAGGGCATCTTCATCCACGATCCCACCCCGAGCGCAGTTGATCACATACGCAGTGGGCTTCATCAGTGCAAACTCCTTGGCCCCGACCAGGCTGCGAGTAGTCTCGGTCAGGGGAGTATGGACGGTGATGAAATCCGAGCGTCTGAGAAGCGCCTCGAAGGGGACCAGCTCTACCCCCAAATGGCGAGCCAGGTCCTCTGAAGCGAAGGGGTCGAAGGCGATGGTCCGCATCTCCATGCCCTGCGCCCTGCGAACGACCTCCACACCGATCTTGCCCAGGCCGATGACACCAAGGATCTTGTTGCGGACCTCGCGCCCCATGAATTCCTGGCGCTGCCACTTTCCAGCACGCAGAGAGGCATCAGCGTGCGGAATGTTGCGGGCCAGGGAAAGCATCATGGCAATGGTATGCTCTGCCGCGGCAATGGTGTTACCTCCGGGGGCGTTGACCACTACCACGCCACGGCGGGTGGCCGCCGCCACGTCGATATTGTCGACGCCGACGCCGGCCCTGCCAACTACCTTGAGTTTCTTCCCAGTTCCTAGAACCTCTTCGGTGACCTTGGTCCCACTGCGGACTAGAAGGGCATCGTACTCCCCGATGATCTCCATCAGACGATTGGCCTTCAGATCGGGTATGTAGTCTACCTTGAGCGACTCCTTGAGGATGTCTATGCCGTCTTCGGCGATCGGCTCAGCCACCAGGACCGTGCGCTCCATGATTAAGTCCGGGTCTGCAAGAGCGGGAGAACAGCCCCTAGCGCCTCGGCAACACCATCCATGTCTGCTTCGGTGACATACCCAAGATGGCCGATGCGGAAGACGCTCCCGTCCAGCTTGCCCTGGCCTCCGGCCAGCACCACGCCGTGTTGCTCCCGAAGGGTCCTGAGGAGCACCTTTGCCTCCACCCCCTCCGGGACCTTGATGGCTGTGACCGTGTTGGACACGTAGGCCGGGTTCGGGAACATAGTGAGTCCGAGTTCCCCTACCAGCTTTCGAGCGTACGATGCCACCCGGGAGTGGCGAGCCAGCACATTGGCAAAACCTTCCTTTTCAATCGCATCGAGTGCCGCGGACAGGGCAAAATAGAGCGATACCGCCGGGGTAAACGGTGTCTCCCCCTTTTCCTGGAACTTCTTCATGCCTTGAAAGTCCCAGTAGAAGCGAGGCGACTTGACCCCATCTAAGGCCTTCCAGGCCCGCTGGCCCACGGCGACCATCGCCAAGCCGGGGGGCACCATCCAGCTCTTCTGAGAGCCGGTCACCACCACGTCGCAGCCCCATTTGTCCATCGGAAGATCAATCGCCCCCAGGCTGCTGACGGCGTCCACCAGAAGGAGCTTATCAAACCCGCGAACCGCCGCGCCGATGGCGCCCAGGTCGTTAGTCACCCCTGTGGAGGTCTCATTATGGGTCACCAGGACTACCTTTATGAGTGGATCGTCCCGCAGTGCCTTCTTCACAGAATCCGGGTCAACCGGCTCGCCCCATTCGAAAGCCAGCCGCTGCACCTGCGCGCCAAACGCCTCCGCGATCTTGGCAAAGCGATCGCCAAAGGACCCATTGGTCAAGGAAAGGACGCGGTCCCCGGGGCTCACGCTGTTGACGATCGCCGCTTCCATTCCTCCAGTACCGGAACAGGTGAAAATAAGGATCTCTCCATCCGTCTGGCAAATCTTCTTCATACGGGACAGAACGTCCACGAGCAGGGCCTTGAACTCTGGCCCACGATGGTTAATCATCTGGCGGCCCATAGCCTCAAGTACTTCGGGAGGACACGGAGTTGGTCCAGGTATGCGCAGGTTCATGCTGAAGTCCCCTTAACAAACGATTACCTGAGTAATATATCCAAAAGAGGTAACGTTGGTCAAGCAGCGCGCGTCACAAGGTCACTTCGCTTGGCAAAGATGCCTACGTATGGTATCCTAGAGCATCGGATGGGTACGAATGTCTAGCTTTATTCAGCACCTGGGCGACTTGCTCCGCTACCGGGAGCTGATAAAGAACCTGGTAGCCCGAGACCTCAAAGCCCGTTACAAGAACTCATTCCTGGGCTTTGCCTGGTCGTTGCTGAACCCACTCATGATGATGGTAGTGTACACCGTGGTGTTCAGCATCCTCCTCCGCAACAATACTCCGAACTTCCCTGTCTTCGTCATGATCGGGCTCCTGCCCTGGCAACTGACAGTCGGGTCGGTCATGGGTTCCATGAACAGCATCGTCGGCAACGGCCACTTGATAAAGAAGGTGTATTTCCCTAGAGAAATCCTGCCGATCTCCATGGTCATGTCCAACACAGTCAACTTCCTTTTGGCGACCACCGTGCTAGTGGCATTGCTCCTTGTCTTCCATGTCGCCTTGAGTCCTCTAGTCCTATACTTCCCCATCATCCTGGCGATGCATCTGATCTTCCTTCTCGGCCTGGCCTTGTTCTTCTCCTCTCTCAACGTCTTCTTCAGGGATACCGAGGTGATCATGGAGGCCGTGATCCTGGCCTGGATGTTCCTGACACCGCTCTTCTACAATATCGAAGATTTGTCGGCTACCTACGCCCGGATAATCTACATCCTGAACCCCTTGGCTTCGATCATATCTACCTACCGTCTCATCCTCCTGTACAATTCCGCGCCTGCCTGGGATTTCTTGTTGCGCACCTTCCTGACATGTGCTGTTGTATTCGCGATCGGTTACCTGTTCTTTCTGCACAGAGCCAGCCAATTCGGCGAGGAGGTCTGATGGTCCTCTTCTCCGATGTATCGAAGCGATTCATCCTCCGCCATGAGAGGCACCGCTCTTTCCAGGAAGCATTCGTCAACATCTGGAACCGTCGCAACCGGACCCGCGAGGAATTCTGGGCGGTTCGGAACGTCACGTTTCAAATTGGGGAGTCAGGCACCTTTGGCCTCATCGGCGAGAACGGATCCGGCAAGAGCACTGCCCTGAAGCTCATCACCCGAATCATCGAGCCAACTTCCGGGAAAGTCAGAGTGCAGGGAAAAGTTGCGGCCTTGCTGGAGTTGGGAGCCGGCTTCCATCAGGATTTGACGGGACGAGAAAACATATTCCTTAACGGCTCCATCTTGGGGATGTCGGCGAACCAGATGAAGAACCGGTTCGAGGAGATCGTCGAGTTTTCCGAGCTTGCTCGGTTCATAGACACCCCAGTCAAGCACTACTCGTCCGGCATGTATGCGCGTCTGGGATTCGCGGTGGCCATCAGCATCGATCCCGACATTCTGGTGATTGACGAAGTCCTTTCGGTAGGAGACGAGGCATTTCAGCGCAAATGCATCGACAAGATCCGCGAGATCAAAGACGGAGGGAAAAGCATTATACTGGTGTCGCACAACCTCCAGATCGTTAAGGACCTTTGCGCAGAGGCAATCTGGCTGGAGGCAGGCGCGGAGCGGGCCCAGGGCCCAAGCCACAAGGTGGTGGACCAGTATCTGGAGTGGGCCAACCGGAAGAACAAGGCTCGCCTCGAAGGGGTCCACGGGAAGGAACGTGCCGACGCCGAGGACTCCCGCCGGTGGGGCACGAGGGAGGTGGAGATCACCAGGGTTGAATTCCTAGACAGCGCAGGCCTTCCGGAGACCGTATTCGACACCGGTGACTCTATGCTGGTCCGCATGCACTATAGAGCCAAACAGCGAGTTGAGAAACCCGTATTCGGGATCGCCATCCACCGCGCCGACAACCTGCACATCAATGGTCCCAATACCAAGACCTCTGACTACCCAATCGACGGCGTGGAGGGGGAAGGCGTGGTTGAGTATCTGGTCCCGTCATTGCCCTTCCTGGAGGGATCTTATCGCCTTTCGACCGCCGTCTACGACTATTCCTGCATCCATCCATACGACCACCACGACCGAATGTACACCTTTACCGTCCAGCCCAAGACCATGAAAGAGCGGAATGGTTTCCTTCACATCCCCTGCCAGTGGAGGCTAGAATCAAAGCTGTCAGTCCATGAAGGTAGGGCTCCTACAAGCCATAGATGACAGAAGCCAGATAGAGAGGCGCTACCCACCGCTGGGTTTGTCGTATCTTGCCTCCTATCTCGGCAAGTATGGCGGCATAGACCAGATAGTATTCCGGCGCAGCCCGCAGGACCTCATCGCAGAGAAGCCGGATTTCGTTGGCATTTCGTCTGTCACCCACAATTTCAACCGCGCCATTCGCAGCGCAAAGGAGATAAGAGAAGCCTTGGGGGTCCCAGTGGTGGTGGGTGGGTCGCATATATCGGCTTTGCCCCATACCCTGCCGTCCTGCTTCGATGTCGGTGTTTTGGGAGAAGGGGAGGAGACGTTCCTGGATCTGTGCCGCCAGTATGAATCCAGGGGCAGTCTCTCGCCGGATATCCTCAGCAAGATTCCTGGTATCGTCTTCCACGGGGTGGAGGGCACGACGACCACGCCCTTCCGGCCCCTCATCGATCCTTTGGACCATATTCCGCCCCCCCGGCGCGACCTCATGAGCGACTCGGTGGACCCCTCTTTCCGCCACGACATGCACATGCTTACCTCGCGGGGTTGTCCGTACAAGTGCGTCTTCTGCTTCTCAACCCAGTATTGGGGTCGCGTGCGCTTCTTCTCTCCCAGGCGGGTAGTGGACGAGATCAAAGACCTGGTAGAGAATCTGGGCGCCACCAGCATCAATCTCTACGACGACCTCTTCATCGCCAACCGAAAACGGCTGAAGGAGATCGCGGATTTGCTGGAGGAGGATGGGCTGACCGGCAAGGTCCGCCTGTCCTGCGCCTCGGCACGAGCCGATCTGCTGGACGAGGAAGTCTGCGCCCTGCTGAGGAGCATGAACGTTCAGGCCATCGGGTTCGGGGCCGAATCCGGCTCGCAACCCGTTTTGTCCTACCTGAAGAAAGACACCACCACGGTGGAGGACAATCAGCGGGTCATCGATCTTTGTCAGAGTTATGGCTTCCAGCTCTTCGCTTCGTTTATCATCGGCGCCCCGGGTGAAGGCGAGAAGGACCTCGTAGCCACCTACGAGTTTATCTCGAAGAACGCATCCCGCTTTCATGCGGTAGACGTCTACTCGCTGACCCCGTATCCTGGAACCCCCGTCTGGCAAGAGGCGGCCTCACGAGGCCTGGTGTCCGATGACATGGACTGGGACATCCTGGCACAAGACCCGCAGATCTGCGACACCAGCCGGTCCATCATACTGAACGAGCAGCTTTCACGCGAGCAGTTCTATCTCTACTTCCGCCTGTTCCAGCATCTCTGCCGGGAGATTCAGACCGGCAGGTCGCTCCTGGAGTTGAGCCAGACGGTGGATACGCAGAGCAGAGAGATAGCCCGACTGAGAGAAACAGTGGAAGGCTTCAAGCGCGGTAGGGTAATGAAGCTCCTGATGCGAGCCCAGGACGCCGGGCGTAGGCTGGGTCTGGGAGGCCCGGCTGAGGGCACTGGAGGCCTATGACCAGTGTCCTGGTCATCAGCCACGACGTGGTGGGCAGCCACATGGCCGGGCCCGGCATACGCTATTGGGAGATGGCCGGAGCGCTCTCACGGCGTCACGAGACTACGCTGGCCTGTCCCAATCAGACTGACCTTGAGGGAGCGGGGTTCCAACTGACTTCCTACCGCCGTGAGGACCAGGACTCCCTGCGCGGTCTCGCAGAGAAGTCCCAGGTCCTAGTTGTTTGCGGTGACACCCTGGAGCGATTCCCACGGCTGGGAGAGAGCGCCACGCCGATCGTGGTAGACCTTTATGACCCCTTCATCCTGGAGAACCTCGAGATGGACCGCTCACTTTCGGCCGGAGAGCAGTCGGCAAGGCAGGAATCCGGACTCCGCGTCCTGAAGGGGCTCATAGAAGCAGGAGACTTCTTCCTGTGCGCGAATCAGCGTCAGCGGGACTTCTGGCTGGGCATGCTGGCAGCCTGGGGCCGCCTTACCCCGGAGGCTTACCAGGCAGATCCTTCCCTGGAATCACTGATCGCCGAGGTGCCCTTCGGCTTCCCCTCGGATCCCCCCCACCGGACCAGACCGGCGATGAAGGGCGCCCGGCCGGGGATCGGTCCGGGCGACAAAGTAGTGCTTTTGGGCGGGGGTCTCTGGGATTGGCTTGACCCCATCACGGCGGTCCTGGCCATGAAGTGGGTAAGCTCCCGAAGGTCGGACGTGAGGTTGTTCTTCATGGGGACGCGACACCCCAATCATGAATCAGTGCCCCAGATGAAGGTTGCGATCGAAGCCAAACGCCTAAGCGAAGAGCTGGGTCTCCTCGACCGCCAGGTGTTCTTCAACGAATGGGTACCGTACCACGAGAGGGCCGATTACCTCCTCGAGGCCGACCTGGGCATCAGCCTGCACCTGGACCTGGTCGAGACGCGCTTCTCTTCCCGGACCCGCCTGCTGGATTGTTTCTGGGCGGGGTTGCCCGTGGTCGTTACCGGAGGGGACCCTCTTGCCGATCAAGTCAGCGCCAGAGGCCTGGGCCTGGTGGTAGGCTACCGGGACGCTGAAGGCGCCGGCAGCGCCATACTCCGCCTGCTGGAACAACCTTGTCTGAAAGAGGAACTATCGCCAGTATTCCAGGAACTTGCATCCACTCTGAAATGGGATTCGGTCTGCGCTCCTCTTCTACGGTTTTGCGATCAGCCGCGCCTCTCCTCCCACCGGCATACCGGGAAGCCAGCAATCGGTCCAACCCCTGGCAGCGGAGGCGCTCTCTCACGTGCCCTGTCCCGCATGAGGGGGACCGGCGCCGGGACGAGGCATAGCGCTTGACGCAGTTAGCCTCGGTCATCGTTCTATCCTACAATGGCAGGGGATACCTGGGGCCTTGCCTCTCTTCACTGGAATCCTCCAGCCACTCTGAGATAGAAGTGCTTCTGGTGGACAACGGCTCCACGGACGGGTCTATCCAATGGGTAGAGGCGACATTCCCTGAAATCCGCGTGGTTGCCAACGGCCAGAACCTCGGCTTCGCAGGGGGTATGAACAGGGGAATCATCGAAGCCCGGGGACGGTTCATCGCTTTTCTGAACCAGGATACGACGGTTCGCCCCGAGTGGCTGGAGAATCTGGTGACCGCCCTGGAGGACCCCGCCGTGGGCATAGCCGGCAGCAAGATCTACTACCCCGACGGTGTGACGCTCCAACACGCTGGAGGCATCATTCGTTATCCGCAGGCGTTGGCTGATCACTACGGCTACCGGCAACGGGACCAGGGACAGTGGGACCAGGTGAAGGATGTTGACTACGTTACCGGCGCCGCATTCGCCACCAGACGAGATGTCCTGGAATCCATCGGTGTCTTTGACGAAGGTTTCCATCCGGCCTATTTCGAGGATACCGACCTCTGTTTTCGCGCCAGGGACGCCGGATACCGGGTGGTCTACGTTCCTGGAGCCGTGCTGGTCCACCACGAATCTGCCACCACAGTGCGAGACAGCTTCGGTTACTACCTTGCCTACCACACCGCGAGATTGCGATTCATACTGAAGCACTACTCGGTCTTGCAGATCACGGATGATTTCTATCCGGCCGAGAGGGCATGGCTGGAGGGGGGCCAATCCCTGGATGAAAGACGCGCCCTCGGCCTGGCCTACCAGGCCGCCCGCGCTGCGAAGGGGGGTCTTCCCTCGCTCGTACCAACGACTTCCCGGCTCCTGGACAGGCTCGCCGGTGAGGCTGCGGGCAAGCCGGAGGCCACCACCCCCCGTGACGCCCCGTCCGGGGTCCTGAGCAGGCTTAAGGCTTTGCTGAGCCGTTGAGAATACTGCATGTGGTCCCCCGCTACTGGCCTTACCTGGGGGGCTCCGAGAGGTGGTTCCAGGAGATATCGGAGAGGTTGGCCGCCGACGGTCACCGGGTAACGGTATTGACCACCAATGCCTGGGACCTGGAGTACTTCTGGGATAGACGCAAACAGACAATCCCCATCGAGGAGGAAACGCATAAAGGGGTGCTGATCCGCCGTCTGCCAGTGCGCCATCTGCCCTTTAGCGGTATTGTATTCCCGGGAACCCAGCGCGCAATGTGCATGATAGCGAGGGGGCCCCGGCTGGCGCGCAAGGCCCTCTTCACCCTTGGGACCACCATGCCATGGGTGCCGTCCCTTCGGGGAACCCTATCCCGGCTGAACCCAGCGCCTGAGATTGTGCACGCCGCAACCGTTCCTTTCGACTCTCTGATATACTACCCACAACAGTACGCCCGGTCCCGGGGGATCCCCTTCATCATGAGCCCCCAGACCCACCTGGGGGAGCCGGAGAGCGACGAGGTGAGGCGCCATTATACGTTGCCCAACCAGATAGAGATGATGCGCAGGAGCACCTTCGTGATCGTCCGCACCGGTATCGAGCGCGACGCATTGGAGGCACTCGGAGTGCCACCAGAGAAGATGGTCAGGGTGCCTGCGGGGGCCGAGCCTCGGGAGATGACCGGTATGGGAGCGCGCTTCAGACAGAAGCACGGCCTGCGCCAGCCCATCGTCTTCTCCCTGGGCGCCCTGGCCTACGACAAAGGCAGCATGACCCTGGTGGAGGCGATGAAGTTACTCTGGAGCGAAGGACTCGAGGTCCATCTGGTAATGGCCGGTCCCCTGATGGAACCTTTTCGCCAGTATCTTAAGGCCCAGCCGGACGAGGTCAAAGCCCGCTGTTTGGTCCCCGGATTCGTCTCTCCGGAAGAGAAGTCCGACTTGCTTGACGCCGGAGACGTATTCGTTATGGCCTCCCGCACCGACTCTTTCGGCATAGTCTACCTGGAGGCATGGTTGAACCGCAAGCCTGTTATCGGCGCCTGGGCGGGTGGGGTCCCGGATGTCATCTCGCAGGGAGAAGATGGATTCCTCGTCCGCTTTGGCGACGCCGCTGGACTGGCCACGCGCATCAAACAGCTATTGGGCGATAGAGAACTGGCGGAGGAGATGGGCAGGAGAGGGGAGAAGAAGACCCTGGAGAGTTACACCTGGGACCGGGTGTACGAACAGACGTTGCCTCTCTATCTGGGAGCGAAGGTCTTAGCCCCGTGAGCAAGCTACGGGAGCTGATCGACAAAGCCAACGGCCTCTGGGCGCCCCAAGAACGGCCTTTCGCATCCTCGGCGCCGGTGATCGGCCCGGTTATCGTGGCGATGCGCCGGGTCCTGAACTGGATGTCTGCCAAGTGGTATGTTCGCCCCATCCTGGAACAGCAAATCGCGTTCAACTCCGCGATTGTGCAGATAATCAACGAGCTGAGCTCCTCCATCGATAGCCAGGAACAAGAACTGACACAGATCCGCGACCGCCTGGCAGCAGTCCTGTCGCGGTTGGAGCAAGAACACGAAAGGACGTCGAACATCGAATCATCGCTCCTCAATCAGGTCCGAGAGGCCGAAGACTTGACGATCCTCAACGACCGCGTCACTGTGTCCTTGACCCGAGACCTCGCCGGACTGAGGCGATGCCTCGGGCGGCTAAGCGAAACCGCTCCCGGGGAGCCATCCCCGGTCGTGGAAGGCCTGGCCGGATTGGAGAACGCCCTCGACACCAGCAAGGAGGTGGCGGAGAAGGATGCGGATCGCTTACTTTAGTCCCTTGCCTCCGGCGACGACCGGAGTTGCGGATTATAGCCGCGAACTCCTTCCGCATCTGGCGGGACTGGCCCAGTTGGAGCTCTTCGTCGATCGAAGCGGAGCCGGCGAGATGCCAGCCATGGGCAACTACCCCGTGCGCCCTTACCAGGCGTTTGAACGGCTGGCGGAACAATACAGGGCATGCATCTACCACCTTGGCAACGACCGGAGTCATGAGTACATCCTCGAAACCTCGCTCAGGTTCCCCGGCTTTGCCGTGCTCCACGACGCTTCCATACACCCTTTGATCGTAGCCTTAACGATCGGACGAGGGGATCTGGTAGGATACATAAGAGAGATGGGTTACGCGTACGGCCGGCAGGGTATGGCCGAGGCCAGAGCCGCCTATGTAGGTCGTTACTACCGGTATCAGGACTTTCCCCTCTGTCAGCGAATCGCGGACTTGAGCCTGGGCTTGATTGTCCACAGCAAATACGCAGCCGGCATCGTCCGCTCGGTCCGGCCTCAGGCCAAAATCGCGGTCATCCCGCACGGGGTTTCCACCCCCAGCGTGGACTCGAAGCAGGAATGCAGGAAGCGGCTGGGACTTGACGGAGGCGAGTTCATCGTAGCCGCCCTGGGATTGGCGAACCCCGACAAACGGCTGGAGCCAGCCCTCAAAGCTTTCGCCAGGCTCCTGGCGTCCAGGCCCGACTGCCGTTTCTTGATAGTTGGTGAGGTCTCTCCTACGTACGATCTAACCGGGATCGTGGAGCGGCTCCAATTGGGCGAGAGGGTCGTTCTTACGGGTAGGGCGACGATGGAGGACTTCTATAGATATGCTTCTGCGTCTGATGTCTGCCTCGCACTGAGATTCCCCACTAGTGGCGAGACCTCTGGCGCTCTACTCCGCGCCATGTCGGTAGGCCGCCCAGTGGTCGTGTCGCAAATCGGCTCCTTCGCCGAGCTACCGGCAGGTACGTGTCTACACGTGCCCGTTGACGAGAGCGAGGAGGACCGGCTCCTCGAGTCACTGGACCTACTGGCAGGAGATGAGGGGTTGAGAGTGAGCTTAGGTCAACAGGCCGAGGCATTTGTGAAACGAGAGCATTCATGGCAGCAAGCGGCGTCAGGGTATCTTCGATTCATTCGGGAGACCCTTGCCGGCCTCGGCAGCGATAGCCTCGGGCAACTCGGGCAATGAGTAATGTTGTAACGCCTGGTAGCGGCAATTCGGTATTGAGGGAGAGCGGTGGAGCGCACTGACGATCTGGAAGATATTATCGAGATCAGGGACCCTGAGATTAACGTGGCAGAGATCATGGCCAGGATCCGGGAAAACCTGGCCAAGCGAGAGCCTTCGGACCCTGAGATCGACTCACTTGTATTCGATCCAGGGCTGGGAGGCTTCATTTCCCTGGAGGATGGCCTGAAGCAGAGTCTCCAACAGGCGAACCTCGTCTGCGACAAGATCTACGTGGGCGATCAAATACGCTCCGCCACCGGACTCAAAGACCAGTTGGCCAACCGGCTGCGGCGTCCCCTGCACAGCCTGGTACGCTTCTACACCGATATCCTCAGCTCCAAGCAGGTTGCCTTCAACTCGGCAGCAGTAAGGGTCTTGAACTCACTGGCGCAGAAGCAGGAGCGCGAAGTTCTCAAGAGTCGCGAGGATATCGAGCAACTGAGAAGAGAGCTAGAGGAGCTCCGGCAAACGGTAGAACAACTACGTTGCAGGTCCGGAGCCGAGCGGAGGAGAGATGCCGGGGAGGACCGGGAGGATTGAAGCTTGCCTTCATCATCCCCTGGTACAGCGACCACCCCGTCGGAGGCGCCGAGCTAGAAGCTAAACGCACGGTAGAGAACCTGCACCTCAGAGGTCACCATGTAGAGGTGTTCACAACCTGCGGCCAGGACTTCCGGTCCAGTTGGGATATAAACCACTACCCCGAAGGCCGGACCGAGGTCCGTGGGGTACCGGTGACCAGATTCGCCATGGATGAGCGGGACGGTCCGCTCTTCGACCAGGTAAACAAGCGCCTGATGAGAGAGCAGGCTATCACGCCGGTCGAAGAGCTAGTGTACGTGGGCCAGAGTATCCGAAGCCGGCGCATGGAGGCGTACCTGGTGGGACACAGGGACGAATACCGGTTTGTCTTCACGCCCTACATGTTCGGCACGACCTATTGGGGGTCCCAGGTTGCTCCGGGGGAGTCTTTTCTCCTCCCATGTCTCCATGACGAGATCTACGCCCGCCTGGACGTCTTCCGCCAGATGTTCCGCCAGTTCAAGAAGGTCCTGTTCTACTCGCGGGCGGAAAGGGACCTCGCCAGGCGCCTGTATGGACTGCCATCCGAGCAATGCACCTTTATCGGAGGAGGGGTTGACGCCGATGTGGCAGGTGACGGCGAGAGATTTCGACGCAAGTTCGAGATCGCCCAGCCGTTCTTGCTGTACGTTGGCCGGAAGGACGCCGGAAAGAACGTTGGTGAGTTAGTCCGTTTTCTTGACCGGTACCACAGCCGCCACGAAAGTGATTTGAGACTGGTCGCATTGGGAGCGGGTAGCCTCGATGTACCCACGAGTCTGAGCGACCGGGTGCTGGACCTGGGGTTCGTCTCTCAATCGGACAAATACGACGCCTGCGCCGCAGCCTCCGTCCTCTGGCAGCCCTCACTCAACGAAAGCTTCTCGCTCGTCTTGATGGAGTCTTGGCTCTGCGGCACGCCGGTAATCGTGAACAGCCGCTGCGCCACCACTCTGGAGCACTGCCTGGCCTCCAACGGAGGCCTTTTCTATGGGGACTACGCCGAATTCGAAGCCTGCATCGATTGGTTCCTGGCCGAGCCGGGCCAGGCAAAGCGCATGGCCCAACTTGGAAGAGAGTATGTGCAACGCAATTTCCATTGGGGACGCATCATGGAGCGAGTTGAGCGGGCGCTTTTCGTCTAAAGTCCGGCTAGTCCAATTCATCTCCGACCTGGTCTATGCCGATGCGGCTTCCTCCGATTGCATGGAATTTGACAGCCTATTTCGACGCTGGGGATTCGAGTCCTCCGTCTACGCGGGTCGCCGCGACTCCCACCACGAGCGGACGGCCGGGGACTTCACCAGCTATGAGCCCCGAGA
>ORJL011563400.1_pt1 | contig 13628 bp, 15 predicted proteins | sample 1779941 | NCBI WGS metagenome assembly ORJL01 (sample SAMEA104232317, study PRJEB22302) | groundwater metagenome | biome: forest; feature: aquifer; material: groundwater | place: USA | collected 2011-08-07 | depth 5.8 m
CATGAGTTTGCCGGGTTCATCTGCTTTTGCGGGAAGAATATTTTTTTTCTTTTTTTCGTCTTTCATAATATTAATTCAATATTTGTTCTCTATGAATTTCAAAATATTTTTTCAATGAATCTTCTAACTCCTTCTCATCCTCGCATAATCTTGCGTTTGAACAGGAATCGAGGATTAAAAATTTTTCAGTTTCATACGCTATTGCCTGCCTGCACATGCCCTCGCGCATTATACCGTTATATTTCTCAAGCGCCTCTTGCAGTTGCGTTTTTGATGATGCCGGATAAAAAGCTAAATGCTTTTTTGGAAAAAAAATATTGGGAGCGCCGCATTCTTTTTTGCCCTCAAATAAAACTTCTGCGATAAGCAAATCATCCAAGCCCCTTTCAAGGGTCGTAATCTTCACCTCCCAGTCCTCGGGCAAATTATTTTTTATATCAAGTATGAAGCTATCAAGTTTTTCAATATTCTTTTTATTGACGATGTTGGATATCCCTTCCTGAAACTTTAGCGCGTCATCTTGGCTTATTGCTTCTTTTTTCGGCGAATCGTCAAAAGCATTTTTTATGGAACCCATGGAGCTTGAAAATTGGCTGTATTCATTTTGAAAATTTTCAGCCGCGTTTTTTGTGTCTTTTATAATTTTTTGAAAATTATCATTCTCGCCGTATTCGTAGCGGGGCGGAAAATATACCACTTTCAGGTAAATCAAAACAATTGCCGAAAAAATCAAAATAATCGCCATCAATGCTTTTTTATGGCTGTCCCCAAAACCTCTCATTGTTCTTGTGTGTTAAAAAATATCAAAAACTACCACCTGTGTTTGATCTGCCGGCAAATCTTTCTTGGTGATCTTGTATTTTGTTACTGTTTCTTTCGCGCTCGCTCCAAGCTCTTTGCAAAAATCATTAACAGGCGCGAGAGCTTCTTTTATGGAAGGCGACTTGTAGCACATGGGTATTACGACCCTTGGCTCGATCTTGGATACAAGCTCCGCCGCCTTCTTCGGCGAAAGATACCGCGCGCCGCCCACGCTAACCATAAGAATGTCCACGCTTCCCAGACTGTTGAGCTGATCTTCTTCCAATGCAAATCCAAGGTCTCCTAAAAATACTATATTCAATCCGTCCATTTGAACCTTATAAATAATGGAATTGATATCCTGTTTTTTGCCGCCATCAGCGCTGTTTTTCGCCTCTATGCCGTAAACAAGAACATCTTTAACCTCATATTCCCCTGCGCCGGAAATAACCATTATATCATCGCCTCTCTTAATAACCCCGGAAACATTTCCATGGTATTCATCCGCCTTGGAAGAAAGCACAATATCGGCAATAATCTTTGGAAGCTTTCGCCCCGTGGAATTTGAGAATGGATCAGTTGCCACGCTCGCCGAATTTCCTTCAATTTTAAAACATGCAAAACCCGCCCAGGTGATAATCATAGTATAATATTTGTTAACGTAATCAAAAAATTATTTAGTCCGATTTGGCCTGTTAAGTTTGGATATGCTTGTTACGGGGCCACGGCCAATTGCTTTGGCTTGAGGCGTTTTTTTCAAACCGGATCCCTGATTCATGTGAAAAATCGAACTTGAAGCATCTGTATTCGCGGATATGGAGATATTTTTAGGCACATTCGTACTTCTTTTATATTCATACCGCTTCGTCCCACCAAATGTCCCCACCTCTGAGTATAGTCCCGGATTTGCTTTTTCTTCAAGCTGAATATCGCGATCAATCGCCAATCTCACGTACGCCTGTCGCCTTCTTTCATGCTCGTCAATGAGCTTTTCCATTTTCATCCTGTCTAGCGCCACACCCCCCGACTGCACAACCTTTCGCAAGGTGTTTTGTATCTGCTTTCTGTTGAGTTCGGGCTTTTCTATGACGCCTGCCTCGCGCAGCGCTTTTCGGAATTTAAAATACATATCCTTGCCTCCGATGGATTCGGCATAGCTCAAAAGATTCTTTTTTGAAAGACGGTCGGTTTGCATAATTTTTTGATTATAATACTTTTATTTTACATCACAAACACAAAAAAGTCTAGTGAATATATTGTTACCGCATTTACTTAAAAATTGGCTTATTTTAAACAAAATATTAAACCATGCCGTGGGGTTGCAAAATAATAAAATATACTATATAATGATTGGTATCCAATGAATATATTTTTTGGATTATTGCATCTTAATTCTCCTCTCACTTTTTGCGCTCAAGATAAAAAAAATCTAAAATCAGGCGCAAAAAACAAGAGGGCTTGATCATCTTAAAAGATCAGGCTAAATTACGCTTTGAATTGATGTGATTCAAAGTATTTTTTTATGACAGACAATTCATCAAACTTTAAAAAACTTCTTCAGGAAGAAGATGCCACGCACATTCCAAAGGCTGGCGATCTTATAAAGGGAAAAATAATAAGCATAACTCGCTCTGAAGTGCGCATAGACATAAACGGCGTAAAAACCGGCGTTGTGCGCGGAAGAGAGCTCTTTGACGAGTCAAGCGAATATTCCAATCTTAAGACGGAAGAAGAGGTTGAGGCCACGGTGCTTGAACAAGAAAACGAAAAAGGCGAGGTTGAGCTCTCATTTCGATTTGCGGGCCATCAGAGGGCGTGGGACAGCCTTATAGAGCTCATGAAAAACAAGCACATCGTCTCAACGCGAATTACCGACGCGAATAAAGGCGGACTTATGATTCGAGTTGGGCAAATAGCGGGATTTCTTCCCGTGTCGCAATTGAGCCCCGAACACTACCCCCGCGTTCCCGGCGGAGATAAAAATAAGATTTTAGATAGGCTCAAAGAATATACCGGAAAAGATTTTGAGGTAAAAGTTATTGACGTTAATGAAGGCGAAAATAAGCTCATTGTTTCCGAAAAAGCCGCGTGGGAAGAAAAACAGCACTCAGTTATTTCCAAATATAAAATTGGAGATGTTATTGAAGGCGGCGTTACGGCGGTCACTGACTTTGGCGTATTTGTTGAATTTGGAGAGCATCTGGAAGGATTAATACATATCTCCGAGCTCGCATGGCAGAGAATAGACAATCCGCGCGACATTATTAAAGAAGGAGAAAAAATAAAAGCGGAAATTATCGGCATGGAAGGCTCAAAAATTTTCCTTTCTTCAAAAAAACTTAAAAAAGATCCGTGGGACGGCATTGAAAAAAAATATGTCACTGGCCAAATTGTAAAAGGCAAGGTCTTGAAAATCAATCCTTTTGGACTATTTATTGAGCTTGATTCGGATATCCATGGGCTCGCCCACATATCGGAAATATCCAATGAACCCATAAGCGACCTCTCGAAGATTGTTGCCATTGGCGATATTAAAGAATTTAAAATACTATCCATCGAACCGAAAAACCATCGGCTTGGATTAAGCCTTAAAAAATCTTCATCTCCTCAAGAAGCCAAAGAGCCAAAAAAGACCGATGCGAAAGAAACGAAAGAAAAAGAAGAGGATCTAAAAGAAGTTAAAAAAGACCCTGAAGAAAAAAAACCCCGAGAAAAGAAGAAGCCAAGGGCAAAAAAAGAGGCCTAGTGCAACTTTATTAGAAAATACGCAATTACTCTATATTGCGTATTGCCTCAAATTACAAAACTCAATGTGCCGCCCCCCGCGATAACTATTGTGGAGTGTGACAAAAAAAGATGCTTCGTAATTCACAGGCATTAATAATTCTTTTGCTCTCTATTGCGAAATATGGGCAATCTGATTATACTTTAATCAGATATTCTCAAAAAATGTATGAAAAATTTAACAAAAAATCTCCTTATTATCATTATGGCGCTTCTCACGCTCTCGGCGCTTTTTAGCTTGTACTCGTCACCCGTGCAAGACGTTAAAAAAACCGATATGAGCGCGTTTATAAACCAAATCAACAATGACGAGGTATCTTCTATTATCGTAAAAAACGACCGGCTGGAAGTAGAATTGAAAGACAAATCAAAAGAACTTGTGAAGAAAGAGGGGATTGAAACGTTCAGCAATCTCATTAAAAATTACAACATCCCTCCGGAAAAACTCAAAAACGTAAAAATTGATGTACGCGAAAATGAAGGGGCCGGATTTTGGATCGCAACGCTTCTTCCTTTCATACTGCCGTTTCTTTTTATAGCGGTCTTTATTTATTTCATGATGAGGCAAGTACAGGGTGCGAATACGCGCGCGATGAGCTTTGGCCAAAGCCGCGCCCGCGAAACCAATCCGCAGAACAAAAAAAATCAAATAACATTCAAAGACGTTGCCGGCGCGAAGGACGCGAAAGAAGAGCTTATTGAAATCGTGGAATTTCTCAAAAATCCCAAAAAGTTCATATCCTTGGGAGCAAAAATCCCAAAGGGGGCCCTCGTGATAGGCGCGCCCGGAACCGGAAAAACTCTTCTCGCGCGCGCGGTCGCGGGCGAGGCGGAAGTTCCCTTCTTTAATATTTCCGGATCGGAATTTGTCGAGATGTTTGTCGGAGTTGGCGCGTCGCGCGTTCGAGATCTTTTCAGAAAAGCGAAACGAAGCTCGCCATGCATAATATTTATCGACGAACTTGACGCCGTGGGGCGCCAGAGAGGCGCGGGGCTCGGCGGGTCAAACGACGAGCGAGAACAGACCCTCAATCAAATTCTCGTGGAAATGGATGGTTTTGACGTGAATACGAATGTTATTGTCATAGCGGCAACCAACCGTCCCGATATCTTGGATTCGGCGCTTCTGCGCCCAGGGAGATTTGACAGAAGGATTATGCTTGATATGCCCGACATCAAAGATAGATATGAAATTCTAAAAGTGCATTCAAAACAAAAACCATTTGCCGATAACGTAAATCTTCGAGCTGTTGCCGAGCGTACTCCCGGCTTTAGCGGAGCAGACCTTGCAAACCTTCTCAACGAAGCGGCGATTCTCACCGCGCGAAGAAATAAAAAACTCATAGAAAATTCAGAAGTATTTGAAAGCATTGAAAGGGTCCTTCTCGGGCCGGAAAGAAAAAGCCATATTCTCTCGGAAAAAGAGAAAAAAATTACCGCCTATCACGAAGCCGGCCACGCGCTTGTGGCGCATATGCTTCCCAATACCGACCCCATAAGAAAAATTTCAATTATTTCTCGCGGTCGCGCCGCCGGATACACGCTTAAACTGCCAGAGTCGGACAAATACATGATTACTCGCCAAGAAATGATCGAGGAAATCTCAGTGCTTTTAGGCGGATACGAGACTGAAAAAGAAGTGTTTGGCGATATTACCACGGGCGCGTCCAATGACCTAAAAAAGGCAACGGACATCGCGAAACGCTTAATCACGCAATATGGAATGAGCGAAAAACTCGGTCCAAGAACTTTTGGAGAGCACCATGAAATGATTTTTCTCGGGCGCGAAATTACCGAGCAGAGGGATTACAGCGAAAAGATAGCTGAACAAATCGACCAAGAAATACTCCGCTTCATCACAGGCTCCCAAGAAATCGCCCGAAATATTTTAAAAAAATATAGAACAAAGCTCGACGAAATAGCAGGCATACTTATTAAAAAAGAAACCTTGGAGCGCGAAGAATTTGAATCTCTCTTTAAAGGCATGAACATAAAAAAAAATCAAACGACAACGCAAGGATCTGAAATAGAAATTCTTGCGCACCCGCAAAACGCTTAAACATAAACAAAAGTAAATGCAAAAAAAAGCCATCCAATATGCTTTTTCTATTATTTGGGAAAATAAAAAGCTCTGGCTTCTTGGAATTTTAGCCTCTTTTACCGGAGCCATGGAAGAAGCGAGCCTTCTTACTCGGGCAACAACGGCAGGCTCGGGGTCTTATGCTCTTAGCTTTTGACAAGAACTTCAACAAACGAAAATCTTTTCTCAAACAGGATTGCACGGCCTTCAGAACCTTATTTCGCGCAATCCTTTTTCTTTTTTTCAGATTATTCTTTTTCTCTCCATTGCCCTTATTGTTGCCGGAGCCATTATTTGGGCCTCTCTTGCCTCGCAAGGGTCAATCATATATATTGCCCAAAATCCAAATGCCATAAAAAAAAATACATTGCGAGAGATGCTTTCGTTTGGAAAAAAGAAATTCTGGCAAATACTATGGCTCAATATTTTTGCAAAAATTCTTATCTTTTTATTTTTACTGTCAACGCATTTTCTTCTCGCAACGCAGTCATCGTATATATTTCTCTCCTCCGTTGCTTTGACGCTCATCGTATACGTTGCCATTTCATTTTTTATAAAATACGCCGCCTGTGGTATAATGGTAAAACACCACTCAATATTTTCGGCCCTAAAATACTCGTTTCGGGCGTGTAAAAAAAATATTATTTCAAGTTTTGGCCTCTCTCTTCTGCTTTTTGCAATAAGCGCCGCAACACTTGTACTTGGAACATTGGCAACCCTGATCATTTCCATACCGTTCCTCGCGATTATGGCGGCTGCATTTTTTTTGCATATGAGCGGAATTATAATCTTTGTTTTTTTATTATTTCTATTTGTTGCAACTGTTTTTTTCTTTATTCTACAAGGATTTCTCTCGGCGTTTTCATGGTGCGCATGGACGCACATGTTCGCGCAATTAAAAAAATAATATGGAAGACTCCTTTTTACGCAAAAATATCCCTTCTTCAAAAATCCCGCAGATAAACTCTCTTGAAATTAAAGAAAAATTTTCTGAGAAAATGTTTGATATTGACATTAAAGAAAAAGAAAAAGAAGCAAAGGCAAAGGGAGAGGGCTTGGGCATATCATATATCAATCTCAAGGGGTTTCCCATCAATCCCGAAACGCTCACACTCATTGACGAGCAGACGGCTCAGCGCCTCAAGGTGATCACGTTTTATGCCGGCGAGGACGACGTGCGGATAGGCGCTGTCGATCCTATGAACGGCGAGGCGCAAAAGCTTTTTGAAAAAATAAAACTTCGGCTCTTTGCCCAAGGAAAAATGTATATCATTTCGGAAAACAGCTTTGGACAGGCATTTCGCCTCTACTCGGTTCTTCCAAGAATCAGAAAATTTTCCTCCGGGGTGCAGATAACCGAAACTGACTTTACGCGTTTTGAAAACGAAATCAAATCTTTTAAAGACCTCAATACAAGCATACAAAAAGCAAGCCTCACCGATATGGTGACGGTTATCATTGCGGTTGCCATTAAATCCAGATCGTCAGACATACATATCGAGTGCGAGGAAAATTTAATAAAAGTACGATACCGAATTGACGGGATATTGACGGATGTCGCCGAAATAGACAAATCCCTCTGGCAAAAAATCATCGCGAGAATAAAGCTTCTCTCTCGCCTTAAAATAAACATAACCGACAAGCCGCAAGACGGGAGATTTACGATTTTTCTCACAAAGGAAACCATAGATGTTCGCGTATCAACGCTTCCAACCACCTATGGCGAGAGCGTTGTGATGCGCTTATTGATGTCATCGGCAATAGGGCTTGCGTTTGAGGCGCTCGGGCTTCGGGGGCAGGCGTATGAAGACCTTCTGCGCGAAATTGGCAAACCAAACGGAATGGTTGTGACTACCGGCCCCACAGGATCCGGCAAAACCACGACCCTGTATGCTGTTCTCACCAAACTTAACAATCCGGAGACAAAAATTATCACCATTGAAGACCCAGTTGAATACCGCCTTCCCGGAATTAACCAAAGCCAGATTGACCACTCGCGAGGATATGATTTTGCCTCGGGCTTGCGCTCAATTCTGCGCCAAGATCCCGATATCGTTATGGTTGGAGAAATCCGAGACCTCGAGACCGCCGATATCGCCATGAATGCCGCGCTCACCGGCCACTTGGTGCTCTCAACGCTTCATACTAATGACGCCTCCGGAACCGTGCCTCGGCTGTTAGCCATGGGAGTAAAATCATTTCTTCTGGCTCCGGCCCTCAACGCCATGATTGGACAGCGCCTGGTAAGAAAAATTTGTGATCATTGTAAAACAAAGGATACAATTGACTCTAAAACAATAGAACATATTCGAAAAATCCTCTCGGGTGTCAAAGATATAAAAGGATATAGTCTCGATGAAAAAAAACTCAAAGAATTAAAATTTTATAAAGGCAAGGGGTGTGAAAAATGCCAGACATTTGGATATAAAGGAAGGATCGGGATTTATGAGATCATGACCATGAACGAAGAAGTTGAAAACCTCATTCTTTCCGGCCATGTTTCGGAGTATGATATGAAAAAAGTCTCGGAAAAGAATGGAATGATAAATATGCTCCAAGATGGGATTCTCAAAGCGCTTGAGGGAATAACTACGCTTGACGAGGTCCTGCGCGTTGCCAAAGACACAGGTTATGGGGACGATATCGCGTGATGCCTTAAATCCAAATAATAAAATAGTTTTTTGCTGTCAATAAAAAGTAATGCCCGATTCCATTGGCTTTCAGCCAAATGAAAAGGAGAGCTTTTATAAAAGCTCTCCCAAAAATTCTGGACTCGAGTCCTAGAATGGTTTTATTCGGATTTTCCTCTTTGAAGAATAACTATTATACGATCAATTTTTTCCATTTTTTCCGAGTGCATTCGTGCATCTCCTCGGAATTCGTTATCCCGCTGTTCAGACCGAAAGTCTGCAAATGAAGGATCGACTGGCCCTCCTTGCATATTGTTCTGTATTATCCTATCATATTTTTGTGACTGCTCTTCTTGATGCTCTTCATCAAGAATTTTTTTCCAGTCGCTCAATTGGCGCACGAGGTCAGCTAATACGTTAGCGGGAAGGCGATTTGCGATTTCTGCGGCTTTCTCCTCCATACTAAAATATGTATTATTATAATTATTCACCATCTGCTGAATTGCATTAAATTCTTCTAACATTGGCTTACTCCTTAATAAGGTCACAAATCACGTTTTTTACAGTGGGTTCCAAAAGAGCAGCAGCTCCGATAAGGGAATCAAATTCCGGCTCCGGACTCAAAACAAACCGAAGATTGCGTTTTTCTGCCCACGATGGGTCTATGATATGCAGTTTCATGTAGTGCCGTATGCGGTGTTCAATCAGTTTCAGCGCGTAAAGTGCGACACTCCCTTTCCAGACAATCAGGGGGAGATGGAGCACGCTCTGAATATTGGCAAGAAAAATTCCCATGCCGTGGGAAATAACATCATAGAGTTCCACTGCCCATGCCTTTCTTGCTCCGTAGCATTTGTCAAGAAATTTGCACGGATCAATATTATCGGGCAATGCAATATTGAGCGACTGCGTTTCGCCCATGACTCTTTTTGCAATGGCTTTCCCCGAAAGTATGCCTTCGGCATGCCCGCGCTTTCCGCATCCGCACAGCGGAGCAAAAGGAGAGGGGTCAAGCATGCAGTGCCCGCCTTCTGCCGTTGAGAGAATTTTTCCATTATTCCATATGCGAAGGCCAATGCCGGAACTCCACGTAATACCCATGAAATAGTTTTCATTGGGAAGCAGTGTTGCCATGCCGGTAACTGCCGCCTCCATATCATTGAATACCCCCGAAGGCAGGCCTGTGGCTTTTGTAGTCTCTGTGGCAAGGCTTACGCCATCAAGAAAATGAATATTTGGAGAATTTACAAAGGTATCATTGTTTTCAATAATGCCGGCAACGGCATAGGAAATTCCCGAACAGTCTTTGGGTAGGCCTTTTTTTACAAAACGCATAAGCTCGGAGACGCTTTTGGGCGCCCCGCGGATTACGGCACAATCTACCACTTTTGTCCCGCAGATATCAGCACGGCGAAACCCCGTCCCGCCCCCGTCAACAGCTCGAATAAGCATGGCGTTTCCTCCAAAATCCTAAAAGGGTTTATTACAAATACCATCAGTATATTCCTTAAAATAATGCATGCGTCCTTTATTTATGATTCCTCCGACCATTTGTAAAGATCAAGATTTTGTCCCCTTATAAAGATAGCAATCTATTTTGCGAAAGTCAATATTCTGTTTTTTTGTGTTTTTTTGTTTTTTGCTATTTGCTATTTTTATAGTAATATTTTATACTTACAATCGCGCTCAGAAATAACAACCTATTTCAAAAAGGAAAAATTATGAGATAAGCGCAAGTGTTCTTTACAAATATTTAGCTAAAAAAATCCCCAATATAAAAAGAAACTAAAAATGATGCCGCTGTAATACGCAAAAACTTGGGAGAGTACAACACGACTTGTTTTGATTTTAATGGAAAAGTCCATACAACCTTTAACGAAAGGAGCGCTTCAATGAGTGCAAACCAGAATGCGGCGTTTCATGTGCTGTGGTCGTGCGGCGACTATGATTGGGAGAATCCTCTTCTGTCAACGGGAAGAGCCGGAGCGAGAATGTACCGCTTGGGCGATAGCATTATTGTTGACGCAGTGCACTATGACCACGAAGACAATAGAGAGTATTCCTCTCAAGGAAAATTCAGCGTTGAAAGCTATAAGAGAGCATTTCAGAAAATGGAAGCTGACGGCTACTCTGTAGTTGAGGAAAGCGGCGACGATCTTACCATGAAAAGAATTGGCGAGTTCGTCGAACTCAAATTATCTGGTGTGCCGTCTCCGAGCAATACCCCCGGAGGAGCGCAGCTTTCTTCAACCTGTAACTTTGGCAAGATTCACATCGAGAAGCTCCGCTTAAAAGATTAAAAAAGTAACAGAGTATGCGTTATATCTGCCCGGAATGCAAGACGGAGTTTCATGAAGGAGAAATAGCGTCGTATTATTTGGTTGAAAAAATTTGCCCTTCCTGCAAAGGAATTGGAGCGTGTGGAAATCTCGCTGATCCTGGCATCCATTGTTTACGATGCCGTGGGACGGGAAAAGTTTCGTCGCCTTTTCCCGAAAGTCTTCCATTCTTTGTAGATTGTCCAGTTTGTCGGGGCATTGGTTACCGCGATGAGAATTGGTGCTCTGGCTGTAATGGCAAAAAACTCTTACAACTTACTGAAAAATCTTATTTTTGCCCACACTGCGATGTGCAAAAAAAGGTTACATGTTCATCGTGCAGTGGAAATGGCATTATAGATCTTGAAAATCATTTTCCCGAGATATCTCTGCGAACATACAGGTGCGACGAATGCAACGGAAGAGGTTCGTATCATATTGAAATAAAATTAGATATAATAACAGGAAAACGCGTAAAATTCAAAAATAGCGTATTCCAGCGGGAATAATATTCATCACAAAACCGACTCATGCAATTGAGCCGGTTTTTTTAAAACGCATTATAATACCCTTAATAACAACGGAGATTCAAAATAAAACCCATCCTTTGTTTGGATGGGTTTAACGTGCATGAAATTTTATTTTATTTGTATAACCTCTTCCCCTGAATCTATCGTTTCTATTTCCGTGACAACGGATATCGCATTACATTTAGAAACCTTTATATAAAGAACGGGTTCATGTATATAAAAAACGGGGTCTTGAGGAACTTTCGCAGAATGATGCAAGATAAATCTCTGGCCGATAAGAAGATTGGCAAACGTGAGCTTGCGAGAAACTTCTTCCTTTTCTTCGGGCGGACAACGCGCGTCCGATATAAGCGGCGAATCGCTCATTTCATTTTCCATAAGATCTAACAAGGGATTTTCCACAAACAATTCACGAATCCTTCTGTCAACTTCTTTCACGGTAAGCCCGCAATCTATTAAAACTTGGGCGGCAAACCCGTCGTTTTCTCGGATCAATCCATAGAGCAGATGGCACGTGCTAATTTCGATGGAGCCACGCTCATTTGCGTAATCCATGGTGTAGTCAAGCACTTTTTTTGTGCGCGGGGTAAATGGGAATACTCCAGAACCAACAAGCTCCGGGCCTATGAGAATATTTTTTGTTACTTCCTTGCGAACCCTATCGTTTGTGACGCCAAAATTTTCTAATATGACGCAAGCTCTTGAGTTTTTTTGGTCCAAAAGCCCCAAAAGGATATGCTCGGTTCCAATAAAATCATGCCGTAAATTTTGCGCGTGCAATCGCGCTCTTGACATTGCCGTTTTTGCTGTATCGGTAAATCTGTCAAACATCGCTCCCTCCTTAGTTTAGGTAATAACTCTTTTTACATCGGTTGAATTTAACATTTCAACTGATCTGCCGGAAAATGTTTCAATGGCGTTAAAAACCCCCTCTCCCAAATAATCTGTCTTGCCCCGCTCTTTCTTTTTTGGAATTGGCTGAATTTTAACATACAAAGATGCATCCTCTCCCGTATACGCGTCTTGAAGCGTTATAAATCTCTCGCCAGCTTTCAGGCTTCCAAATTTCACATATCCTTTCATAATTACTCCTTTCTCAACAACAAGTAGCATTGTAAAAAAATTATAGATGGATTAATTATTTCTTCTGTTTATACTTTTTTTCAGGTCTATAAAAACAGAAATAATAGACTGCTGACGCAATCATAAGTCCAATAAAAATTCCAAGAATATCTTCATACGACATACTGCTATCCTCCTAAATCAAGCCTAAGTGTTTCAACCACGAGGGACATCCGTGCGGGCACATGCCATCGTGTTCAACAATGCATCCGTCAGTAGCTTCGCACGTCTCGCTCAAAAACCATTCATTAAGCTTTTCAACGCTTGGTTTCTCGCCCAAAGGACTCAGTTGCGCCTGATGCGCTTCTAGCCCTAATATTTTATCCGAACAAATTTTTCTTACCATATCGTCAATCAAAGCAAATCGGGCAAGCCTTTCAGAACACTTTTGGCATGAGACAATGTGCTGTTGCACAAATTCCCGCGCCAGGGGATCAAGCTCTAAATCAAGATAACCAACCAAAACTCCATCGGATAAACATTTTTGAGCCATAACATCTCCTTGTAATGCGCTATTTTCAAAGAACAACACATGGAATATAGACCAAATAAATTTTTGTGTCAATGTATCGCAAATATCCTGTTATTCTTTTCTTTTGGCGTTATCGTTATTTCTAATTTTCTTTTTGGCAAAATTGGTTTTATCTTTTCGGGCCATTCAACAACAACGATTGAATCTTTGCGGCCAAAATATTCTTGCGCGCCGATATTTTCCATATCCTCTGGTTTATGAATTCGGTAACAGTCGATATGTATAAAATTTCGGATTTCGGATTTTCCCGCTCTAATTTTTTTATAAACAGACGGGATCCCGCTGAATGGCGGTGACGGATTTCGGATTTTATATATGTTCATCAAAATAAACGTGGGGCTGGTGATAATTTTTTTTATGCCGAGTCCTTGCGCGATTCCCTTCACAAGCACTGTCTTGCCCGCGCCTAAATTGCCATAAAGGCAAATAACCTCGCCTCCATGAAGCTCTCTGGCGAGTTTTTTTCCAAGCTCAATAGTTTCCTTCTCTGAATATGTAATTATTTTCATATACAACTTATAGGACGTATACGACCTATAAGACTATTAACCTTATTTAATTTCTAACTGCGGGTCCGCTTCAATCTTCTGCCATGCGTCAGGCTTGCTAAAAAACCTCGCAGCAGCTATCGGGGGCGCATTATTCTTGCAAAGTTTTGTATCTGGAACAATAAAAGGAATATTGAGCTTGTCCGCCTCGGCTTTCATGGTTGCGCGCAAAAGCTTGTTTGCCGCGACTCCACCTCCAAGTATTATGGTTTTCACCCTGTAGAATTCTGCCGCGCGAATTGTTTTTGCAACAAGCACGTCAACAACTGCTTTTTGGAATGAA
>ORJL010105234.1_pt1 | contig 13625 bp, 11 predicted proteins | sample 1779941 | NCBI WGS metagenome assembly ORJL01 (sample SAMEA104232317, study PRJEB22302) | groundwater metagenome | biome: forest; feature: aquifer; material: groundwater | place: USA | collected 2011-08-07 | depth 5.8 m
GGCCTCCTGGCTGGTGTCGCCATTGCCCTCGCCCTCGCATTTTCCCTGCTCCGGGTTGAGGCTCAAACCAAGACCGCGTCCGTAGTTGCCCATTGCCGGTCGCTCGGCTTGGACAATTTCGTTGGGGTCATTCCTGGTATCGGCAGTGTGATGAATTTCGTGACGACCTTCGATGGGCGAACAGACCGTTACCCCCTCATCGAGATCCAGCCCGGCGGGAGCTTCTACATCAGCCAGGAGTTGCGGTCTATTGCCAGCGAACCGGGCGTTTACAGGGCCGACTACCTGGCTGCTGACAGTTCTGGGACCTTTGTTGAGTACGGGAGCTTTGCCCTCCGGCTGCCCCTCCTGGATGCTGACCAGAACAACCTCCCCGACTTCGTGCAGAGGGATAGGAACGGTTCCTGCGATTTCGCTGGCAGCGGACGATCAGACTGGCCCTACCAAAACCCGTTCACGATTACCGGGCACTTGAGCCGAGGTCCAGGTGCGCTCGCTGGCACCTATTCTCTGACGTTGAACGGGGCTGTCGGCGCAATCACGTACGCAGGTGACTTCTACCTTGCGCAGTTATTCGGGAGCGTGGCCTACACGCGCGCGAGCCAGAACGAGCTCACCTTCGACCTCACTAAGACCGACCGCAACGGCAAAACTACCATCCTCCGTGGCACCACTGGTTACACGACAGAATCCACGAACTCCATCCTCATTCCGCAGTTCTCGCTAAACAGCAGTGACGGCAAGACTTACACGGTCAGGACCTGCGCCCTTGGCCGATCGGGAAAGACCTATCGGGGTGACGTCCAACTTGCCGACGGCACCCTGGAGACATCCTGGCCGGACTACGTAAACTGGCTCGTCGAGATCAACGACCCGAACGACTCTAATGGAGATGGGGTGCCGGACCTTTCGGATAGCGGCGGGCAACCTCCCGTTCTTTCGCTGCAACTCACTAACCAAACTGCGCTTGTGGGATCTCCCATCGAATTCGCCACTCAGGCCACTGGTTCCTCGCCTTTGACCTATCAGTGGTTCTTCAACGGAGTTCTGGTTGCGGGAGAGACGGCCCCCACCTTGAAACGCGAGGCGGTTCAGCTAACCGACGCTGGCCTGTACACACTCCGAGTTGCCAACGCCCTTGGCAGCGCGGTGGGTCAAAGCGCCATTCTCAGTGTGATGCCCATCATCCCAGTCGGTGGCCAAGTTAACGGCAGACTGATCTGGGGGGAGACAAATGCCGCCTACACTCTGAACAGTGACGTAGTAATCCCCTACGGTTCGGAACTGCTGATCCAGCCCGGCGTCACCGTGCATGGTCACTCGAAGACGTTGTGGGTTGCGGGCACCTTGTCGGCGGTTGGTACTTGCGCGTCAAGAATCCGATTCAAAACCCTCGACGTTGCGCCTGGCTCGCCCGAAGAGGGGTCCTCTTCCAACCCGTACAGGATAGAGGTGCGCCTTGCCACTATCGACGGGGGTGAGTTCCATGGGCCTAAAAATGGATCCGGTTGTGGGAGTCTCGCGTTGAGTGATTCAATCGTGACAGACGTCCCGTACATGTACATCTGGTACCCTGTGGCCGATTGCTACATCGAACGCAATATTTTCCGACGGTTTCAAGGCATCAGTGTGGGACTCAGTGGCGACATCAAGGTCTTGGTCCGGAACAACGTATTCTACGAGCCAACCCCACTTTCCAACCGCAAGTTTGCTGTGGAGAATTGGGTCGCGTACAATACGTCGCAGACCGTTGTGGAGTTCAACTCCTTCATGTTCACCAATACTGTGGCGGTCGAGCTGAAGTCAGGATATCCTGATACCAAGATGACAGCGGTCAGCAATTTTTGGAGCACGACCGACCCAAAGGTAATCGATTCAATGATTAATGATCGGAACGACAGCACCAACTTCGCGAGTGTCATTCCGTATCTGCCGTTCTTGACTGATCATCATCCTGAAACCCCACTCCCACCTCCGACTATTAGCGCCGAGCCACGGGGGCAGGTTGTTGCCGCTGGTACCGCCGTTGAATTCAGTGTAACCGCCACCGGTGATTCGTTGCGTTACCAATGGCGATTCAATGGGGCTGACATTAGCGGCGCCAAAAGTTTGGTTTTCACCATCGCCAGCGCCGCGCCAGAACATCAAGGCCGCTATGATGTGGTCGTGAAGAACGCCTTTGGAGAGGTACGCAGCGCAGAGGCCACGTTGTCGGTATCGTCACCGGACGGCACCCCGATGGTGGCCGTTGACTCGATCAGTTCAACGCGCTTCAGCTTCACCAATGTCGAAGAGTGTATCGTAACCGTCCTGACTTCACTCCGCAACCCGTCGGTTTTCTACACGCTCGACGGATCGAGCCCGGACTTCAACGCGAACCTCTACACAGGTCCCGTCTTGCTTCGGCGTTCGGCGGTGATTCGCGCCGCCGTGTACGATAGCCAATTCCAGCGGTTCGAATCTGAGCCTGTTCAGGTTGGCCTAAGTCTCACGCCACCGGTGGTTTCCATCGGCAGCCAAAACGGAGGCCCATTCAACTACACTAACGTCGCCTCGGTTCTCACGACCATTGGCCAGACGCTGCCAACCGCCTCAGTTTACTTCACATTGGACGGCTCTGTCCCCTCCACCAATTCCAGCCTGTACACCACTCCGCTCGTGCTGTCGCAGTCTGCCGTGGTGAGGGCAATTGCCTACACAAAAAGACCTCGGCGCTGCGATTGCCCAGGCAGTTGAGGTCAACCTGTGGCGGTTGCACGCGCTTAGCGCCACTTCTCCAGGTGGTGGTACCATTCTAATGGACCCGCCTGGCGGCGTTTACCGGAACGACATGACCGTGGATGCGGCGGCCGTCTCCTCGCCAGGATGGACGTTCCTTGGCTGGACTGGCGATTTTGAATCAACAAGTCCTGCCATCCGCGTGCCTATGGAGGTCCCCAGGAGTATCCAGGCGATCTTCGGAACAACGGTCAGCTCAGGCGTGACGGGGCACGGTACGGTGCTGGTTCATCCGACTCTCGGTGCCTATCCATTCGGCTCCGCGATACGATTCGCAGCCATCCCTGAATCCGGGAATGCGTTCAGCCTGTGGGGTGGCAGCGCAAGCGGCAACGTGAACCCGCTGGTATTCACCATCACCAACCCGACGCCGTCTGTCGCCGCACTGTTTTCGCCCCTGCCTACCGGTCGCCACGCGCTGACCGTGATCCCAAACGGGCACGGCTCGGTGTCCGTGAGCCCACGTGCAAACTCCTATGCCAACGGCGAAACGGTGGTTCTTCGGGCGCTTCCGGACGGAGAGAGTCGGTTTCTCGGGTGGAGCGGGGATGCCGCTAGTGACGCGACCTCGATATCGCTCACGATGGAATCGAGTCGCGTGATCATGGCCAACTTCACAGGGGGCGATTTCACCGTGCATCTTTCTCAACTGTCGAGGCTCCCTGAGGGCATCGTAACATTCACCATTTCTGGGGAGCCGAGCAAGACCCTCGTGGTTGAGGTGTCCAATGACCTCCATTCTTGGGCGGTGCTCCGCACGTTACCCAATCCGAACGGGGTAGTGTCAGTCCTGGACTCGACTGCGACGAACTGGACGGCACGGTTCTATCGAGCCTGGTCACCGTAGCATCGATGACCTGAGACTCATCATCGCATGAAAGTGTCCTTCCTGTTCGGGTCTGGGGTTTCTGTTCCTGCGGGTGTGCCGAAGATGTGTGAAATCACTGATCGTATCATGTCTGGAGACGTGCCCACGAGTCAACCCCTCCCCTACGATGCTGATGCCACACATGGGACCACGTTGAGAGTGCTCCGTTGGCTGGAGATCCAGGTCAAGCGACGGTACTCTTGCGAGCGAGATCGGGTGGTCAATTATGAGGACCTTTACTTCCTTGCGAGCCAGATCCATGAGGACCTGCGTGGGAACTATGACAACCCCGCCCTTCGCCCCCTCGTAGAACAGGCCTTCGATGAGCTCTTGCCTGCTGTCCCGAGCGCGCAGGGCAGCATTCACGAAGAGTTGGCGTTTCTGGTGGAGAAGGTCGCTGACCACATCCGCGAGTGTGTCAGGGCGTGGCTCGTTGTCGATTTACGACAGCCAGAGTATCTGGACTTCCTCGCGGATGCGCTGGCAGAGTCAAGGGAATCTGGCCTCGACATCCTGACGCTCAACCATGACACCGTCTTGGAGCAGTATCTTCGGCAAAAACAAATTCCATATACTGACGGTTTCACGACTGAACCGAACGCCGTCGGAAACCGAGAGTCGAAGCCAGAACTTCTCGACGATCTGGGCTGCGCTGTCCGGATTTTGAAGCTCCACGGTGGACTGGATTGGTATCGGTTTGGCCCCACTGGTGCTGAGCCTTGGATTGAGGAATATCTGGGCATCCCGGCAGAATTTCGGCCGTCCCAACGGGATGCGCAGGGCCGAACCCACGGGAACATTGGTCGACTGCCGGCATTTCTCATTGGAACTTCTAATAAGTTGTGGAACTACACGGACACAGCCTACCTTGAGCTTTACCACCGCGCTTTCCGTATCTTCGAAGGAACGGACGTCCTCGTAGCCATCGGATACGGCTTTGGGGACAAGGGGATCAACAAGCGTATTACCGATTGGATTCTTAAGCCTCAAAGACGCCACTTGATAGTCGTGGACCTCGACCCGATTAATCTCCGCGAGAGGGCAAGGGTTTCCATTCGCGAAAAGTGGAACGACTGGATCGCTGACAAGCGACTTATCCCCGTGAAGTTCGACTTGGCCGAGACTCTCCGGTGGAAGTCAATCCGCGAACGTATTAAGTTAACTCTCAACGGCTAGCCCGTTTACCTGAGCCGGAGCGTGGCAACAGGCTTTCCATCCCGCCCCTCCGGGTGAGGGAAAAGAGGTGAGGGCGAATGAGATCGATCGCCTGGCGGCCGTTGGATCCAGTCCATTCTGCGGGACTACGCCTACCCATCGCAACCGCGCTCCCAACGAACTGGCGCTGTTGGCACGTCCGAGGCGAGAGCGGATGCTGTACAGCGACCGGACCGCCGCCCGACAGCAACCGCCCTTGTTCCAAGGCGGTATTTCGTTGCGCCAGAAGGCTATTCCGGGTTACGCCTGAGCGAGGTTCATCGGAAACCCGGTCGGTTTCAGCTGCCTGCTTTCATGACGACGATCACCGTGAAATGAACACACTCCAATGACCAGAGCACAGAGCCAATGGCAAACTGAAGCACTGGCGACAGCATTCCTGCAAGGCGTGCGTGGCGCCATTCCAGGGGGGGACCTTCAATTGGAGGTCGTGGCAAAGATCGTGGATCTGTGGAGCGCGCGCCCTTCGCGCATTCTTGATCTGGGATGTGGTGATGGCATTCTGGGTCGCCTGCTGATGGGGAGATTCCCTGCCGCCCATATGACGTTCGCCGATTTTTCGGAGCCGATGCTCGCGGCCGTACGGAATAAGCTCGCAGATTCACCGACAGCGACTGTCCTCAAAGCTGATTTCTCTGAACCCTCCTGGCTGGACGCCGTGGCGAAGGAAGGTGCCTACGATGTCATTGTCTCGGGGTTCGCCATCCACCACCAACCGGATGCACGAAAAAAAGGGCTCTACGCCGAGATCTACGGCAGCCTCGCTCCGGGAGGCATCTTCCTCAACCTTGAGCATGTCGCCTCCGCGACGCCGGCGGGCGAGGCGCTGTTTGACGAGCATTTTGTTGACCACCTCCTCCGGTTCCACAAACGCGCCAAACCCGAGACAACCAGACAGGAAATCGCAGCCACCTACTACCATCGTCCTGACAAGAGGGAAAACATTCTTGCGCCTCTTGATGTGCAATGCGAGTGGCTTCGCCAGATCGGATTCCAGGACGTGGATTGCTTCTTCAAGATCTTCGAGTTGGCGTTGTTTGGCGGAAGGAAGCTGGGCAACCCGTAAGGTGTAACCCCTTGCTGACCTGATCCTCTATGAATCGCTCAAGTTTCTGTGCCAAGCTCCTGGCATCTTCATCGCTGGAGCCGGCGATCGGTGCGTCTGCCATTCCGCAAGGACCGCCACTGCTTCGAGCGGGGCCTGCCTTCTCCGCCACGACCGTGATCTTGGCCTGGTCCCCCAAAAGACTAAACATCTCGAGAGGGCCGTAAAAATCGAGAAGCTCGAAACCCTCGAAGAGCACTCCGCCCACATGTACTGGTGATGATGTCTTCACGAGTAAAAGCTGACCTTGCCGTCGAGTGGATGAGGAGGGACCCACCCCACCACGCCGGCAAGATGCCGGCGCTCCCAGCGAAAGGGCCGGTCTATCCGGTTGGACGATTCTGGACCACCGAACGACCCTGTACGGAGAAAGCGCAAGGTGTGGCGAAGAACTTTCCGGTTCTTCATCATAAAGGGGTGTGTCGCATGAACAACGATGTGCTCCTTCATCCCATCAACCTTGGTACGTTCGACCGAAACTTTTCCATCATCCGATCCTTTGATCATCCTGCTATTGATCCAATTAATCGAACGATCACCAGCAATAATACCCAATTCAAAATTCACTCGGCCAAGCCGGTTGGGCGTGGACTGATCGCTGGTGCCCAATTCGCTCCCGGCCGGACCGTTCAGAACTCTAAAAACTCGCCACCCACCCAGCCGATCAACCACCTCGCTCCCATGGTTGGGTGGACCAAGCATGACAACGCGCCCCAATCGCGCATCGGCATTGCGACTGAAGTAACTGCGCACAAGTATTCCGCCTAATGAATGGGTGACAAAGTGGATCTTCTTGCAGTCCTTCAGCAACCCACTTTTCAGGGACCCGCCGACAGCGTTATCGCTCAGCTTTTCGATCGAGTCTGTACGGGACGGATAATCGCAATTGAGCACAACGAATCCCGCCTGCCGCAGAAACGCCTCCATATCCGACATACTCGCGGCAGACCGACAAAGCCCATGCAGAAGAATAACCCCTTCTTGCGCAAACGCGTGACAACGGAGTGACGCGATCATGAGAAACAGCGCGATCAACCGTGGCATAACGAACTCAAGATAGCCCACAGTTCCGGATCGCCGACTCCGCTCCGCTGAGACCCCGCATGGAACCGAGGCGCGATCGCGGAGTTCGCCGCATCCCGATTGTTAGCCTTCTCAATCATAATCCAGCGACCGCCGCAAAGGGGTCCATTTCCGGGTAAACTACGGCTGTTTGCAGGTTCGACATGAGGCGGCTATAGCGGTTCTGAGCGGGCTGTCAAGACTGTTCCCTTGTCCTGTTCCCTTGTCCTTTGATGCGTCAAAAGAGGTTGTGAGAGATACCTCAGCCGCGACTCCTCCCCATTTCTCTTCCTCCCCATTTCTCTTTGACAACACGCGTCGAAAGTTGTGGCATCGGGGCCGCACACCAATAAAGCGACTTAGAGTTTGAACCGTGACCGATAGATCCGCCAATCCAACGACCGGCTGCCGAAGGGCTCTGGCCATCGCCGCGCATCCGGACGACATCGAGTTCCTGATGGGCGGGACACTCTTGTTGCTCAAGCAGGCGGGGTGGGAGACCCATTACTGCAACCTCGCCAGCGGCAATTGCGGCAGCCTGAAGCTCTCGGCGCGCAGGACGACCGTCGTTCGGGAACGCGAGGCGCGCGCCGCCGCGGGAGTTCTCGGAGCGGTCCACCACCCCGGCTTCACGCATGACCTCGAGCTTTTCTATGATGACGCTTCCCTCAGGCGCGTCGCCGCGCTCATCAGGGAGGTGCGTCCGGGGATTCTGCTCACCCATTCGCCGCAGGACTACATGGAGGATCACATGACCGCCTCACGGCTGACGGTGAGCGGCGCGTTCGTGCGGGGCGCGCCAAACTACCGTTCCAAGCCCGCTCGAAAGACTTATGAGGGTGATGTGACGATCTACCACGCCATGCCGCACGGCCTGCGGGACAGCCTGCGCAAGCGGATCACTCCGGGTGCGTTCGTCAACACGACGTCGGTGCATGAAGTGAAGCGCGCCGCCCTGGCCAAACACGAGAGCCAGAAGGCGTGGCTCGACGCCACCCAGGGGATGGAGTCCTACCTTCGGGCCATGGACGAGATGTCGATGGAAGTCGGGCGGATGCACGGTCGAATGCGGTTTGCGGAAGGCTGGCGGCGACATTCACACCTTGGGTTCTGCGCCGCCGATGCCGACCCGCTGCGTGAGGCGCTGGGTGCCCACTACATGGTGAACCAAGCGTACGAGCGCGGGTTGAGCCTTGGGTAAAGGAGCATGCCTGACACGGCCACGCTCGCGCGACGGGAGGTGAACCACCTGAGGGATCTGTCCCCTCAGCAATGGAAATCCGGAATCGCCGCCTGGCTGGGCTGGCTCTTCGATGGGCTGGACATGCATCTCTACACCCTGGTGGCCGCGCCGTTCGTGATGAGGCTGCTGGACGCCGCCAGTCCGGCGGACCCGCTGGTGAAGGAGAAAAGCTCGTGGATCCAGGCGGCGTTTCTCGTAGGCTGGGCTCTGGGAGGCGGGTTCTTCGGGCGCGTGGGAGATCTTCTCGGGCGCAGTCGCGCGCTGAGTCTCACGATTCTCACCTACGCCCTCTTCACGGGGCTGTCTTTCACGGCCCAGACGTGGTGGCAGTTGCTCCTGTTCCGTTTTCTGGCGGCCCTGGGGATCGGCGGGGAATGGGCGGTAGGCTCCGCCCTGCTCTCCGAGACCTGGCCCAGAGCATGGAGGCCTTGGATCGCGGCCGTGCTGCAAACCGGAGTGAACGTGGGCGTTCTGGGAGCCTGTCTGACTGTGTATTCCCTGGCGGGTGTCTGCGTCTTCCTGGGGGTCCCCTATGATCCCAAGTGGGTTTTCCTGGTCGGCGTGCTCCCGGCCCTGCTGGTCTTCTGGATCCGGCGCCACGTGCCGGAGCCGGAGGAATGGCACAGCGCAAAACTCAATGCTCGAAACCGCGAGCCGGGTGTCGCAGACCTCTTCCGAGGGGACGTGCTCCCGATCACTCTCAAGACGATCCTCCTCTGCTCCTTGTCGTTGAGCGCGTGGTGGGCGTTCATGTTCTGGCACGCGCAGCATCTGCGAAATCTGCAAGAACTGGCGTCGTGGACTGTGAGCGCGCGCGAGCAGTTGGTGAGCAAGGCCTTCTTCCTGGTGATCGCGGTGTCGATTGGGGGCAATTTCTGCGGGGCGATCCTCGCGAGGCGCTTTGGGTATCCGCGAGCGATCTCGATTATGTGCGCCGGGTTCTTCGTGGCGATGTTCGGGGCCTTCTACGAGCCTCGCGGCTACCAGGAGCTGGTCTGGTTCTGGTTCCCATCTGTCGGTTTTTTCTCGGGCGTGTTCGGACTGTTCACAATGTGCCTCCCTCCCCTGTTCCCGACCCTGCTGCGTACTACCGGCGCGGGATTCTGCTACAATATCGGACGCGTCGGGGCGGCGGCAGGGACGGTCTTCTTCGGGTTATTCTCAAAGGTGGGCGATTTCCGCCAGGCCCTGCTCTATGCCAGCCTCCTTTTTCCAGCAGCCGCCGCGGTGGCACTCTTTCTCCCCAAGCCGCCCGACTCGCCACCCCAACCCCACGAAGGCTAGCGGAGAGTTCCATAAACGACTGACCCCTCTCTCAATCCACATCCCCCATCAGGCCCACCCGATAGAATCGCTTTTGGCCAAATGGTCCCAAGTCCCGCACCACATAGTTTGTTGGGAAGAACTTGGAAGAAACCAGTGTCAGTGTTGACCAGGGCTCACCCGACAACGCCTCTTTGAACTCCACGGCGTAGAGCTTCCCCGCCTCGCCCGCGAAGTGGATGCGAACCTCGCCAACAGCGTGCGTTATGGCATCGATTCGAGGGGCGGGTTGAGGCGGGACGTAGTCCACCACCAGCAGCGGCGCCTGGCTGCCAGTGTCGCGGGAGGCGATCCGCTTCGCTGTGGCTGCTGTGGCTTCGGCGCCGCTGACAAGAATCCAACCATCGTTGTGCGACGCGTCGCGCAGCCACGAGTCGATATCCGCAACCAAACCGGCATTGCTGCCGAAGGTATAGACGCCTGGCGCCCCCATGGGCAGAGATGCGCTCGCGGTCGAGGTGAAATCCTGGTCCGCCTCTCCGCCAGGCGCGCTCCATGTTTGCGACGGCGCGAACCGGGCATTCCAGGTCGCCTCGAGGTCGGTGGCTGGCGCGCCCATGTTGCCGGACTTGGCCCCTTCGCCCCACGCCTGGAGCACTCGGTGCAGACTGAAAGTGGAGTCCACGCCGCCGCTGGCAGTGACCCTGAGAGTCAGCGTCGCGGAGTTGATGACAGCCCCGGAGGGGATGGCGCCCGAAATGTCGAACCGAAGGAGCAAGCGGGTCCGTTTGCCTTTGTTGGTAGTGCCGGCCGGGAGGTCCATGGTCGCTCCGAGATTATTCGCGGGCATCTCTTCTAGGAGGGACGTGTCAGCCACGGGCGTGAGGCTGACGCTCTCCGCTTGCGGCAACGACGGCAGAAGTCCGATGGCGAAAAGGACAGGTAGGGTAAGGAGCCTGGAACGAAACTTGAGCATGGGGGATGGGCGGGAGCAAGGTCCGGTTCATGACAGGCAGGCGGAATTACCAACCAAGCGAGTCCTCAACCGGAGGTTTCACGCTGGCGGGTTAGGGAGTCGAGACCCTGTAGAAACGATAATCCGCGCTCAAGGCATCAGCAACCACTACGTTGGTGGCGGACGTGAACGGCCCCACGACTTTCAGCGACTGCCAGGATCCAGATGCGAAATCGGATTTGGTCTCCACCGTGTAAACGCGGCTGGCCTCGGCACTGAAGCCGAATTCGAACTGGTCCCCCACTCTCCGAGGGAGGGTGATCTGAGGCGGCTGAGCGGCTGCCTGCACGGTGTATTCAACGACCAGAGTGGGGGTATTTGCGGCATCCTCCCGGTTGCCGATCCGGCGTGCGGTCTTCGGGACCCCTTCGGACTTGCTGATCAGGATCCAACCGAAATTGGCGTCAGGAGTCGCCAGCCAGGCCTGAACATCCGCCACCAACTCGGGCGTGCTGGCGAAGGTATAGAAAGCCGTTCCGGCGAGCAGGTGGGCGGCGCTCGCGGTAGAGGAGAAGTCGTTCGGCGAAGACGCGCCGGGGACGGTCCACAACAGGCCGGGGGTGGACCGGGCCTTCCAAGTGGCCTCGTTCGCTCCGGCGGGGGCGCCTTGACCCCGATCCATAACACCCTTGGTTCCCTCCTGCCAGGACCCTAACACGCGGTGCAACTCGAACGTGGACGAGGGCCCGGCTGCGGGAACTTTGACCACCCTAAGAGTGAACGCCGCCGATGTGACGACCGCGTTGGTGGGGATCGAGGCCAGGTCAAACCGGATCAGCGCCCGGCTCTTCTTTCCGAGCTTGGTTGTGCCCGACGCGAGCCAGGCATGACCGAGGTTATTATCCGGACTGTTCTCGAAAAGGGAAGTATCCGCCGCGGGCTTCAACGTTACCGTCTCCGCGCGCGCCTGGAAAGCGTCGATGGCTGGAAAGGTGAGAATCGTCAACGAAACCAACAACCGTTCCAAGTGTCTCATCATATCGTCGTTATATACCACACCAACCCATTAACCGCAAGCAAGGTGGCTATTAATAGCTTGAAATTGCCGTTGAGGTGGAGCATGTTAGCGCGCGTTAAGGCCAACGATATATGCCTTCGGACACTCCCGTTCACAAGGTCTCCTCCAGGTCCGCCCACCCGGCAAGCCGCCAGGTCCTGGCGCTGGTCCTCACCTTGGGCGCAGCGGCTGTCCTGGCAATCTCTTGCGCCACGGTCCAGCGCGCGGTAACCGCGCCCCCAGCCATCGAAGGCGCGAACTTCGTCGGGAACCGCACTTGTGCAGAGTGCCACACTAACTTAACGCGGATCTTCGCGTCCAGTCCGCATGGCCGGTACCACCGCGAGGACGGACTCCAGATGGCAGGCGAGACCGGCTGCGAATCATGCCACGGCCCGGGCAGCAAACATGTGGCGGGGGGGGGCGGGCGCGGCAAGTTTATCGTCAATCCCGGAAAAGACCCGACCGCCTGCTTCCAGTGCCACCTCGAGATTCAGGCCGAGTTTCACCTTCCGCAGCATCATCCGGTGACCGAGGGCAGGATGAACTGCGTGCAGTGCCACGACCCGCATGGCGGGGATGTTTTCAAACCGAAGGGAGGGTTGGCGATGGCTCGCTTGAACGAGTCCTGCGCGCCGTGCCACCGCGAGCAAAGCCGTCCATTCATCTTCGAGCACGAGGCGCTGCGGGAGGGCTGCGCGGCCTGCCACCAACCTCACGGGTCCGCGAACTCGAAGATGCTCGTCCAGCGAGACGTCAACCTTTGCCTCAGGTGCCACGCGCAAATGGCGTCCGGAGCGGCGTCTCCACAGATCGGCAAGGTGGACCATTCGCGCTTCCTTCGCTTCGGAACGTGCTGGACCGCGGGGTGTCACACGGCTGTGCACGGGTCGAACGTCAATCCAAAGATGCTGTACTGATTACCACCCATGAACCCGACGGCATCCAAGCTCAACGCCGGTCAAGCGCGTAAGGTGTGGTTCTGGCCTTTCGCGGCTTGCCTCACGCTGGGCGCCGCGGAGGTCGATGTCAGCAAGCTGCCGCCCGCCGCAGGCGAACAGATCGACTACGACCGTGACATTAGACCGATCTTCGAAGCGTCGTGCTTCCGTTGCCATGGCCCGGAACGGCCCAAGAGTGGGTTCAGCCTGGATAACCGGACCTCAGCACTTAAAGGAGGCAAGAACGGCGTGGATATCCTGCCCGGCGCGAGTGCGAAAAGCCCGTTGATCCATTACGTCTCCCGGTTGGTTGAAGACATGGAGATGCCGCCGACAGGAAAAGCCACCCCGCTCACTCCGCGCGAAATAGGCCTGCTTCGAGCATGGATCGATCAGAATGTGTCCTATCCGGATTCGGCCATTGGAGGCTCCGCGCGGATGCTCTTTCAGGTTACCCCGGTCGTTCGGTGGGTCAGCGTGAGTGGAAATGAGCGGAAGTTCCGCGAAGATTGGTCGATGCCCTCGGGCTCATCGGGCGGCTTCGAACGGTTCGAATGGCGTGAACCCCTGGGCGACGGAGTGGCGCTTTCAACGGAAGGGCGAGCTCTCATTGATGCCCACGATTACCGGCTCAAAGTGAGTCTCGACAAGACGGACGTGGGATTCCTGCGCGGCGGTTTCGAACAATTCCGCCGTTGGCAAAACGATGCCGGCGGCTATTACCCCGCCTTCAACACCCCTGCGCTCGCCTTGGACAAGGACCTCCACCTGGACATCGGAAAAGCCTGGTTCGAAGCGGGCCTCACCGAACCCGGCCTGCCCCGCATGACTGTGGGTTACGAGTACCAGTTCCGACACGGCACCAAGTCCACTCTGGAGTGGGGTCTGGTGACCGACCCGATCTCAGGCAACAGCATCGGCATCTACCCCGCCTACCGCGAGGTCGATGAAGGAACTCACGTTGTTAAATTCGACCTAAGCCATGATCTCGGCCCATTTCTGGTTGAGGACAACTTCCGCGGCGAATTCTACGACTCTCACGCCCGGCGGCTTAACACCGACAACTACACACTCGGTCAACTCACGCCCGACTCGGTCTCGCGCTACCGGGAGGACTACAGCCATTTCCAGGCCGCCA
>ORJL010298286.1_pt1 | contig 13620 bp, 17 predicted proteins | sample 1779941 | NCBI WGS metagenome assembly ORJL01 (sample SAMEA104232317, study PRJEB22302) | groundwater metagenome | biome: forest; feature: aquifer; material: groundwater | place: USA | collected 2011-08-07 | depth 5.8 m
CCTTATATATGTTGGGGAAAACCTACCAGAAGCTCGAGCAATTCGAAAAAGCGATCGAATCATTCGGAAACGCCGTGCGTTTTGTCCCGAATTTCAAAGAAGTCTACCAGAGTATGGCTCAATGTTACGAAAAGACCGGCCAAAATAGCTACGCTCTTTATGCAGAAGCCATGGTAGCTTACAGTTCTGGCTTTCTCCCGGAGGCAATCGCACAACTTGAAAAAGTAATCGTCGACAAGCCGGATTTCACCCAAGCGTATCTGGGGCTCGGCCTGGCTTACGAGGGTATAGGCCAAAAAGAGAAAGCCAATGACGCATACCAAAAAGTTCTCAGCATAGACCCGGATAACTGGCTCGCGCGGTCCAAACTGGGTAAATAAAGCTGATGGCGGGTCAGGTATAGGTGTATATGGGGAAGAAGTGGATATGGCTTACTCTTGGACTCGGGGTAATCATCCTAGTCGCCATAGTCGCCGCCTTGCAACTGATGGCACAAGATCCGTGGCAAACCAAACCCGCGGCGATGCAAATCCTGGAAGGTAAGCCAGGAGTCTATTCTTCCCATCTTGGTAAATTGCTGAATTCAGTCAATGGGACATCATTGGAACCGGGCAATTTTGTCGCCACCGAACAAAACAGTTCCGCTGTGCTGCAGTATTTCGATGGGAGCGCTATCAAAATCGACGAAAAGACAGAGGTGCAGCATCTGTGGAGCCGTAGCCGAAAACAACAACCCAACCTGGTGAGCCAGGGTAAATTCTACCTGAACCAGCTGATGCGACGCTTATCCGGCCGGGATGCTGCCACCGAGCCTGAAGGGACTGGCAGATCAATAGGTCTCGAAGTACTTTACGGGAAAATAGCGGTCAGCGCTACCAGGCAAACCGCTCCGGGTGCTCACTAGTAAAGGAGACCATATTGAAGCGTATCTTGCTTATCACCCCGCCCTATCACGCAGGCGTAGTTGAGTCGGCGGGACGCTGGCCGCCTCTGGGCTTGCTTTACCTTGCCGGTGCTCTCCAGCAGGCTGGCCACAAAGTAACCGTCTATGACGCCATGACCCTTGAGCACGACCTTCAACAAATCGCTTCTCGTATCCGGGAGGGAAAACCGGATATTGTCGGCACTACTGCCTACACATCGTCTTATTATGCCGCCGTTGACGTCCTCAAGGCAGCCAAAAAGATAAATCCGGCAATTGTCACCGTCATCGGAGGCGTCCACCCTACGTTTTGCTACGAGGACGCCCTGACCGGTTATCCCGGTGTCATCGACTTCGTAGTTCGCGGCGAAGGAGATGAAACGGTAGTGGACCTGGTAAATAGCCTGGAAGAAGGGCGTGACCCGGAACGGCTTGCCGGGGTAAAGGGGCTGGCATACCTTCAGGACGGAGCGGTGATAACCACCGAACCTAAGCCTTTCCTAAACAGCCTGGACAATCTCCAGCCTGCCTGGGATCTGGTTGACTGGAAAGAATACTATCTCTATTTTGTCCCCAGCTCAAGGGTAGCCACAGTGTCCAGCTCGCGAGGCTGCATCAACGAGTGCGGTTTTTGCTCCCAGCAAAAGTTCTGGCATAAAACCCACCGGGAGCGCAGCCCGGCTGATTTCCTGGCTGAAATCGACAAGCTCTACCATGATTACGGGGTTAACGTCTTTCTTTTGACGGACGAATATCCAACACGAAGCAGGCAGCGGTGGGAACAGATTCTCGATGGGCTGATAGACAGAAACTATGCGGCCCATTTCCTGATCGAAACCTGCGTCGGCGACATCGTCCGCGATACCGACATCATGGGAAAATACAAGGCAGCGGGGATCCTTCATGTTTACGTAGGCGTTGAAGCCACGCGGCAGGAAAGACTCGACCTGTTCAAGAAAGACATCCGCTGCGAGCAGTCGAGGGAGGCGATCCGGCTGATCAATGACGGCGGAATGATATCCGAGTGCTCCTTTATTCTGGGCGTACCGGAGGAAACCGAGGCTTCTATCAAGGATACCCTGGAACTGGCAACGTATTACAATCCTCACTATGCCCATTTCCTGATGCTGGCTCCCTGGCCCTATGCTGATATGTATGAACAACTCGCTCCGTACATCGAGGTCCGTGATTTCTCAAGGTATAACCTGGTCGAGCCGGTAATCAAGCCCATAGCGATGACCAGGGAAGAGCTCTTCAAACAGGTGATCAATTGCTACCGGCAGTTCTACATGAAGAAACTACCGCAGTGGGCAGCAATACCCGACAGTCTGCGCCGCGACTACCTCATCCGATCAATGAAGGAAATGCTGCAGCGTTCTTTCTTAAAGAAATACGGACATGGGTTAGGCAGAATTCCGAGCCAGGTGGAAGAATATTTAAAGGTGGGGAGCGCGCCGGGAGATTAGTTTTCCGCGGAAGTGGAACAGTTGGCTGCCGCGCCAGGATTCGAACCTGGGCAAAAGGATTCAAAGTCCTTCGTGCTACCCCTACACAACGCGGCAATGTATAATTGCCTGAATTATATCTACTCGCCTTCAGGCTGTCAAAGAGTGACAGTAACGTCGACAGGCATTAGAAGACGAGTTGTCCGCAGCGTAATTCGCACGGGAAAGCCTAAAAAGACCTAACCATGGGGAAGCCCACGAGACGAACTTCTAAAAACTTCACGGATTCTTAATGAAGCGTTAACCCTGGCAGAAGATTCCTTGCATCTTATTGATACCTTGTCCTTGTACCTAGATAGCTCAGCTGCATCTCTAGAGGAGTCAAAGCGCGGCTGTATATCTCAATCTCGCCGATAGACCCTTTCCAGTAACTGCCGCCCACTCCGTTGTGGTCGCCGATCCGCAAGGTGCCGCCTCCGGCATAAACCGCGCCGGTCTGCGTACCCGAGCCGGTTATCTGACCGTCGACAGCGATGTACCAGTACCCCGAAGCCAGATCATGTGAGAACACAACAAGGTGACTGGCATTGTCAGAGGGATATTTATTTGGCCCGGTTACCAGATGGCGGTAAACACCGTCGATATTCACTTCCAGACCTATGGAATTATTACTCCACACCTCGAATTGCCATGGAGCGTAACCGCTGGAACATATGAATCTCCTGGAGTTGAGGTCTGCCTTGCTCACCCAGGCCATAACGGTCATTCCAGGCGACGTATTCGCCGGTAAAACGACCGGAGAAGTTATCACGTCATCTAAACCGTCGAAAATCCTGCCCTGACTTCCCCGAACGGCGCCGGTTACAGTCATCGTGTGATGATAACTGTCGTTCGACGTAAATACGTTGCCATCCAGGGCATATAACGGTAGATACAGGGCTAAACTGGCATCATTGATAACTGGTCCGCCTGTGCTGTTGGCTCTGTTTTCCAGTGCCACGATTCTCCGTTCCAACTCGGCAATCTTGTTCTGCTGTGCCGTCACTAAATCACGTGATGGTATCTCGATCACGGACTCATTCGGTTTGAGGTCATCGTCATCGCGGCCGCGACCATCCGGGGTCAGCAGGCGCATCTGCCCTTTTTGATCAACAACGACCCGATATACGTCGGCATCGCTATTGAATAAATGCGATGCCGAGCCGAGAGCGAAGCTGCCCCCAGCGAAAACTGCCAGAATCAAGATAGGAACTAGAGGGATGAGACGCGTCTTACGCATACCAATAGCCGCAACTCCCGCACGTCTTATTTATACCAATATTATATCAAAACGCAGGTGAGCCATCAACGCGCAGAAAGACCTGAAATGAGGAACAGGATTGGTGCCGAAGGTCGGACTCGAACCGACACGAGGGTTTCCCCTCAACAGTTTTTGAGACTGTCGCGTCTGCCATTCCGCCACTCCGGCCGGTACTAAACACCTAATTCTTAAAACCATTCCGGACTAGATCCGGAATCCAGAAATCAGCTTTACTTTTTACTTTTCACTTTTTAGTTTTTTATGGTGCCGAAGGAGGGATTTGAACCCTCAAGAGCTTTCGCTCACCACCCCCTCAAGATGGCGCGTCTGCCAGATTTCGCCACTTCGGCATGCTTATTTATTCTGATCTTCCGGGGGCCACACGTGCCGGCGCCAGAACCTCTGGCGGGAACGCCACCCCAGTATCATACTCAGGCCGATGATAATCAAGAGAATCGGCCAGAAGTACGCCCAAAGCGAACCGGCGAGAATGCCCAGCTTCGTGAGCAGCCACAGTGCGCCAATAACTATGAGTATCAGACCAAATACCATATCATTATCTCCTGGCAGGAGTGGCAGGATTCGAACCCGCGACCGGCGGTTTTGGAGACCGCTGCTCTACCAACTGAGCTACACTCCTAACAACCGTATATATTAACATAATTTCCGGCGGGAAAAAATTAGTCACGCTGATGTCATTCTGACCCCGGTGAAAATCGGAAATAAATTTGGAAGCGGAGGCCTGTATCCTGAGGCGCTTGTCATTCCGGCAGAGGCCGGAATCCAGTCGTCTGTCATCCTGAGAGTAGCGAAGGATCTGGGAGGTAACGTTTGTTTTTTTACTTTTGAGCTTTAAATATTCGGATTTGTTTCGGATTTCGTGCTTCGTGCTTCGGATTTCATTTTGCCCTTTCGACAATGAGGTCGCTCGCGGCGTCTACTTCTAGTTGGGTACTCCACCGTCCCAGGCTCAAACGAAGCGCCCCCAGTGCCAGTTCCCGGCTCAGCCCCAGCTCCAGAAGAACACCGGAGGGATCCGTGGAGCCGGCGTGACAGGCCGCGCCGGTGGAAGCCGCGATTTCCGGTACGGCGCACAACAATTCTTCCCCAATGATGCCGTGAATGCTTATGTTAAGTGTGTTGGGCAGTCTCTTTTCCGAATGGCCGTTCAAATGCACCCCTTCCCCCAGCCCCTCAACGATCCGTGTGTGCAGTCTGTCGCGAAGAGTCTTTATCTTCTTTTCATATTCCGGAAGCTCGTTGCGAGCTATCTCGCAGGCCTTCCCGAGTCCGACCATGTAGGGCACGTTCTCCGTCCCCGCCCGGCGGCCGCTCTCCTGTCCCGCCCCGTGAATATAGGAATCGAGCAAGGTGCCTTTCCTGATGAAAAGTACCCCGATGCCTTTCGGGGCGTACAGTTTGTGTCCGGCCATTGTCAGCAGATCGACTTTCAGTTTTCTAACATCCACTTCGATCTTCCCGCACGATTGGGCGGCGTCGGTATGGAAAGCGATTTTCTGTTTACGGGCGATCTCGCCGATTTCTTCGATCGGTTCGACCGTACCCACTTCATTGTTGGCGTGCATGACGGTGATGAGGATGGTCTTGTCGGTTATGGCCTCCTGCACATCACGGGGGTTTACCAGCCCAGTGCCGTCCACCGGAATATAGGTTACAGTGAATCCCAGCCTGTCTTCCAGGTAGCGGCAGGTCTTCACGACCGCGGGATGTTCGATACGCGAGGTGATGATATGCTTCCCTTTACCGGCGTTAGCCAGTGCGGTTCCGATTATCGCCTGGTTATCGCTCTCGCTGCCGCCGCTGGTGAAGACGATGTCGTCAGGCTGGGCACCGATAAGCGCCGCCACTTGTTCCCGGGCTTTCTTCACGCCCTGTTTTGCCCTTTTGCCATAGACGTAGGCAGTCGAAGGGTTGCCGAAATGCTCCTCCAAATAAGGAAGCATGGCATCCTTGACGCGGGGGTCGATAGGCGTAGTGGCGTTGTAATCGAGGTATATCGGGTTCTTTTCCATTTACCGTCTTATCCGCCGAGGTCCTTCTTTTTTTGCTCGAATTCTTCTTTATTGATCTCACCCCGGGCATAGCGTTGCTTCAGTATTTCCAGGGAGGAAGCTCCTTGGGGCAGCGGGTTGTTGCCGGCCGTGGCCGCGAGCCAGCGAATAAGAGAAACGATGCCCCAGATGACCAGAGCCCAGAAGGCAAACATGAAAATGAAACCGATGCCTACCATTCCCCAGCCAAACCCGCTCATCATGCCGAAGCCGTCCCCTCGGAATCCCGTAACCGCACCCCAAACTGCAGGGACAACGATTATGATCGCCAGGATGATCCCGCCGATGATCACAACATTTTTCAGGTCTTTATTCATAATATTTACCTCCTTTCAGGTTTAATTTATCACAGGCAAATACTTTTTGCAGTGGAACGAGTACGTAAGGACTCTGCATCAGCTCTCAGCTGAGTGCTGGTGTGCTCATAGCTGATTGCTTTGGATTTTACTTTTTGGTTTGGGATTTTGTTTGTAATTTGGATTTTGGCATTTGAAATTTGCTTGGGATTTGTTTCTTGGTATTTGGTTATTATTTATTTGATCTTATTTCATAAATCATAAATCGGTTTTGCATTTGGTCTTTGGTCTTTGATCTTTGGTCTTTGCTCTTTGATTTTTGATCTTTCGGTATGGTGCCCCTGCCGGGACTCGAACCCGGGCGCACGGTTTAGGAAACCGCTGGTCTATCCAACTGGCCTACAGGGGCACGAAGGTAATTACTGCAAAAGTAGGCGCTAAACCTTGCGACACTTGGCGAAACCTTCTTGCATCCTCTCAATTATATGGCTGTAAGCATCCGTTGTAAATGTTGGGGACGCATGGTCTGGAGTTTCGTTATAGGTTTAACTTGCTAAAACAGCCCGAGCACTGCTTTCAACAGCCAGATAATTATGAGAATGACTCCGAGAACAAGGGCTATATGGATTAAAGCTCCCAGACTAAAAACAACAAACCCCAACAGCCACAAGATCAGGAGAATAATACCGATAACTAATAAGATACCCATGTTGCCTCCTTTAATTTATCGGCGGCTTCTTTCGCCAGGAACGTCATCCCATCTTCAGTGACACGCTATGCGTATTCTGATGGAATACGTGTCAAAATCTACTTACCTGGTTTTTTAAGTCCCTTATTGGCACGCGCCCCCAGCTTTTTAAGTCCCTTGTCGGTTTCTTCGCCAAGTTTGGTCAGTCCTTTATTAGCACTAACCCCCAGCTTTTTAAGTCCCTTGTCGGCTTGCTTGCCAAGTTTAGTCAGCCCTTTATTAGCACTCGTCCCCAGCTTTTTGAGTGTAATGTCGGCTTCCTGACCAAGTTTAATAAGCCTGGTGTCAGCACCCGCCCCCAACTTTTTAAGTCCGCTATCGGCTTCCTGACCAAGTTTCGTCAGTCCTTTATTAGTATTCGCCCCCAGCTTTTTGAGTCTGATGTCGGCTTCCCGGCCAAGTTTACTAAGCCTGCTGCTGCGCGTAGCCGTCCCTGGCTTTTTAAGTTTCTTGTCAGCCTGTACACTTTTTCCTTTAACCATTAATTCTCCTCTTTGATTCATTTCACACACCGGTGATATTACTAATTGTACACGCTTTTAATTTTTTACGGATTTACAACAGGCAGGTCCCCACCCAGATTCTTCGCCCCGATTCTATCGGGGCTCTAGAATGACAAAGTCACGGTCAGTTAATACGCCGAAATTGACGGAATTATACGACTCAACTTATAATGTATTGATTTGGGCTTGGGTCGAAGTGTAATCTCTATAAGGAGGGGTGGATGATAAAGACCATGTTGAAACAGAATAATACGCTGCAGATAAACGTATCGCAACTGCTTAAATCGCCTCTCGGCACGACCAGAAACTACACGGTCGAAGAGGAAGTCGATATCGCCGGCAAAGACCGTGTGGTGCACGGCGATGTCGAATTGACACGCAGCGACCGCAGCATACTGGTACACGCCCTTTTACACGTGGACGTGGAATTAAATTGCAGCCGCTGTGTGAGCGAATTCAGCGCTCCGCTGACGCTCGATATCCAGGAAGAGTATCTGCCGAAGATAAACGTCTATACCGGAGATCCTCTGCCGCAGCCGGAAGACAAGGAAACCTTCTCCATCGACGAACGGAACATGCTCGACATATTGGAGGCCGTCCGGCAGTACGCCTCGCTGGCAGTGCCGATGAAGCCTCTCTGCAAAGCGGATTGTGCCGGATTGTGCTCCACCTGCGGCCACAACCTGAACCGGGGTGAATGTCCTTGCCCGCCGCAAGATATAGACCCGCGCTGGGATAAGCTGCGCCAGATGTTTTTTAATCGCAAATAAAGCGTCAATTGACGAACAGGAAGGAAAAAATAAAATGCCGCCTCAGCCAAAACGAAAATATGCCAAAGCTCGCCAGGGGGAAAGACGACAACATCTCAAGATTATCGTCGCCGCACTGGAGGATTGTCCTCAGTGCCATAGCAAGAAGCAACCGCACCACGTTTGCCCCACCTGCGGGTATTACGCCGGCCGGGAAGTAATCGAGATCAAAGGCCCAGAAACCAAGAAGACGGGGAAATAGCAAAACCGAATTCCAGCGGGAGGATTATCCCGCTGGAATTCGGTTGATTTTTGCCAACCCCTTCATTCCACCACTCCCAGACCCTTCGTCCTTCGGCAGAAAAACTCAGGGTGACAAAAAGAGAGCACGTTTAACCCAAGGACATTACTGAAGAGAGCAGGGTATAAAGCATGAGTGAAACCGCAAGAATCGCTTACGTTTTCCCCGGCCAGGGCTCCCAGTTCTCCGGCATGGGAAAAGACCTCTACGAAAGATTCGACGCGGCTAAAGCCGTATTCGACCAGGCCGACGAAGTCCTGAAATTCCGGCTTTCCAGGCTATGCTTCGAGGGACCGGAAGAAGAACTTCGCCTGACGATCAACGCCCAACCGGCGCTGGTAACCGTCAGCATCGCCTGCCTTAAAGCCGTTCAGGAGGCAGCTCGAGCCAACTTCGAAGCTCCGGCGTTCGTCGCCGGCCACAGCCTGGGCGAATACACCGCGCTTATCGCGTCCGGAGCGACCGATTTCGCCACCGGCGTTTACCTTGCCCGCGAGCGGGGCAGACTGATGCAAGAAGCCGGACAAAAGACGCCGGGCGGCATGGCGGCCCTGCTGGGCATCAATGAGCTTTTATTAAGGGAGATCTGCGAGATAACCCATACCTGGGTCGCTAACATTAACTGCCCCGGGCAATACGTTATCAGCGGCGCCAAACAAGATATCGAAAAGGCCGTCGAAACGGCGAAAGCCAGGGGAGCTATCCGGGCAATTACATTGCAGGTAAGCGGGGCTTTCCATTCACCGCTGATGAAGCCGGCGCAGGACGGCCTGAAAAAGATACTCGACGGTATCAAATTCAATGATCCCAAAGTCCCCATTATCGCCAACACCTCGGCGGAACCGCTGACCAAAGGCGAACAGATAGCCCCCGAACTGACCACCCAACTGCTCAACGGCGTGCAGTGGCAGAAGTCGGTCGAACTTATGCTCAAAGAGGGCGTCGAAACCTTCGCCGAAATCGGCCCCGGGAAGGTACTGACCGGACTAATCAAACGCATCAAGCGCGACGTCAATATTTTGAATATCGGCGACGCGCAAACGATAAACGAAATCGCCCGCAAACCCCAATAGCGTTCCGGAGGCTTTGTATCAAATGTCATTTCTCTCAGGGTGACAAGGTGTTGTTCACTTTTGATACAATGCCATAGGAGAACAAGTGGACCTGTCAAATAAGATCGCCATCGTTACCGGCAGCGGCCAGGGCATCGGCAAAGCAATTGCACTAAGGCTCGCCGAGGCCGGGGCTGCCGTTGTAGTAAACAGCCGCAGCGAAGCCGCTAATGCCGTTGCCGCGGAGATCACCGGCACGGGAAAGAAAAGTACGGCAATCCTGGGCGACGTCAGTTCGGCCGCCGACGTCAACCGCCTTGTCGAGCAAACCATCGCCGCTTACGGTAAGGTAGATATCCTGGTGAACAACGCCGGTATCACGCGGGACAATCTTCTGATGAGAATGTCCGACGAAGATTGGGATTCCGTTTTGAATATCAATCTGAAGAGCGTCTTTTTATGCACGCGCGCGGTGATGCGGCCGATGCTCAAGCAGCGTTCCGGAAGAATCATTAACATCTCCAGCATCGTCGGTATCATCGGTAACGCCGGCCAGGCCAACTACGTAGCGACGAAAGCGGGCATTATCGGCTTCACCAAAAGCATCGCCAAAGAGGTCGGCTCCCGAGGCATCACGGTCAACGCCATCGCCCCCGGTTTTATCGACACGGACATGACGAAGAACATCCCGGAGAAGCAGCGGCAGGAACTGGCGGCCCGGATCCCGCTGGGCTGCTTCGGCACGCCGCGCGACGTCGCCGAGGCGGCGGCCTTTCTGGCTTCGGACGAGGCACGGTACATCACCGGGCAGGTATTGAGTGTGGATGGGGGGATAGTTTAAGAGCAAAGACCAAAGACCAAAGATAAAAGATAAAAATGCCAAAACCAAATTACAAAACCTGCCGATTCCTTAACGTCATACTTCATCCCGAGCGAAGCGGATGAACGCAGTGAATCGGGACAAATGCCAAATAAATGACCAAAATCCAAAATCCTAATTTAGAACAATCCAGCCGTTTTACTGTCATTGCGAGATTCGAATTCGATTCGAACCGAAGCAATCCCAATAGACCATACCGGCGGGAAGTTAGACCCCGTATTTATCGGGGCGAATCGGAATATCTTGGGTATTGGGATTTCGTACCTTCGAGTTGTAAACCTTGACTCCATCTTTCAATTTGGTATAATGCACAGTCTGGAAAGAGAATTGATTCATGACTAGTTCAAGACATAAAGCCCGGGAAATTGCCATTCAGGCTCTTTACGAGATAGACCACACCGGTCACAAAACGGAAGAGGTCGTCAGTCACCTTCTCTCGGAAAAGGTGCTTGACGAGGAACACGCCGCTTTCGCCCGCGAACTTATCACCGGAGTCCTGGAACACAAGGCGGATATAGACGAGAAGATAACAACATTCGCCAAAGTGTGGCCATTACCGCAAATGTCCCCTATTGACCGTAGTATCCTCAGGCTTGCAATATTTGAGGTTTTAATTGATAATGAAGTACCGGTCAAGGTCGCCATCAATGAGGCGATTGAACTGGCCAAAACATTCGGCAGCGAAAGCTCGCCGAAATTCATCAACGGAGTCCTGGGATCCGTTAGTGCTTTAACTAACAGATAGAAAACAGCAAGGGGGAAAATGTGGCCACAATTTACGAACGAGTAAAAAAGATTGTCGTAGAGCAGTTGGGGGTCGCGGAAGCCGATGTCACGCCCGAAGCCAACTTCGTCGACGATTTGGGCGCCGATTCCCTCGACCTTGTCGAGTTGATCATGGCTCTGGAAGAAGCCTTCAGCGATACCAGCAAGAAGATCGATATTCCGGACGAGGATGCCGAGAAGATAGTGACCGTGCAGGATGCGGTCGACTACATCAAGGACGCCGGAGTCCCGGACAAGTAGCCTACTTCATCACCAGTTCTGCAATAGTCACGCCGTCGTCCCCCTCTCCGTACCCGGCCAACCGGTAAGACCTGACTAAAGGGTGCCCAGCGAGTTCTTTCGAGACTACCTGACGCAGAGTTCCCGTTCCTTTGCCGTGAATGATCTTCACGCGCATTTTTCCGGCGATAAAAGCGTCATTCAGGTATTTATCCAGCCTGTAAGCGGCTTCTTCCGCCGTCAGGTGGTGCAGGTCGATTTCGTTCAGTACGGTAGTCATATTAGTGGGATTGTATCACGTAGCGAAATCATAAGCACTAAAAGAGAACAGGATTTATGATTTAGGATTCCCCGGTCCACAGTCCCTATGTTGTTCAGCTTTTTATATTTGATTTTTTATCTTTGAGTTTTCTTTTGTTTGTGCTACACTCCCCCTATGCCTAAAACGTTACGCGAAGTCCTCGGCACCGTGGCGGGAGCCGTCGTCGCCTTTATCGGCTATAAGGTCGTTTACTCTCTGCTCGGAGGCATTTCCAACGACGTCCTCCGTCTTATCCTGTCGGGCATTCCCGGTGCCCTGCTTGGCGTCGGGGCGATGTACCTGATAATCCGGGGGGAAAAGGACCAACCCTGACACGTTGAAACGAACGTGTTCTTAGGCTATAATTCTCTTTCGGAGTGCTCTCCAACTCGTACATGGTGGGTGTAGCCTAGAGGCTTAAGGCACCAGGTTGTGGCCCTGGAGATCGCGGGTTCGAATCCCGTCACTCACCCCAATATTACCCAAAACCCCAAATTACCCCTTCCTCAAAAAATCAAAATTCCAAAATAATAACCGAAATCACAAATCCTAATTTAGAACAATCCAGCCGTTTTACTGTCATTGCGAGATTCGAATTCGATTCGAACCGAAGCAATCCCGATAGACCATACCGGCGGGAGGTTAGACTCCGTATTTATCGGGGCGAATCGGAATATCTTGGTTATTGGGATTTTGCCAATATTTTTGACTTTTTGTCCCCAGTCCCCAGCCCCTGGTTTCTTGGTCATCGGACGATAGTGTTACCCTGGAACTGTGTCACGATGGCACAGGTCATAGACACAATCATCGCCGGCACGTAGAACAATCCTATGGAAAAGCCGGTGAGGAAAACGAAAACCGCCAGCAGAGAAGCCGCGATCCAGACAAAAAGCAGCCGCCAATGTTTGGCACAAAGTACTGCCAGTAAGCCCGCAGCCGCCAGGACCGGCGGTATTACCAGCGGTATTAGAACATCCCAACCGTTCATCTGAATCAGCGTCGCCGACCCCTGGACCTGCTGTCCGGTAGCAGGATTGGTTTCGACTCCGCTGTAAAAAGGGATGAACACCAGCAGGACAGACGCCCCCAAAGCAGCTATCAGGGCAACCAGAGCAAGGGCTTGCGGCATCCGTTCTTTCAGCACAATCAATGATAACACGTTAACGAAAATTAAAGAGCAAAAATCAAAGATACAAGATACAAGGTTTTATTAATTGTCATCCTGAACGAAGTGAAGGATCTGGGTGTTAGGTGAGGCAACTTTAACTTTTTACTTTTTAGCTTTTGGTTATTAGTTATTAGTTTTTAGCCCCTACCGGGCTGTAAAGTTTGTGACAGTGTATCCCTGTTCTTCGTCAATTGTGGTTTGTGAAACATCGATGAAGAAATCGGAGGGATACCCCAGGCGGGAATCGTACGTTACGTTTACGGAGAAGGCCTTTTGTTCAAAATCGCCCTTGCCCGTGTACGCATTTTTCAGGATCGCAAACAGCTTGTCGATCGTATTCGCATTATCGAACTTGCCTTCGGTAACGTTCGCGGCGATGCCGACATAGGTAACGGATACGGCCACGCCATTCCGCACCTGGACGTTCACCGGGCCGCGCCAGTCCTCCGGACAGAAGCACTGCCGCTGCACAGTAAAATCGTAGCTCCTGAGCCCCTGGTCCTTCCAGAGTTGTTCATTCCTGGTCAGCTCTGCCGGGACCGGACCGGTGCATGATACGGCCGCCGGAAAAGCAGCGAGCAGAAGCACCGGTAGAATGACGCGGAGTATTCGTCTGCTTTTAATACTGATCATATATAAAATAATAAGGCATCGACCATTACTTTATCGTAAAATTTCCGGCGAATTTATATCAATTTTGTAAAATTTTCGAATCGGGACATGCGGGATGGCGATGCGGCGGCAAAAGATTAAAGAGTTTGGGTTGAGGGGTTTTTGATTTTTTATTTTTGCTTTTTGATTTTGGCTAAAGCCCTACTGTGCTTTGCGCAACGGCAGCGAAAACCCGAACGTACTTCCCTTGTCGATTTCGCTCTCCA
>ORJL010848572.1_pt1 | contig 13618 bp, 9 predicted proteins | sample 1779941 | NCBI WGS metagenome assembly ORJL01 (sample SAMEA104232317, study PRJEB22302) | groundwater metagenome | biome: forest; feature: aquifer; material: groundwater | place: USA | collected 2011-08-07 | depth 5.8 m
AACCCTGTACCCAACGCAACAAGGGGAATACTGTGGGGACCTCTATCGATAACGTGACGTTTGCCGACATAGATAACCGAAGCAAGAGCCGCCATACCGGCAATGTTATGAACCACAATGCCACCCGCAAAATCTAACACGCCCCATTGTTGTAAAAAGCCGCCTCCCCAAATCATATGGACGAATGGGAAATAGACAAATATCAGCCATCCGGTAAGAAACCACATATACGCCTTAAACGTAATACGATTTGTAAATGCACCGGATATAAGCGCCGGTGTAATAATTGCAAACATCATTTGATACGCCACGAATACAATTAGGGGGATCGTATCATTTATGGGGGATGGTGTATCAAGCGTTACACCGCGAAGAAAAGCCATATCAAGGTTGCCGATGACTCCGCCGACATCGCCACTGAAGCATAATGAGTACCCGAAGGCGTACCAGAGAACTGTAGTCCACCCCATGGAGACGAAACTTTGAATCATGATTGCGAGAACATTTTTCCGACCAACGAGTCCGCCGTAAAAGAACGCCAGACCGGGGGTCATAAGCATAACAAGGCTACTACAGAGTAGCATAAATCCGGTATTACCGGTATCGATGTTCATATATTACCTTTCAGGATTTAAATATTCAAAATGAGATAATTGTAACTTAATACAAATTATAGGGTAGTATTATACGGTAAATCGGATTGGGTAGGTAGTGGAGAAAGACTGATTTCTTTGTAGGGAATTCCCTACATGAAGGATTGGGATGTAACGAGAGTAGCGATGGATGTAAAATCCATCGCTGAAAATTGAATAAATCCTTAGTACATATTTACTTTCGATAAGAATTTTGCTATAATACATTATGTTATTGCCATGAGGAAAAGGCTTAAAAGCATAAAAAAGAATTGCTTGAGAAAAAAAATATAGAAACGGTTATGTAATTGATACCTCATTTCATTCATACCAGTATTCCTTCAAAATATAGAGATATCAATTATGATAGCTTATAAACTCTTCATGTCTGAGAAACGTCCTTAATATATATATAGTCAGTGGGGCTTTATATGATTCTACGAAATTGCATTTATTCTATGGAGTAACGGATGAAAATAATATTAATACTCGTACTTTTATTTGTCTTAAGTTTTCACCAAGTAATAATTTCACAAGAGAACATTTGGACAAAAATCGGGTCAACATTTGATGCTCAAATTGGTGATTTTATTATTGATTCGAATAAAACCATTCTCGTCGGAACAACAGAAACAGTGCCAACCGGAATTCCCGGTACAGGATTTTGGAGATCAACTGATATTGGAAAAACTTGGACACCACTTTACGGTGGATTTCAGGGTAAATCTGTATATAGCATGCTCTCCTATACACAAAATGAAATTATTGCTGCTACTGATAAAGGAATTTACTATACAAGTGATAAGGGATTGCATTGGACACATAAAGGTTCAGATTCTATTTTTAAGAACCTTACCATCTCGCCAAAAAGAACTCTATTTGCACTCAACTCACATTACCGACTTTGCCGCTCATTCGATCTTGGTAAAAATTGGGAACTTGTGCCCGGGCTTGATCAGAAAAAAGAAGTTGTAAGTTTTTCTTTTAGAAAGAATGGTGAACTTATCGTTTCTCTCAGGGATACATGTTTTTATCGGTCAAAAGATGATGGCAATTCCTGGGAAAGAACTCCAATTTCGATTAGCGAACAATATTATGTTTTTTCAATTAAAACTTATGGAGACGATCTTTTAGCCTATACAACTACTGTAGGGTTGTATCGGTCAAGTGATAATGGAAAAAGTTGGGAGCAGACAACATTTCCTGAAAAGAACATTAGCGACGTTCAAACAGATGCCAAAGGTAACCTTTATATAACAACATACAAACCCAAAGGATTATTTTTATCCTCTGACAGCGGCATAACATGGAAGAATTTAGGTTGTGCAAATTTTCAAATATCTCATATCACAAGAATGAATAATGAACTTTTTGCTCGTGGCGATTTACATGAGGGAACATCTATACTTCACTCGACAGATGGTGGCGAATCATGGAAGGTACTTGCAATATATTTTCGTGAGATTACTTCACTCAATACAAACGGTCGGGGAACGTTGTATGTTGGAACCGATTTTTATGGAGCAGTTCAATCTAGTGATATGGGAGAACATTGGTCTGCTTTAAACTCAGATGCTTACGCTATAAAAGCTATTGCGGGTAAACCAAATGGCGCAATCGTTATTGGCTATAACGTCGGTTGTTTAGGCTCTACTGATAGCGGCAAAACATGGAGTAACTTGTACTCTAAAGGGATTATTGATAGTTGTCCCTCCGTTGTGTATGCAACCAGCGATGGACGATTTTATGCTTCTGGCTTTAATTACTCATCGAAAGAATTCAAAGACAGAAAAGGATTGTACTTCTCCGATGATAATGGAAATAGTTGGAATCCAATAGTCATTTATGATAGTACATTAGAAACAAGAAGAGCTAATGCTCCAATAGAAAATAAAAGCCTTGATATTACTGCTTTTAAGGTTGATAACAATGACAACCTCTTCGTGGCAATAAATAAATACCATCCTATTCTTTACAAGTCATCTGATAAAGGAATTACCTGGAAACCATTGAATCGTAGCCTTGATAAATATTTTGATTATGGTATAGACAATATTGAATTTGGAAAAAATGATGAAGTATTCCTCAGTTCAAGCATAGCGGGGTTTGCTCGATCAACCGATGGCGGTGTAACGTTTGATTTAGTCATCAATGGAATTCTCAAAAAGAGGATTGAGAAGCTACAGGTAATACCAAACGGCGGATTATTGGCGGCAACACATCAAGGAATATATTATTTGGCTCAAGGAGCTTCCACATGGCAGGTGGTAGCTTTCACTAATAAAATTACGACATCATTACTCATAGCAGGTGATTATCTTTTCACCGGAGTTGGTATGTATAAAGATAGTGTTCAAGGATTATTCCGTTGTTCACTTAATGATTTTATTGCCTCACTGCCAAGAACACCAACAGACTCTGATTGGTGGGTTGAAACCGGTAAAATTGAAATTCCTTATGTACATGATTTTTCTAATTTTTCTATTGATAAGCACGGGCATTTCTATATACAGGAAAGTCGTTTGGGACTATACCGTTCGAATGATGAGGGGAAAAGCTGGGAGGAATGTCTTCTGCCTTCCGATAGCATGAATACTTCACATTTTCATAAAATGTTGTCCGGTAATGATATTTTGGGATATGATTTTGATTCAACAGGAAACACCCTCTATATTCTTGGACCTGATAGCTTATACAAATCGGTAGATGATGGTAAGACTATCGTAGGCATATCAAAGCCGTTACATCTTGAGAAGAAACGATGGGAAGGATATACAGAAGCATCCATATCGGTAGTAAACAGTAAAGTGATATATTTAGGCGTAGCCACACCTAAACTCAATGAAATCTATATGAATGAGACGATTATTGATATGAAAGGTCAGCAATTCCTTGAATCCGGATTTATGAATGCAGGAATGGTTCATCGCTCATTTGATGGCGGGATAACTTGGTCTCAATCCAAGTACGGTCTCCCTCCTCTTTCGGATGCGTTTTTATTTCTGCCAAATGGAACTGTATTTATTGGAACACATGAAGGAGTATACAGGTCACTTGATTCGGGTTATACTTGGAAAGCGGTAAATAATGGTATTTTCCAAAAAGGCGCTTTTTATATGGATAATATCTGTGCTGATGCTGAGAGAACTGTATATTATATTAAACTTGGAAATAATGGTGAAATTATAGCAAAGGTTGGTTATTGGGTATTTGTAACAAAAGATAATGGTGAGAATTGGACGGGGCTTAAGATTACTGAAACATTCATCCAACCTCAATATACTATTAACCATGAAAGCGTTGCCATCACAGATGATGGTGTTGTGCTTTCCACAGATAATGGCAAATCATGGAAACCGATTAACACCGGGCTTACGAGAACAGACCTTTTAGATTTAAAATTATCTCCAAATGGAAATATTTATGCTGTCTCACGCGAAGGATATATGTTTAAGTCAATTAAAAAGTTTGGGAAGAAATGAAATGGTATACAAAGTTCAAAAACTGTTACATTTTTAAAAAAGAGTATGTGAACAATGTGCAAGATTACGTAAGATTCCAGCTAAGGTCCTGTCGCCAAAGACGATTATCGCTTTATTGTCTGGAATAGCAGGATTTCTCTCAATCAATCAATTTATTTTCCATTGCATAATGAGACAGTTCTACGTTATTACGGAGTTGCATTTTTTCGAGGATGCGGGCGCGGTAGGTTGTAATCGTTTTTTCGCTGAGGCAAAGTGCATCTGCGATTTCTTTAAGCGATTTACCTGTGGCAAGCATACACATCACTTCAAACTCACGCGCTGAGAGTAATTGATGAGGTAATTTGTTTGACTGATCTCCGAGCGTTAACGCAAGTTTTTCAGCAAGTGCGGGAGAAACGTATCTCCCCCCTCCGGCAACCTTTCTGATAGCAGAGATTAAATTTTCCGCCGCACTTTCTTTTGAGACGTAACCTGACGCTCCGGCTTTGAGCATACGGATGCCATACTGATCTTCGGGGTGCATACTAAGGATAAGAACCGGTATATCGGGTTGCTCAAGTTTTATTTCTGTGAGGACGTTCCACCCTGTTTGCCCCGGCATTGAAATATCGAGAACGATAACGGAATAATGATACTCACGAATTTTATCAAGCGCTTCATTTCCATTACCAACTTCATCAATAACGCGCATATCTGTTTCACGACTCAATATTTGTTTCAACCCTTCGCGAAACATTGTATGATCATCTACCAATAATATTTCTATCACGTTAATTTTCCTTTTTATCCGGAAGGTGAACAATGACAGTTGTCCCTTCTCCCTTTACACCAATAATTTTAACATCACCACCCCAATAGGAAGCGCGTTCACGTATTCCCATCAATCCGAATGATTTACTGTTATTTACCTGATCTTGTTTGATTCCAATACCGTTATCGGCAACATTCAGTTCAACTGCACCTTCCTGTTCCGTAAGGGTGACAGTTATAGCTGTTGCTTTAGAATGGCGCGAGACATTAGTCAACGTCTCTTGAAAGATACGAAATAAAGCAATTGAACGATCGGAATTGAGTTTTATTTCTTCCGGGGTGATAGTGAGTGTACACTGAATTCCTGTGTGTTGTTGAAATTCCTCCGCCTGCCATTCAATTGCGGCGGTTAGTCCTAAATCATCTAAGAGACGCGGGCGAAGTGCGGCAATCATTCGCTTACCTGATTTAATTGTTGTATCGATTAAATCAAGTAACCGGTTCATTTTTTCACCGGATTGTGCATTGGTTACTTGTACATCATTTTTTATGACTGTGAGATGGAGTTTTAGCGTTGTAAGGGCTTGTCCCAACTCATCATGAATTTCACGAGCAAGTCCCTTTCTCTCTTCCTCACGCACAGTTTGCAAATGGCCTGAAAGGTGACGAAGCTCTTGATGGGAACGTTTGACTTCCTGTTCAACACGTTTTCGCTCGGTGATTTCATCTTTCAATCGAATCGTATTTTCGGTGATATGTTCAGCCATACTATTAAACTTAGCGGCAAGCATCCCAATTTCGTCTTTTGATTGGACATCGGCACGGACGGAATAATTGCCTTCGCCAAATTGCCCTGCTGTGTTCGTGAGAAGCAATATAGGTTTAGAAATTGTTCTCGCTACAACCATTCCTATAAATGCAAAAAAGAGTAATATGACCAATCCTAATAGTATTAATCGCTCTCGTAGTGTAACAACAGAGCTGAATGCTTCGCTTGCATCTATTTCTGCAAGCATCACCCAATTAACACCGGGAATATTTAATGGCGTGTAACTGCTTAATACGGGAATGCCGCGATAATCGTTAATGAGCTTTGTATCAGTTTTTCCTTGCATAGCATCGATTGTCGCTTGAGTTTTTACTTTCTGAAGTAAAATCGAACTATGCTGGGTGCGTATTTTTTGAATAAGGCTATCACTTGCTCCGTTTTTTTTAAGACGGTGGAAATAATTTTCCGGTTCTTGAATAAAGAATCGCGAATCGGTACGCATGGTATAATCGGAACCGACGATGTATGACTCACCCGATTGACCAAGCCCCTCTGCACTCCAATTATTATTTGATGTCATCACTTGATTTACAAGAGCGATGGGGATTTGGAAGACCAGCACACCGAATAACGTACTATCATCGTAGATTGGTGAAGCAATAAATGAAACAGGAGAATAATTTGAACCCGCATAAGGGGCAAAATCTACAAGTTTAACAAACTCGGGACGTCCTGATTTTTTTGCGGCATAAAATACTGAAGCTATATTAGAGCCTGAATATTCTCCATTCAGCAAACTTGTAGCAAAATCATTTTTTTTAAGGACGGAACAAACGACGTAACCCGAATCAGGATCAATAAGAAAAATATCATCGTAACCGAACCGACGGCGATAACTTTCCAGAATAGAATAGTAACGGTCATCCACAGCACGGTACTCGGTACGTTCTTCCAATGATCGTAATAATGTTCTTTGATGGTACGGAGTATTGTAAAAAGTTTGCCGGTATAATTTCATAGCATCAATAATCATTCTGTCTTCAGAAAGAGTGATCACTTGATTGCGGATTTGCTGAAAATATGATTCGATTTGTCTTTTCTTGGTCTCACGAATTGATGTGAGACGATCAAATGTAAGTTGCTCTATTGCACTACGCGCATTTTCAAATACCTGCCAGCTAATAGCAGAAATAGAAAGGAATCCGATGAGGAGAAAAGAAAGCTGAAGTTTTGTTTTTAACTTCATCTTTGAAAATGGGGTGAAGAGGTTCATTCCGAGATAGTAGAGGCGTAAGACAATGGCGTTTTAATTTAAGAATTTTGAATCAACAATAAAGACTATTTAACAGTATCTGTATATGCCTCATAGAACGATTCCAATCGTTCATGTATCATCGTTGAATCTGCTCCTAATGAATTAAGATAACGAATGTAATTTGTAAAACCCGCCAGTAATAATGCTTTTGAATCGTTTACATCAGGTTCATTGATTTGCAAATTATAATAATCAATGACATCGGATGCGCCGTTAATATTAAATTGCATGAGTTTACACAAAGCAATACTCCTTAATGCAGTAGCATTTAAGGAATCGTATTGTAAAGAAAGATTGAAATATTTCTCAGCAGAAGAAAATTCTTTTATAGACAATGCACACTTCCCTGCCATCGATGTAAGGTTTGCCATTTCATAGTCTTGTTTGCCTGTATATGGGAGTAAAGATTCAATTGTCTCTCCTCTTTTTTCGAGCTGGGTTTTTATATCGCTAATAGACCCCTCAGCAACATTAATCATGTAAGATGAACCGCGATAATAATTTTTAAAGGTTGATCTTCCTGCTTGTCTTACCCTTTCATTCACCAACACCGAATCTGTATTTATATACATAAAGACAGAAGAAAGTAGCGCTAATCCGGCAGAACTACAACAGATTTGTGCTAAAAAAGAACTCTCCCTCCTTTCATCGGGAATGGACTGAATAATGCTAAAAGCAAAAAACAATAACGGTAATCCGACAAATGCGAATAAGTCCCAATCACGAACAAACGAAAGTAGAGGATTTGCGGTTATACAAAAAAGAATAGAATACAAAGAAACGAGACCAAAGAAGATTATTTTCGGGTCTCTCCATGTAATTTTTTTTCGAAAGATAACTGAGAGGAAAAGAATGAGAATAATACCGGGAGAAAGATCATAGAATAATATTTGTATGACATCAGAGAAATGACCGATAGAGAATAGTGTGTACGAATGTGGTTCAGGGAGAGGATTCACTAACGGAAGAAATATTTTTGCCGAGCGTTCTGTTTCTTCCATCGTAATAAAACTATATGCTTGAAAATAAAACAGGTACATGAGCAATCCTAACACTAACGAACCAATGACGCCCATGATTATTATTTTGAAAGAAAGAACCGTATTTACATTTCTTTTTTTCGTTGTTCTATTCAAAGCGAATAAATAGATAAGACCGGGAACCATGAAAAGCATAACCAGATGAAGGCGCATTCCTATCACTAACAATCCGAGCATAAGCCATAACCGATTTCTTCCGTGAAGGGTCTGCCAACCAAGGATGAGAAAAAGTAAGATGACGACGAAGGAATAACTGTAATCTTCGACGTAACCGAAGAATAATTGTACTCCCCCAAGTGAACATGCAAGAATGAATAATGTAGCTTTTAAAAGAAATGGGGAATCCAGAGACCGTATAAAAAGCAGCAAAACTACAATATAAACACCACCGCTAACAATATTACCCCACGAGATAGCTGATTGAGTAGTGAGTCCTATAACAGAGGCAATCGTTTGATGAATCAGTCTCGTAAGCGGTTCTGATTCTTTTGCAAAGAAGATATCACTCAGTGTATAATAATGCTCCTTCATGGCGTTGAGGAGTGTTCTGGAATCTCCATAGATATCTGTTGCAATTCTGAAGCGATCAAATAGGAAGATGGAAAGAATAGCTATTGCAATTGTGATACCAATATATACAGACTGGGGAACGGTAATTTTGATTGATAGTTCTTCAATGCTTTTTATTACCGGAGGGAAATATGGCAACATGATTATTATGGAGGAGACTGCTACAAGCATCAACCGAGCAGACAATGAAATAAATGCCAATTGGTGCATCCCCCAAAGCCAAGAGTCAGGAATGAATGAAGCAATGAAATAGATCAGCAGGAATGCAAATGAACCTATACGAACAAAATTAGTTTCCCGGAGCACGTCTGCTCCTTTCAATAGGTTGTATAGAAGTATTATCGACTGTTACTGTGACAATACTCTTTCCTTGCAATACCCAGCCGCATAGTTTATACCTGTGAGGAAGAATTTGAATCCTGCCTTGGAAGGTTTCTTTTAATTCTGTTTTCAGAGTGTAGCTGAATTCCACCAATGAATCTGATGTGTTGGAAAAAGACCATTCTATCATTGCACCGTCGTCTGTTTCAATATTTCTCCATGAGAATTGAATGAACGGGAGACTTGATATTTCGGTGTTTTTATTCCATTGCTGAGCGTTACTCCTACTTTGGAACGTAATGGCAACGAATAGTACAGCAAAGGTAATGAGTATGAACTTGTTCATTTAAATTTGATTGAGATAAATTTTAGTGAAAATACGATAATTCTCCATAAATATAAAGAATTACAGATTTATTATTCTCACTTCGTTTCTCAAATTTACCTCTCCGAAACCATTGCTGTAAGATTAAGGGTAACAGATACTATTCACTACATCGAATTCCTTGCACATTGCATTGTAATCCTAAACCTGAAAGCATTGTTCTTACCTCACACCGTTAAGAATGTTCTTCAACTTCCAAGTTTTCTTTCAAAAAGACATTGAACAATAAATTTCAATGTAATGCATCACTGTATTTCTCAATAAAAAATTTCTCTTTTAGATAGTGTTCTCTCCATGTCGGATTTAGTTTATCGAGGATTAATCCCTCGGCATATCCAATCGCATAAAAACAATCACGTTTCCATTCATTTAGCTGTAATGAAGTAAGTTGTTTCATTTGTGCCTTAGAGAAAGCTTCGGTGTACTTTGAAAGCGGAATAAAATCCGACAATTCAGCAACCGCTTTTGAGACTTGATAATTTTTCAACAACTCAAGTAACTTATACTCTGTGTACCGGGCAATCCCTTCCTGCCAGACTTGAAATGAAAAATACCTATAATCGGAAGGTGATAATGCTTGTTGAAAGGCTTTTCGTTTTTCAACGAATACTTGGAGATTATTTTGAAAGTTACTTGTCTCAAGATCTGTTATCGTTTTTGATAATGCCGCCATGTAATCATTGTAAGTATTTACCACGATGTTACTATCATAAGGGAAAGGATAATTCAACATCCACATTCCTGATTTGTCTCCACCTGATAAATCAAGACTATCAACGCTTTGATAATAACCGGGTGATGAGTATACATATTGATGAAAATGTTCATGTAAAATTGTAATCATCCAGTTTGTAGACCTTCTTCCTGTATTCTCCGGAGTTCCCACAACGATACAATTTACTCCGTTCACCGCAGGAAAGGTTGCCAGAAATTGTTTATTAAATTGGGTCTTACGGTAAAATACTTTTGTTTTTAAGACAGTATCATCCGAAAGAAAAGTAAAATCGTTGGAAGGATTAGGATGATTGATTAAAAACTCGACACTATCCGTTACAAGAATTAGAGTGAAGGGTGTTTTATTGAATCCCTCCCAAATACTATCACCAAGCTGTTGCGAAATGTTCATTGCTTCATGTATTCTTACTTTATCCTCCATTCGCATCGATGGCTTCTCTTGAGTGAGGGCGGGAAGTACTGAAAGAATACAGTAGAGGACGAACAATTGAATAATATTTTTCATTTTATAATTCCTTTTCATGATTTGACCACTATTGAGAGGATACCGTTGACATCACTATACAAAATATCAATTTTTCTCAAGAATGGGTAAAAGTAGGTGCAAAAGGGTTAGTGCAATCTTTTTTAAAAAATATTGTTTTTTGAACAAAACCATGAATTTCTTAATTTAAGGTAACTTAATAATATTATATCCGTTTTTTTTTACTCCTAACATACTTCATCGAAAATCATGTACAAACTCTTCTCTACACTTCTCGCGCTATTCTTTTTCCTCTTATTCGTTACCATAGGTACGGCACATGAAGAACCTGCAAAAACACTTAAAGAGAAAATTGCAAAGAAAAAAGCTGCCGATATCATTGTCAAATCAAATGTGAGATCGTGCACATCATGGAATTACAAAGTAGAAGCCGGGAACATCAGTAATGATTCATCAAAATCAATCATTATGGAGTATGATCGCTTAGGGAATTTATCAAAGATTTCAGCATACAAAAACGATTCGTTGACCGAATCAGTTGAATACACATACAGCAACTCCGGAGATATGTTAACGGATATTGATTATGCTCCAGACGGAAGTGTAACAGAGAAAAATATCTATACCTACGACAACGAAGGCCGTGTACTATTCGGTGAGTGTCGGAATCGGGATGATAAATTCATTTCAAAATTTAAATACACGCATGATGCAAAAGATTCTTCAATTACATTTTCAAAGATAAAATTAAACGATAGCCTCGAATACAGTATTTTGTATAAATATCAAGGGAATTACGATTCATCAGACTTTGTTGAAGCAACCAAATTTGACTCGTTAGGAAAACAGATATTAAACGTCCGAAATATTTTTAATGAGCGAAACTTGTTAGAACAAAAAACTGTGATAGGATTGACAGATGCCTCATCTTATACTTTTTTCTATACATATAATGAGTCTGAACAGCTTATTGAAGTTAAAAAAGTAGGCACGAACGGAAAACTCGAATGGAAAAGAATTACAACTTATGATATGAATGGTAATCGATTTGAACTGAGAAGTTATGATGACAATAGTACCCTCCTATCGTGTACTAAATACACATACACTTATTTTAACGATAAATAGTGAATATGTAAATGTTATACTGCAATTGTAAAGTTCTTCTATATTTTCTATATTATGTAGGCTTGAATCTAATAGAGGAAGACTCTTCGAAGCTAAAATTTCAGTAGATACAATTCAACTACAGCCATTAAGACACGCTTCTTTTCCGAGAAACAGGTGTCTTTCATCTCCGAACTATAGAATTGATTTTGAATTGGGAACCGATTTTGATATAAAAAGTTGCCAAATACCAAAATTTTGTGTAAATTCTAAGACGTTTTTCGGAAACCTTATCAAATTACTTAAAAATCAAGGATTTTTCTCGTGTCATTAGCACATAGATTAACACATTCGTTCAATGAGAGCGAAATAACAAAAAAATGGTTCATCGTTGACGCCGAAGGTAAGACCCTCGGACGCATAGCGAGTAACATTGCAACAATTTTATACGGCAAACACAAGCCGCAGTTTTCACCAAATGCAGATACGGGCGATTTCGTCATCGTTATCAATGCTGAAAAAGTGAAAATTACAGGTAAACGAGCCGAATTAAAGACCTATTTCAGCTATACCGGTTACCCCGGCGGAGCCACGATTGAAGAATTTAAAACTCTCATCAAGACGAAACCCGAAAAAGTAATGATGCACGCTGTCAAAGGGATGATACCTCACAACCGTTTGGGAGCACAGATCATAAAAAAGCTTAAAGTATATCGCGGAACAGAGCACCCGCATCAGGCACAGCAACCCGAAGTTCTTACTTTTTAAGGAAACAGAATGGTACATCATCAATTAGCAGTTACTGTCGGACGACGTAAAACAGCAGTAGCCCGTATAACTCTTCAAGCCGGCACCGGACAAATCACAGTAAACAATAAACCACTGAATGTGTTCTTCCCTGTTGATACTCAGCAGAATGAAGTCCTCCTTCCTTTCATTGCAACCGAAACAAGCGGACAGTATGACGTTTCCGCCAATGTTGATGGCGGCGGTGTAAACGGTCAAGCAGGCGCATTAAAATTAGCTATATCACGCGCATTGGTAGGAATCAATGAAGAAATGCGTGCAAAGCTTCGTGTGTTTGGTTTATTGACACGTGATCCCCGTATGGTTGAACGTAAAAAATACGGTCAAAAGAAAGCTCGTAAACGCTTCCAGTTCTCAAAGCGTTAAACAAAACGTTTTACTTCGTAGTTGTCTAAAAGGATGCCGATCGGTGATCGGCTACTACAAGTTACTTTTTAGACAACTACGATACTTTTTTAATTAAATAAGCATACTCTCTGATTCTAACGGCAGTGCCCTTTTCATTAGAAACGGGTTCCGGAAGAAGTTGACGGGAGTAGAAGAATAACTAAATCATATACTCATAGGAGAAACTCAATGCCTCGTGTAGAATTAGCAGACCTCTTAAATGCAGGTTCGCATTTCGGCCACCTTACCCGTCGTTGGAATCCAAGGATGAAACAATACATCTTTATGGAACGCAACGGAATCCACATTATCGACCTCAAAAAAACTCAATCACTCGTAGATGAAGCATGCAACGCGATTTCTAATCTCGCTGCTGAGGGAAAACGTATCCTTTTTGTCGGTACAAAACCTCAGGCTCGTCTCGTTATTGAAGAAGAAGCAAAACGCAGTTCACAATTCTTTGTGAGTGAACGTTGGCTTGGCGGTATGTTAACCAATTTTTCAACAATTCGTAAGAGTGTAAAACGTCTCACCAACATCGAAAAGATGGAAACAGACGGCACATACGATAAGTTGACAAAAAAAGAAATTCTCATGTTAGACCGTGAGAAAGCAAAACTTCAGGAAATTCTCTCAGGTGTAGTCGAAATGACCCGCCTTCCGGGAGCATTGTTTGTTGTTGACATTAAAAAAGAAGATATCGCAGTAAAAGAAGCGAAACGTCTTGGTATTCCGGTATTCGCAATTGTTGACTCAAACTGCGACCCGACTACAGTCGATTTCGTCATCCCGGCAAATGATGATGCTATTAAATCAATTCAGGTTATTACA
>ORJL011195061.1_pt1 | contig 13614 bp, 12 predicted proteins | sample 1779941 | NCBI WGS metagenome assembly ORJL01 (sample SAMEA104232317, study PRJEB22302) | groundwater metagenome | biome: forest; feature: aquifer; material: groundwater | place: USA | collected 2011-08-07 | depth 5.8 m
CGCGATCGCGCTGACCACCGACAGCTCGGTGCTGACCGCGATCGGCAACGATTATGGCTACGAATATGTGTTCGAGCGCCAGGTACGCGGACTTGGACGCAAGGGCGACGTGTTCATCGGCATCACGACGTCGGGCCGCTCGCCCAATATCACAGCCGCGCTGAGCGCGGCGCGCGAGCGCGGGGTTGTCACTATCGGCTTCACCGGCAGCGGCGGCACCGCGTTGAAGCCGCTCTGCGATCTGCTGCTGATCGCCCCCTCCGATGAAACCGCGATCATCCAGCAGATTCACATCACCGCGGCGCATGCGATCTGCGGCCTGGTTGAGAACGAGCTTTTTGGCAAAGGCGGCTAGCGAATGGCCCCAGCGCTATCGGGCGAAGTCGAAACCGGTTCGCGCGGAGAAAACGCGGCAATGCCAAAGCAGCGCAAGCCCGCGGCGTTCCTCGACCGCGACGGCGTGCTCAACCGCGACGACGGCTATATCGGCAGTATCGAGCGTTTCCACTGGATCGACGGCGCCGCGGAAGCCGTGCGGCTGCTGAACCAGGCCGGCTATTTCGTGTTCGTCATTTCCAACCAGTCGGGCGTCGCGCGCGGCAAATTCACCGAGCAAGACGTCGAGCACCTGCATGACTGGATGCGGTCGGAATTGCGAAAGCAGAATGCACAGATCGACGACATCCGCTTCTGCCCATTCCATCCGGACGCGCCACTTACCGCCTATCGGCAGGACTCGGACTGGCGCAAGCCAAAGCCCGGCATGCTGCTCGACCTGATGGAGAAATGGCCGGTCGAAACCAAAGGCAGTTTTCTGATCGGTGACAAGGAGTCAGATCTGCGCGCGGCAAAAGCCGTCGGCATTGACGGCCACCTGTTTGCCGGCGGCAACCTTGCAGACTTTGTGAAACCGCTGTTTTCAGGCCGCCATTAGCGGCGGCACGAGCCCGGGTGCATCGCCCGAACGAAATACCACCAGCGTCTCGAATTCATATTCGCACGCATCGCAGTTCCACAGATGCCGCACCTGATGTTCGGCCACATACTCGGACCATACCGGCGCAGTCAGGCTTGCCCCGCATTGCGCGCAGGGCAGCTTGCCGAAAGTGGAAAGCTTCGCAGAAGGGCTCGCGAGCATCGCATCCTCCCTTGATTTTTCTTGCGGCTGTTGAAATGTGCAGCGCTTCGGGAAGCGCCCATCCCCAGCCTTTAATCGTTTAAGGGTGTCAGATTTATGATTTCGTTAGCGCGATGTCGAATTTTTGCAGCGCGAAATATGCGGCATTTGCAATACTTGCAGGTCAATCTACTTAAAATCAAAAGGTACCAGAAATTGCCGCTGGCCTTCGGATAACTCCGGTGGCGGCGGGGGAAAAGAGCTCTTTCGGACCGAGGACAGGGCCGCTTCGTCCAGTTCCACGTATCCGCTCGATGTCGTTACGCTGGCGTAAGAGACCGAACCTGCTTCGTTGACCAGAAACCTCACGATCGTCCGGCCTCGCCTGCCAGTATGCGTCGGACGGGCCGCACCCAAGGCTGCGCGCACCAGCATGGCATAGCGTGCCATCTGTCCTTCCGTAGCCTGTGCTGCGGCACTCGCCGCTATACTCGCCTCGGCGGCACGAGACGCGGCCTGGCCGGCCATCAGTGCATCCTGCGCATTCTGTCGGACTTGCGCCTTGCCCTCATCCCTTTCGACTTCTTTTTGCGGTGATCTTTCGGGGTCGGCTTGCGTTTCGCGGTCAGCGATCACCGCATTCTCACGCGACGATACATTATCGGCGGTTCGAAGCTCAGGGTTGGGATCGTCCTGCCCGTCCGACTTCAACAGCGCTTCTTCAGTGGCACTTGGCAGCGCCTTATTGCTTTCAGACTGCTGTTGCATCTCAGCCTGGTCGACCGGCGCTTCCGCTCCAGGGCGCATCGACACTGCTTGCGCGGCTCCACTAGCCTGTGCTGCCGGACTGACTTCGATGCTTTCAAGCGCCGAGGCATTGACGATCTCCACGTTGATCGCCTCCAGGCTCTCGCCTCCGCTGCCGATGGGATCATCAAATCTCATTAGAACATATGAGAATAGTGCCCCGTGCACGGTGAGGGACAACAAGATGCATGACAGAAGCTGCCAGCCGCCCGAACGAGACCGCGATATTTTCTTGAGCTCGTCACTGGCGGGAATCGAGATTTCGATTTTTGGAGATCGAATCTCGGCCTCTCTTCCCGATGACAATCTTTGAGACTCTGCTGAGGATTCACTCGCCCAATGCCTTGCCGCCGGCGGTGGGCTAAGCGCCCAAGCGGGCATCGCCACCGAGGGCATTCGCCGGTCCGCAAGGCGAGAGCGCACTCGCGGTGACTGCTTTGGCTCGTGACGTTCCCGTCCCATCGAAGGCTAGAGCTGCTTCGCCCGGGCAAAGGCAGCACGCCCGACCGCATCGGCGCTTTTCAGGAAATCCGTGAACATGCCCTGCACCAGAACCGTCATCTCTGCCGGCGCGGTCTTCGGCGTGCCGGCGTTGAACGGCGGCTCGGGAGCATATTCGGAAATCAGCTGAACTCCCTCGGCATATTGCTGATCGCGCAGTCTTCCGACGAGAGACAATCCGAAATCGATACCCGCGGTCACTCCGCCCCCGGTTATACGATTACGATCGGTCACGACGCGGCCGTCGGTTGGGATCGCCCCGAAGATGGAAAGCATGTCGCGCGTCACCCAGTGGGACGTTGCCTTGTACCCCTGAAGTAGGCCGGCCGCGCCCAGCAGCAACGAGCCCGTACAAACCGAGGTCGCGTATTTCGCAAGGCCGCCGCGATCTTTCAGGAAGCCAAGAGTTGCATCATCTTGCATCGCCGCCAGCGTGCCCAACGAGCCCCCCGGCACGCAGATGATGTCCAGTTCCTTCGGGCATTCCTCAAAAGTCGCTGAAGGTGTGAAGACAAGACCGGTATCGCTTTTGACGGGTTCTTTCGTCTTCGCCACGATGTGGACCTTGGCCCCCATCAGGCTGGTCATCATGTAATGAGGACCGACCATGTCGAGCGCGGTAAATTCGGGGTAGATTAGAAAGGCGATCTGCTCCTTGCCCATCCAATGCGCAGGCATTGCGGACATATCGTGCGTACTCGTCTGCTCCTTCGGAGCAGGCGCCTGCGCGTGCACGGATGTCGCGTTGACTCCGAGCAGAGGCGTAGCCAGAAGACCGGCTACGCCCTTGTTGATAGAACGGCGGGTGATTGTCATCTGGCGCCCTAATTGAACTTCACGGCAAATTGCCCGTAAATCGCGCGAGGCGCACTCGGCGCGACCTGCCCGCCAAACCATGTATATGGCGTGTAGTATTCCTGACTGGTCAGGTTCTTAGCGGTGACCGCCAGTTTATAACGCTCGTCTTCGTACGCGATTTTGGCGTCGATGGTGTAGTAACCGTCAGTGATCCAAAGATTGGTCGGATCAACGAACTGGCTCGATGCCTTGTAAATTCCGGCACCTACACTCCAGCCTGGCAGGAACGTCTGATCAAATTTGTAGTTCGCCCACAGACGGCCCGAATAGGTCGGAACTCCGGGAAGTTGGTTTCCAACCGGAACCGTCATGCCGTTGAACCGCGTCGGGTCCGAAAATGTTGCGTCCGTGTAAGCGTAGCTTCCGAGGAAGCTCCAGTTTTGGTTCGGCTGGTAGATTATGTCGGCTTCGTAGCCGCGAGACTGTTGCGCCCTGAGTATCGCCTGACCGGGGCCGGTTACGAGTGGCACGTTCTCCCGCTGAATATCGAAGGCAGCCAGCGTTCCGGATAGCTGACCATTGAAATTAAATTTCAACCCACCTTCAGTTTGCTTCGAAAACTCGGGCTTGGGCTGGACTACCGGAACGAAACCGGCCCACTTCATGCCTTCGCTGTAGCTCGCAAACGCCGACAGCCCTTTGAACAGATCAACGACGACGCCGGCCCGCGGCAAGAACTTGGTTTGATCGGTGACGTAAATCCCGGGCGAAGCCAGCGGGGCCATCTCGTTGTAGGTGATGTCCAGGTTCGCATAGCGACCGCCGAGCAGAACATGCACGCGCTCATAGAGCGTTGACTGCAACTGCGCGTAGACGCCCTTGGTGAGGTAGGTGTTGTTGAAATTGAAATATTGCAGGAACTCGGCGCCTGCGGACGGACTTGGCGCGCTGTAGGGATACTTATAGTTGGGATTGCCGAGGTTGATCAATGGAAGCGGAACCGGGCAGAACGGATCGGTCAGGGCGCAGGTCGCCCCGAGCGTGTCCCCGGTCATGAAGCCCTGGTCTTTCACGTTGCTGTAGTCAGCCCCGAGCAGGAACGTGTTGCGGGTCGGCCCGAGCACGAACTTCGCTTGCAGGTTCGGGTTGATCGTGAATTCACGTTGCTGCTGGCTAAGCTCGATATTCTGGGGAATCCAGTTGTTCGGTCCCCAGAATGGCGGAAATGGTGCCAGCGGAAACCCGCCGCAGCAATCCGATCCAAAAATAGACTGCGAAAATTGGTCGAACTCGGACTGACTCCACCTCGCCTTGACGTTCGCGGACCAGACGGCATCGAACTGATGGTCGAAGGTGAAAGTCACGCCCTTGCTTTTTGAATAGCTCTGCGGAATGTCCGCCGGACCAATGAACATGTCTCGATTGAGCTTGAGGTTGCCAAACAGCGTGCCGTAAACGGGGAGCCCCTGATAAGCCTGCTGCTGCTGACGCGAAACAAACCCTTGGATCGTGAACGTCGTGTCCGACTTGTTCGTCAATGTGAGAGTGGGATTGAGGTTATAGCGCTGGGAATCCAGCACATTCACGAAGCTCTTGTTGCCGGTATATTCGCCCGTGAACCGGAACAACGCGGTCTTCTCCGCATTCAGCGGCTGGTTGATATCGAAATACGGATTCCAGTATTTTTCGCTCCCGAACGTGATCCCGTATTCGCTGCGGGCTTTGTCGGTCGGCAGCTTCGAAACGATATTGACCGCGCCGCCGATCGGCGCGCCGGCACCACCGCCGTAAAGAATCGCATTGGGTCCCTTCAGCACCTCGATGCGCTCGACATTGACCAGGCCGTCGCGGTCTCCCGCCACATACATAACGTTCAGCCCGTCACGCCACAACTCGGCGCCGAAACCTCGAATCTTGATCGGATACAAGTCGGTATTGCCCATGACGAGCGAATTCACCGGCTGGACGTTGCTGACATTGACCAGCGCCTCGCTGACCGAGGTCGACACCTGATCGTTGATCACACTGCGCGGTACGACGCCGATATTCTGCGGAATCTGCTCCAGCGGCGTATTGGTCTTCGTCGCACTCACGGCGGTCAACGCCCGATAGCCCTGAACGGCGCCGGCCGTGGTGAAGTTGATCGGCTGATTGGGATTGATGATCACGCCGGGCGGAAGCGCCGCGGCCTGCTGCGGTGTCAGGACCGGCTCCGCTGGCTGCGCCTGTTGCGGCGCGGCCGGGCGCGCCGCCGGTGCGCGACGCTTGGCCGCCTTCGCCTGTGGCGCGCGTGGCGGTTGCGGCGCTGTGGTCTGCTGACGAGCGGGCGGCTCGACCGGAACCGGCGGCAGCTGGGTTGGCGCCTGCTGAGCTTGAGCTGCGCTCCAAGTCTCGCCGACCGCGAACGCACATAGGAGCGACGTTAAGGAGACGGACAAAAGCAGCCTGTTACGCGCGCGCGCGGGTGTGACGGATTGATCCTTGCATGATCGGATGCTCGACGAAATGGATTGACGCCCAAGCTGCGCGCGCCGGCCATCCGAAATTGATCGGCGGCCAGTCTCACAGCACGAAAGGAATGTCAGACGTCGAGCGGAGGGCCGCGACCCGGCGGCCAGAACAGCAATGTCTCGCGGAAGCCAGCATCCGCCGCAACGAAGGGATGAGCCTCAACTACATATCCACCGGGCAAGTGGCAGTCCGGTGCAGCCGGGACGAGCATCGCCCCCGGCATTCCTGCGCAGATAGGGCATCGGATAAGCTGGGATTTGCCGGACGACGAGTCGTCAAGCCCGGCAGAACCGTCGCAAATCTCGCCGAGTGCTGCGGCTCTCGCGGTCGAATCCAGAGCGGCATGAAGCGCGGTGGCGTTGTGACCAACGATCGCCGAGGCGTGCAGGAGCACGCCCAAAACCGCAATAGTGCTGACGAATCGACGCCAAGCGAACATCACCGCCCCCATTGTCATTGTTAGCAAGCGAATGCGGCCTTCGCAACATTTGGACAGATTGCAGGAGCAAGCGCCGTGTTGAAGGGTTGAAAACTCCGCATGCCAAAAGGCCTAAGCGGCATCGCTCCGGAAATTCATGCCCGGTATATTGCGGTAGACGGCGACGATCTGCTCGGCCTCGGACTGAATGCTGAAATGCGCTGCCACATAGTCGCGCGCGCGCACTCCCATGGCGGCGGCGAGCTGCGGATCGCGCATCAGCGGCTCGAGCGCGGCCGCAAGCGCGCCCGGGTCTCCCGCCGCCACCAGCAGCGCGACCTTGCCACCGGTTACGACAGCCTCGGCCGCGCCCGCGCGCGCGGCAACCAATGCATTTCCGGATGCCATCGCTTCAAGCAACGTGAGCCCGAACCCCTCGTTGCGCGAGGTGAAGGCGTAAATCAGAATGCGCCGATACCAGAGCGGCACCTCGTCGATCGGCAATTCGCCAAGAAAACGAACACGATCGGCGAGGCCGGCTTGCGCGACGCGCGCTTTCAGGCCCGCTTCGAACGACGCATCGTCGACCGCTCCGACGATGACCGCGCTGAAGGCCGGATATTTCGGCAACAACTCGCACACCGCCTCGATGAAAACATCGGTGCCCTTCTGATGGCGCACCCGGCCGAAGCAGCCGATCGCATATTGCCCAGGCAGCCCGCTGATGGCGAATTCAGCGTCGCGATTCTTCGGCGGACGATAGCGCTCGGTATCGACGCCGTGCAGGATCACGGTTGCCGGAACTTTCAGATAGGACGCGGCGGCGTCGCTCGCAGCGATAACGGCGTCCATCCTTGAAATCAGCCATCGGGTGATCCACGTATGGTGGCGCTGCGCGGCCGAGGTGAAGATCATTTTGAGCGGCCAACCCAAAGATCGCAGAACAAGGCCGATCATCATCTCGTTATTGCGGCGAGCATGCCAGACAACGGGCCGACGTTGGCCGAAACGGAGCCTCATCAGGTCTCCGAAACTCATGGTCTCGATCCCCTCCGGCGCGTCGCGACCGAGCCAGCGCGCCACGACCAGCCGCGCAATCCGCGGCGCGATCATGCGGTTGGTGGCCGTCACACCGGTGTAATTCCAGTGCAAATTCGGGATGATGACGTCGAGTTCGCTCAAGGCAGGCTTCTTCCATAACGGTCGGACGGTCCTTATTACCCAATTTTTCACGCCCGTCGCCTAGGGTGGTGGTTCGGAAGTCCGCTTCATTGTTGCGGCAAGCTCGCCAAGCGGACTTCCGAACCAAACCACACTAGAATCATAGGGTTGCTAGTGTCCTTCGAATCCGAAATTCGCGACAAAGGCGGCTGCAAAAGGAAGCGAATTTCGGATTCGGGACGCTAGGATGAAAGCCATTCTGACGGAGACACTCATTCATGGCCGTTCTGGTCACCGGCGGCGCCGGCTATATCGGCAGCCACATGGTTTACGAATTGCTGGACGCGGGCGCCGATGTGGTGGTGCTCGACAATCTTTCGACCGGCTTTCGCTGGGCAATTCCCGATCGCGTGCCCATCTATGAAGGCGATACCGGCGACAGTGAACTCGCGCGCGCGATCATCGCAAAGCACAATGTCGACGCCATCATTCATTTCGCAGCGTCTATCGTGGTACCGGATTCAGTCGCCGATCCGCTCGGCTATTACAAGAACAACACTGCCAATTCGCGCACCCTGATCGAAGCCGCCGTCAATGCCGGCGTGAAATATTTCATCTTCTCCTCGACCGCCGCGGTCTACGGCAATCCACAAACCGTACCAGTTGCCGAAGATGCACCGCTCGATCCGATGTCTCCCTATGGCTCATCGAAACTGATGACAGAAGTCATCCTGCGCGACACCGGACGGGCGCACGGATTGAAATTTGCGATCCTGCGCTATTTCAACGTTGCGGGCGCCGATCCGAAGATGCGCACCGGTCAGTCAACGCCGGCAGCAACGCATCTGATCAAAGTCGCGGTACAGGCTGCGCTCGGCTTGCGCCGGAAGATGGATGTTTTCGGCACCGATTATCCGACGCCGGATGGCACCTGCATTCGGGACTATATCCACGTCACCGATCTGGTCCGCGCGCATTCCGATGCGCTCGCCTATCTGCGGGCCGGCGGTGAGTCCTCGATCTTCAATTGCGGATATGGACGGGGATTTTCCGTGATCGAGGTGATCGACACCGTCAAGCGCGTATCGGGCGTGGATTTCCGGGTTGAGCTCGCCGCGCGGCGACCAGGAGATCCGGCACGGATCGTGGCCGCGTCCGACCGCGCACGCGCGGTGCTCGGCTGGTCGCCGCGCTACGACGATCTGCCGACCATCGTGTCGGATGCGCTGCAATGGGAACAGAAGTTGCGTGAGCGCAACACCTGAGAGCAACGCTGGGACGCAACACCGGAGCGACCAGCAGCCCAAAAGCCTTGAAATATCCCACGCAAGCGGGCAGGTAGCCTCACACACCCGCACGCGTCTGCACGCCGAGCGGGTCAATAATGTCCGGCCGGCCGACGCGGGAACTGGGAAGCAGAAATGGCGCCTTACATCCTGTCCGACACCGAGACCTCGTATCAATTGATACGGCGGCTGGTGGCCGAATATGGCGTCAAACATTGGAAGAGTTACGCCGCCGCATTTGTGTTTATGGCGGTTTCGGCCGCCGGCACGGCCTCGATCGCCTATCTGATGGGCACTATCGTCAACAAGGCCTATGTCGATCGCAGCTTCCACGCCATCGTTGTCATCGGGCTGTTCACCATCCTCATTTTCTGTGCGCGGGGCGCGGCGACTTATTTCCAGGCGGTGATCCTGTCGCGCGTCGGCAACGCCATTATCGCCGAAAACCAGCGGAAATTGTTCGACCGGCTGATGCACCAGAATCTCGGCTTCTTCGCCGAACGGCATTCGTCGGAATTTCTGCACCGCCTGTCGACCGGCGCCAACTCCGCGATGCAGGTGCTGAACCTGTTGATCACCGCGGTCGGCCGCGATCTGCTGTCGCTGATCGGTCTCGCCGCGGTGATGGTGATCCAGGATCCGGTGATGTCGCTCTCGGCAGTCGTCATCGCGCCGCCCGCCATGTGGATGATCCGCAAGCTCGTCCGCCGCGTCCGGGCGGTTGCCAAAGCGCAATTTACCGGCGGCTCGCGGCTGTTCGAGACCTTGCAGGAGACCATTCACGGCATCCGCATCGTCAAGGCCTTCACGCTCGAAGACCGCATGCGCAAACGCTATTACGAGAATGTGGCCGCGGTCGAATACGAAGCCAACAAGATGGCTCGCGTGTCGAACCGCTCAAGCCCGATGATGGAGGCGCTCGCCGGTGTCGCGATCGCGATGGGTGTGATCTATGGCGGTTACCGCACCATCGAAATGAGCGCGACGCCGGGTGAGTTTTTCTCCTTCATCACGGCGTTTCTTCTGGCCTATGAACCGGCGAAGCGGCTGGCGCGGCTGAACATCGAACTCAACGCCGGACTTGTCGGCGTCCGTCAGTTGTTTGAAATCATCGATGCACCGTCGAGCGAGCCGGCCGACGACTCCAGTCCGAAGCTTGTCATCGACAAGGCCCGCGTTGAATTCAAGGATGTGCGATTTGCCTATCGCGAGAACGAGCCGGTATTGCGCGGGCTGTCGCTGGTCGCCGAGTCCGGGCAGATGACGGCACTGGTCGGCCCGTCAGGCGGCGGAAAATCCACCATTCTCAACATCATCCTGCGGCTCTACGAACCGCAGTCAGGCACGGTCGTGATCGACGGACAGAATATCGAGAATGTGTCGCGACACTCGCTGCGCCAGCAGATCGCCTATGTCGGCCAGGATGTATTTCTGTTCCACGGCACGATCCGCGACAACATCGCGTTCGGCAAGGATGCAGCGACCGACGATGAGATTGTCGCCGCGGCCAAGGCTGCCAACGCCCATGACTTCATCATGTCGTTCCCTATGGGCTACGATACCCATACCGGTGAACAGGGTCTGCAATTGTCGGGCGGACAACGTCAGCGCATCGCGGTCGCACGCGCGCTCATCCGCGACGCCAAGCTGATCCTGCTCGACGAAGCCACTGCCGCGCTTGATTCGGAATCCGAACGGCTGGTGCAGGACGCGATCGCGCATCTTACGCGAGGACGCACGACGATCGTGATCGCGCATCGCCTGCACACCGTCGCACACGCCGACCGAATTTACGTGATCGAGGAAGGCGTGGTCGCCGAATCCGGCCGGCACGAGGAGCTTCTGCGCAAGAGCGGCCGTTATGCGTCGTTCTATCGACTGCAATTGCAGAGCCAGGAATTTGAGCCGGCGGCAGCGGCAAATGCCTGAACGAAAGCGGATGCCGGGATCCCCCGATCCCGGCATCCGTCGTCCAGCCCCCGCCAGTAGTCGAGAATCCTGATGCGCGGCACAGGCTGTTCGCTGCCCGGCCGCCGCTTTGACGCCCCACACGGCTATGCTATGCGGGGAGCCCGCCTTCGGCCAATGCTAATCCTTGTTGGCCGCTGCGAATCCCGCCGATACCCGGCTTCATGTAGCAAAAAAGCACCATCCGCATGAGCGATCGATACGTCATTCCACCGCCGCCGCAAGCCGCGCTGGCGGTCAAAGGGTCCGACAAATTTTTCCCGGTGCGCAGAATTTGGTGCGTCGGACGCAATTACATCGAGCATATCCGCGAGATGGGTCAGGACGAGCGAGCTCCTCCGTTCTTCTTTGCAAAGCCCGCCGACGCCGTCGTGCCGGACGGTGGAGTCGTGCCCTACCCGCCGCTGACCAAGGACATGCACCATGAGGTCGAGCTGGTTGTCGCGCTGAAATCCGGCGGACTGAACATCAAGCCCGAGAAGGCCAATGACTGCATCTGGGGCTACGGCGTCGGCATCGATCTGACTCGCCGCGACCTGCAGATCGCCTCGCGCGAAGTGAAACGGCCGTGGGAAATCGGCAAGGCGTTCGACGCTTCCGCCCCGTGTGGCCCGCTGGTGCCGGCTTCCGAGATCGGACATCCGACCAAGGGCCGCATCACATTGTCGGTCAACGGCACCGTGAAACAGGACGGCGATCTCAATCAGATGATCTGGAACGTGCCGGAGACGATCTGGAAATTGTCCGAGATCGTGGAGCTCGCAGCCGGCGACATCATCATGACCGGCACGCCTGCGGGCGTCGGTCAGCTCCAGGTCGGCGACAAGATCGAATGCAGCGTCGAAGGCATCAGCAGCCTGACTGTCACCATCGGCAAGCCCAAGGGTTGAGCCACATCACGTGTGCAACATCAAACGTGAAGGCTCCCGTGGCATCGCCACGGGAGCCTTTTTGCTTTCTTGCGATACTGATGTTTACGCTGCGGCTTTAATCAAGCCTTCGGCCTTCATCGCTGCTTCCACACCCGGGCGCGCGCGAATGCCGGCCTGAAAAGCTTTCAGGTTCGGCCATTGCGCAATGTCGATATCCTGGAAGCGGGCCCAATTTGTAACAACAAACAGATAGATGTCCGCCACCGAAAGCTTGTCGCCGACGAGAAACTGCTTGCCCGCAAGATGCTTGTCGAGCAGCGTGAAGGCGGCGAGAACATTCTTCTTAGCGATCGGCTTGTACTCGTCGGGCGTGCCGTCCTTGAACAGCGGCGTGAACTGCTTGTGAATTTCGGACGATACGAAATTCATCCATTCCAACATTCGGTAATAGTCCATCGTGCCGTGCTTCGGCAGAAGCCCTGACTCGGGCTTCCTGTCTGCCAGATAGAGCAGGATCGTGGCGGCTTCGGTCAAGTGCGCCCCGTCATCCAGCTTCAGCACCGGCACCACGCCCTTTGGATTCACGTCCCAAAAATTCTCTCCACTCTTGGTGGTCTTGGTCTTGTTGTCGACCCGTTCGAGTTCGAAAGGAATTCCTGCTTCGTGCATCAAGATATGGGGCGCGAGCGAGCAGGCGCCGGGTGAGTAATAAAGCTTCATGCGGGGTCTCCTTGGCGCGATTTTCCGCGTTTTTGAGCAATATGAGCCCAATAGAGGCAGTCGGCAGCGCGCTTGGCAAGCACTACGCGCTATGCTGGGCGTCGGTTTCAAACCGGAATATCGGTCATTCCTTAGGCGCAGGGCGCCAGCGATTCCAATTTGGAACCCGATCCGCTAAGCCGCGTTTCAAAATCGACCCGCTGATCTGACATTACGAGCCGATCCATATGGCCTCCCGCGCAGCCCTTCGAATTTCCGACCCCGATCCGTTCGGCGAGGTAGTGCTCGTCCCCTCCGCCGTCAGCGGACGCAGCCAAAGCCAGCTCGCACGCGCCATGGCGAAGGCATTGGTCGATGCGCATCCGGGCTCGGCCTCCCAGGCGCTGAAGCAATTGCGGCTGATGTTTCCGGAATCGCCGCTGACCACGCGCGTCGCGGCGCTGAACGAGCTGATGCGGCGCTGATCACAATCCGAGATAGGCCTTTCGGACGCGGTCGTCTGCGAGCAATTCGGCGCCGGTTCCGGTAAGTGTGACGCGGCCATTCTCAAGAACATAAGCTCTGCTGGCGAGCTTCAGCGATACCGCCACGTTTTGCTCGACCAGCACGCAGGTCAGCCCTTCCCGGTTCAGTTCGGCGATGGTCGCCAGCACATCCTGCACCACCGCCGGCGCGAGCCCGAGCGAAGGTTCGTCGAACATAACAAGGTCCGGCGCGCCCATCAGACAGCGCCCGATGGCAAGCATCTGCTGCTCTCCACCGGACAATGTGCCGGCGGCCTGAGCGAGACGCTCACGAAGGCGCGGAAACATCGCCAGCACGCGTTCTCGGTTGCGCTCGCGACCGGCGCGCGCGCGCGAAATCATCGCTCCCATGTCGAGATTTTCCGAAACCGAGAGATTCGGGAAAATCTGCCGCCCCTCGGCAACCTGTCCGATGCCGAGATTGCACACCCGGTAGCTCGGCCAGCCGGCGATCTCGGTGTCGCGAAAGGTTATCTGTCCGCGCGAAGGCTTCACCATGCCGGCAATGGTCCGGATGAGCGAGGTCTTGCCGGCACCATTGGCGCCGACAATCGCGACGATTGCGCCTTCCGGCACTTCGAGCGAGACGCCGTCGAGCGCCTGCGCATCGCCATAGAATACGTCGATCTGGTCGACCTGCAGCATCAGTGCAGCGCCTCGGTGCCAAGATAGGATTTCACCACCGCCGGATCGCGCACGACATCGGCCGGCGATCCTTGCGCGATGGTGGCACCGTGGTGCAGCACCAGCACCTTCGAGGCGAGCGCCATCACCGCCTGCATCACATGCTCGATCAGCACGATGGTGAGGCCGGTATCGCGATTGAGCTTCCGAAAAACCTCGACCATGCGATTGGTCTCGGTCGGGCGCAAACCCGCCATCACCTCGTCGAGCAAAAGCAGTTTCGGATCGGTTGCCAGCGCACGCGCGA